>Ga0316197_10001056_pt1 | contig 19586 bp, 17 predicted proteins | sample OudBiesiAoxic_MG_FD_204939 | JGI IMG/M metagenome (GOLD analysis project Ga0316197, IMG submission 204939) | Coastal sediment microbial communities from Oude Bieten Haven, Netherlands - site A oxic | ecosystem: Environmental > Aquatic > Marine > Coastal > Sediment | place: Netherlands... | reverse complement strand
TCGGGACTATCAAAATCACAGTTACTACAAATCATCCTAAGTTTCCTGTCTGTCAGCCCAAAACATCAGGCTATCAATGCCCTCAACCATTTTGCTTTGAAAGTATGACATTTTCTACCACCAGCGCATCCAGTCCGGTGGTGAGGAACAGCCCCAAAGCATCTTCAATTGCATGTACGATCGGTTTGCCCATTCGGTTCAGACTGGTATTAAGAATGATAGGCACCCCGGTAAGCTCATGAAATTCGCTCACCACCGCATGAAATTGAGGTGAGAGGTCTTTGTGAATGGATTGTGCCCGCCCAGTGCCGTCGACATGCACTACTCCCGGGAGCAGGTCGCGGCATTTTTCAAGGAAAACAAACGTCCGTTCCATGTATGGCGCACCGGTATAGGCTTCAAACCACTCATGGCCGTATTCATCAAGTACAGCTGGCGCAAATGGCCTGAATGACTCGCGCATTTTGACTTCGCTGTTGAGCCGGTCCTTGATTCCAGGGTCTCTCGGGTCTGCAAGAATGGATCGTTGCCCGAGCGCTCTCGGACCAAATTCAGCACGTCCCTGCATCCAGCCAACAATCTTGCCTTCCGCAACCAGTCGCGCAGCAATTTTAGCCGCATCCCCCTGATTTACTGAAACCCCGGATGGCAAGCCATATTTGAGCAACCGATCAAGGGTTTTCTGTCTCGGAGGCGTGCCAAGAGCAAACCCACAGGATTCACGAGGAAGTGAACTACTGGGCTGATCTTTAAGGCGCGCCAAGTGAGCGGCACCAATCGCACAGCCATCATCAGCGGGTGCCGAAGGAACGCTCAATTTCAGAAACGGAGTTTCATGAAGAACCCTGCCGTTCCAAGCCGAATTTAGCGCGCATCCGCCCGCGATCATCAAATTATCCGAAAGACCTGTTGCATGCAGGTTGGTCAGCAATTCGCGCATGATTTCACAAAATATTTCATGCCCGGTCCAGGCCAAGTTCACCGCTTCCATCGGTGAAGAGTTTGCTGGCCTGATTTGTTGCTCCAGCATGCGGACTCTTGACCAGTACTCTTTAGCGCTTATACCCTGGCGGATTTCCAAGCCATCAACCAGGAGCATCGGCCGCATTAACTCGTAAATCTCCTGGTCATGCTTGCCATAGGGCGCCAATCCCATGACTTTCCATTCCTCCCCCGCGGCAGGGTCAAACCCACACATGTGACACAACAGCGCATAGAACATCCCGAGCGAGCCATCGCCCCGTCGTCCCGCTTTATTCAGACTTTTTACCTGTCCATCCCGGTATAAAAAAAAGCCTGAGGAAGTGCCCTCTCCAAACCCATCCACAACCGCACAAACGGCTTCGTCAAAGTCGCTGAAAGCTGCTGCAGTAACGGCGTGTGTGAGGTGATGGTCAAAACCCTGAACTCGATAGCCGGCAGGTACAAGCCCGCGCCAAGCCAGGTTAAGTCCAGCCTGTGTAATACTGTTTCTGAGTGACTGCACAAGTGGCCAATAGCCGCTCAAAGGCCAGATCTGGTGATCCTTTTTTGAAAAAGCGTACTTTGCCATACGGCCTAACCAAGGTTCAAAAAAGGGAATCTCCATGATTGAGGTGGTGCGCAACCGGTTGGCCATGGAACGGCTCCAGTTCATGGAGACGATTAACTCGGCCTGGTCACCGCAATACTCATGGATGACACGGGAAACATGCCCCATGGCATCCGGCGGGTGGTTCCAGGCGCGCTTTTCCTGTAAAGGTCGCTCGAGCGCCTCGGCGAAGATCACTTGCCCCTCAAAGTCGACAATCGCGATAGCAGGGTCGTGTAAGTTTGCAGCCAGGCCAACGTAGTATTTTCGTTTTTTCATTGACTACCACCTATCATTTGCCATCCAAACGCCACCAATAAGACAGCCAGTATGATCAGCGATATGCCAGCGGGATGGGCAAATCGGACCACTGCCTGCTCAAGCGGCAGCAACCAGGAATCACTGTGATGATGAAGCACATACGTCTCAGGTTCCGGCTTGAATGCTTCATTTCTGCGCCACCAACTCCGTCCCGAGCAATAGCGAGGATTTAAAACTCTTAGGCCGGCTGATTTCGCCGGGCCGGATGTTTTGAAATATTCTTTTTGTTCACGGTGTAGCATCAATGGCCCAGTGGATAGTAGCACGCCGGTCGCTTGAAGCCCCGGTAGTCGAGTAAATATTCGCGCGGACAAACGTTGGGATTGCATTCGCTCAAGGACTTGTGAACAAAATGGGTGAGCGGGCGGTGCAGCAATAAATGCGCCCTCAATCACTCCATCGCTGGTTTTGCTCAGCAACATACCCCCATCCTCCAACAGAGCATCAACGGACTGCAAACACTCAGTGTCAAGGTCAGCATAAAGGCCCCCGTGTTCCTTCAGGATCATAATCTTAGCCGCATCTACCCGTTGGATATTGCGTGGGAAGGCTCTGAAGGTTGGTAAAAAGTCCGGGTACTTTTCAAGTACCAACTGCTCAATATCTGAATCAGTCCAAATCCGATGCTCCCAGTCCGGGTTATGTTCAAGCCAGCTTTGTCTGAAAGATTCCCATACAACAGGTATCTCCCTGGTTTTCCAGGTTTGGTGCAGAATCCGGGGTATTTGCTCAAAAAAATCACCGCAGGATTTAGCCTCGATGCCACTCATCGTCTGGCCTCTGGCAACATTGACAAGCCGTTTCGGGGCCGCAATGTGATGCTACGCGGCAGGAATTCTACCGGCCCGGGTTGCGCCGATTGCAAGCGCCAGCGCTGTCCAAGAGTAGCCATAACAACTACCCCCACCATCCACGCAAAAGGCATACCGATACAGGTACGGGGCCCAATGCCAAATGGAATATAGGCGCCCGTAGGTAAATTGTGTGTAAAGTCCTCGGTCCAGCGATCCGGGTCGAAACGACTCGGGTTGGGGAAAAAGCGGGGGTCACGGTGCAATACCCAGGGGCAAACCTCGACGATTGAACCCTTAGAAACACGGTGCCCGCCTATGCTTGTGTCTTCAGTTGCGGTTCTTCCCACAGCGGGAACCGGGGGAAACAAACGCATGGATTCGGTAAACAGGCGGCGGGTGAATTCGAGTTTTGGTAGATCCTGCGTGGTCGGAAGACGGCCATTTAAAACCTGTTTCAACTCCTTATACCAGACGTGTTCAACCTCCGGGTTTTGTGCCAGTAGGTGGAAAGTCCACGCCAACGAATTGCCGGTGGTGTCGTGCCCGGCCAGAAACAGTGTCATCACTTCGTCACGAATGAGCTCTTCGGGCATGGATTGGCCATAATCGTCTTTGGAAGTGAGCATCATCGAAATGACATCACCCTGGTCGCCATGCAGGCGGCGTTGTTCGATGAGATTTTTTACAAACTCATCCAGATAGTCGCGGGCTCGATGTAAACGAGTCATAGCGGGAATGGGAAGGTGCCACAGCAGCCCGGAAAATGGTAATACCAACCAACCAAATTTTTGTACCAGGGTATCCAGTGCACCACCTACCTCTCTGGCCCTGGCGTCCTGAATATCTGTGTCGAGTAAAGCTTTGGCGACAATGCGCTGTGACAAACGCATCATTTCGGCGCTGAGATCTATCTGTTGGCCGTCGCGCCAACCTGACGCAACCTCATTTGAATAAGCAGCCGCGATATCGGCATGGGCATTGACACGCCGTTTGTTAAAAGCCGGTTGAATCCGGCGTCGCTGGCAACGGTGTTGATCGCCTTCACTTGTCAGCAGTCCCTGCCCCAATAGAATACTTGATCGCCGCAGTGGAGCACCTTTTCCAAACACGTCATCCCGCTTGACCAGTAGTTCTTTGATCAGGTCAGGATGAGATGCAAGGTAAAGATTCTGCCAGCCCAAGCGAGCGTGGCTCCAGTCGCCGTCAGCGGCCGCCATCTGCTCAAACAAATCAAGCGGTGCGTTCCATAGAGTGCGGGCGGTCGTAAAACTGTCAAATGCGGCCAAGCAGGAGTTCCCGTCAGAATTTGATATCAAATATCCACAATCTCGCACTATAACACAGCAAATGCTAAGATCAGTGGAACCTGCAATTTCGGTGCGTCTGAGTACTACAAACGCTAATAAAAAATCAATACTCAACCAGGAGATCACAGAATGGATATTTTGAGTTTCTTCACGAGTCCAGAAGTTAGAAGCGCTATGGTAGTGTTTGCCTACTTATGCGCTACCGCAGCTTTTATCGTCATGATATATCATGGTTTCAAATACAAGACCTATGGAATGCCACCACTTTCCAACGCAGCGGCTCTGGGCTTTACCGTCATCGTAGGGTTTTACGGCCCTTGGTCTGATCAATCCCATTTGTTTCCAATAGCAAGTGATCCACATTTTGGGCTGAAGATAAATTTGTGGCGATTATGGGCTGTACTGATGACTATTGTGCTAATCCAGTATTTCATGTGGTCTAAGCACCATCGCAGTATATGGTCAAACCTGGAGCATTATCACTTACCTTTTTTCCTTAACTCCAATGTTCTGTTCGTATTGATGCTGATCTCGTTGGCATTGGGTGAGTGGTTTTTTATCGTTTTTTATCAGGATTACTATGTCAACGAAATTTGTCCCATCGTTATGTTATTTATAGCGATCGGCTACCTCGGAACACTGTTTATCCGGCCAAAGCTGCTAGGGCTTTCGTTATTTGTGGCATGGGCCTGGGCAATTAGCAACTTGTTCCTGTATGTCGCTGTAGTGCTTGGTCCTATGGACGGACCCTATCCGAATGCGACGCACGGCTACGGGTTCATCTATTGGGTGTATGTCGTCACAATAATTTTGAATTTCTTGTATGTGTATTTACTGACCCTTCGCAGGAAAGAGCTTCAAGTAGATTTTCACGAAGATCAGGCCGCGCTCACTCCTATGGAAAAATCTATTAAAGATTTCAAGGCGAATGTTTAAACCACGACTCCGTGGAATATGACTGAAGACAAGGGAGAGTTATCGGCTGACCCAAACCCTTCGGGCAATGCACGCCCGAAGTTACTTGCTTGGCTGAAAGCAGGTCTGGAAGGTAAAGTTGTGGGCACCGGCCCTACACTTGCACGTTATTCTCGGGACTTCGGTGCTATTGGTCGCAAGCGGCCAAGGCTGATTGTCTTCCCGAAATCCGAGAAAGACATTCGATTCGTTCTGGCTACGGCCAGAAAATTCAAGGTTGCGGTCACTATCAGGGGGTCGGGTTGCTCAGCTAATGGCCAGTCATTGAGTGATGGCGGGATTTTGATTGTCACCGTCAGAGGCAGGCTGGTAACGCCACTCGAGCGGGAAGACAACTGCTTTGAAATCAGTGCACACAATCGCTGGGGGGCGGTTGAGAATTGGCTCAACGCCAAAGGCCGTAGCATACCGGTACTGGCAGATAACCTGAGTCTTACAGTGGGGGGAACCTTGGCTGTTGGTGGTTATGGCATCGATTCCATCATCCAGGGATCGCAGATAAGTCATATAAAGCGATTAAAACTGCTCACACCTGACGGAGAATCCTGCTGGGTTTCACTGGATAAGCAGCCCGACCTTTTCAGGTTTTCGCTGGCAGGGCAAGGTCGACTCGGCGTAATCCAAAAAGTAGTAATTGCAACTGAGCCTTATAGCCGTTACTCAGTACTTTTTCAGCATAGCCATCGCAACCTCACAGACCTTGCTGAAAGCATGGCGTGGCTGGACCATGTATCTGCAAACTGCCCGCCGCTTTTCAAAGCTTATCAGGCACGGGGGAAAACTGTCTCGGTCTACGGCTATTACGCCGATTCCTTGGTCAAAGCCAGAGCTTATAAGGCCTCGCCATTGGATTCGGCTAGAGACAACAGTATGCGACGAATCTTACCCGCCTATCGGCGCCTGCGCAGTCTTTCGGTCAAGCTGTGGGTTGGTCATTACGGTCACCGGAAAAGGATGTGGAGTGATTTTTTGGTGGACTACCAAGGATTGAAAGAGCTGACAGCAGTCATTGAAAGTCTAAATTCAACAGGTGGTTTTGGCAGCTGTCTGAAGAGCGTTTACGTGCTTGCAAACAGGACTACAGGGAGAGGTTCGCAGTTGCCATTTGACGCTGGTGAAGTAGGAAAGGGACCAATGAGCTTTGGCGTGGGTTTGTATTGCATGGTGCCAACCAATGACGAAGCCGCGCTAGTGAGCGTAAACCGCTCAATGCAGTTGTGCCTGGAAACAGCACTGTGCAGTGGTGGTCGCCCCTACCTGTATGGTTGGCATGGCCTGGATGATGGGCAGTTACAAAAAATCCAGGGCGAAGAGTTCAACCAATTCCAAAACTTGCGACAACAAATGGATCCTGAAATGCTGTTTCAGCGTGGTAAAGTTTTGACCCGGCAACAGGCTGAAGAAATAGTTGGTTACTGAATTCAGACTGGTTATCTAGATCGCGACTAAAAACAGGTGGGGGTTATTGTGTTTCAGCCTCTACCTGGCTGCTGCTTTTACGCAGCACTTCACGCTCTGGGTAGAAGGCAAACAAGAAGGCTGATACCAAGCAAAATGCACCTGCAACCGGCCCCACGAGCAACACACCCTGTGGCTGGTCGGCGCTATTGCCAAAGCGTGCAAACAGGAACGCCAGAATCGCGGTTGATACAGCGTACATCAATTTGGTAAACAAACCCTGTACACCGAAGTACATGGCTGCACGACTTGCACCTGTCATGGACTGGTCTCGATCGATAAGCTGGCTGATGAGGACATGTGGTAGCACCAGAAACCCAGCCAATGGCACACCCATAAATACCATCACACTGAAAATAATCAGCAGATTGCGCCCGTCCTGAGGTGTCCCCGGAGCCCCTGGCACCAGCATGGCGAGGCTGAACAGACCAAGTGAGAAAAGTACCACGCAGGCAATGATAGTTCGCTTGGCCCCATATCGGCTGGAGGAGGGGTTGACCACCAGGAATGAGAGAAGCGTGGAGGCAAACATAACAATGCCTAAATTGCCGGTGAACCCTTCCGATCGCCCAAGCACGACGGTGGCGTAGTAGATTATGGATGGGTGTATTAGGTTGATGCCGATTATGAAAAATACTTGGGCACCGAGATAAAGTAGAAATGGGCGGTTTACGATTGTTTCGCGGATCGCCTGACCGATAGTGAGGTTTGACCGCTTCGTAGATGTATGGCGATTTTCATCGATGGCAAAAATGGGCATTAGGCAGAGAATCAGCGCAACAACTGCCGTGACCACTACCACAATCCGAATCGCTTCGGGTGCATCCGCTCCAGTACCGCGTATCCAATCATAGGCCCACGGCCAGGCAACGCTATACAAACCAACAATAGGAACTGTTACCAGCGCCAGAACAGTCGCGAGATGAACACGTTGCTTGTGATTACGGGCGATCTCGGGAATCAGCGCTAGGTATGGCGCGACATACACAGTAAAAAAAACAAAGTAGAGCGAAAGTAGTACGGTTAGCCACCAGAAATTTATTTGACTGCCCGGTTCACCGGGCGGCCAGAACAGCAGTACCGGGATTGCCAGCATGGGCAAGACACCTATCATCAGAAAGGTGCGCCGACGCCCTAGCTGTGACCTGGAGCTATCGGAAGCTTGTGCAACCAGGGGGTCAGCCACAGTATCGAAGATTCGGCCAATCAACATGGCAAGACCAAATGCCGTCAGCCCGCCCAAGAAAATTTCCTGCGACACGATTGGATCTAGACCACGCCCGGAGGGCGGCAGATAGAAATAAATCGCAATGCTGATCACGATGCGTTCACCTAGCTGAAAACCTGCGCCGCCAAACGCATAAAGAAGTTGGCGGACACCCGATAGTGGTTCGACCGAATCATCTTTGCATTGGATCTTCGGCATTAAGCGAACTTTTTCCTGGAAGTTTCCTGACCACAATTGTAACTCATGCCGAGGGTCCGATTAGCAGTAAAGCCGTACTGCTGGAAACCCAACTGCTTTTTGAACCTACTAGTGAAGGTTTCATTAATACCGATAAGATTTATCCTTGGTTTCGGCACCAATGAGGCCAGCCTGGATATGGTCGCTCCTGAGCACCTATGTACTCAAGGCATTCTGTACAAAAATTCCGATGGTTCAAAAATGACATATGTAGTGTCGATGCACAAGGGACTGTTCAACAAATAACTTACCTGATCATTCAGTGTCAGCAAAAAGACAATTCGACAGAAAGTAAAATCAGGCTTGTCACGCAGAGAGCGCGTCAAGCCGATTTTAGAAATGTAAGGTCAGAGTCCGAACTCAGCCTTCAAGTATCGTTCGAATTACTTCTCCAGCTTCAGGAAGTAGTCCATGATTTCCGGCACATTGCCGTTACCCATGCCAGCATCGACAGCTGCCGCAGTAAAGGGGCCAGTAAAGGGGCCGGATACGTTTAATGCATACCTGTCATTTAACGAAAATTTAATATTTGGTTGCATTCAAAACTATACAAGAGTAGCGTCCGCTGCCAAGAAACTCCGGCCTCTGGTGTTCGACCAGTAAAAGCCTGAAGAATATATTTTTAACCGGTTTACAGACCGGCATAACTGAAAGGATAGAAGTGTGCAGAAAACTAGCCTGAACAAATTTGGTAACCACCCATTCGGTGTTGCATATACGCACACCATTGATGGATCGGTGCGCCTTAATGGAATAAAAATCGGCTAACGCATACACCCCGGAGGGTTTGCGTAGCGACGCAAACCTGACGAGAGAACTAACCCTCGGCAGGTATAACCTCCGAGGGTTTTTTTTGGAAAGAGAATGATATGACGGTAAAAAACACAATTAGCGACACGCGGGTACCGGTCAAGATCTGGACGGATGAAATTGAAGATACGGCAACGGATCAACTGAAAAATATTGCGAATCTGCCGTTTGTTCATCACCACGTAGCTGCCATGCCGGACGTACACCTGGGCATTGGTGCAACGATTGGCTCGGTGATACCGACGCACAAAGCAATCATTCCGGCGAGTGTTGGTGTTGATATCGGTTGTGGAATGATGGCGGTTGAGACCAGCCTGAAAGCGGAACAACTGCCGGATAACCTGCGGCAGTTGCGCTTAGCGATCGAATCAGCGGTACCGGTTGGATTCAATATGCATTCGGTAAGAAACATTCCGGAAGCCGTTGCCGGTACGGTTAACGCTGGACTGGTCCGTATTCTGACGAAATATCCGAAGCTGGCTGAAAATGCCAAAAGAGGTACGTCGCAGCGTTGGGCCAGACAGATCGGGACACTGGGTGGTGGTAATCACTTTATCGAAGTGTGCCTGGATACCGAAGGCAAGGTCTGGGTGATGTTGCATTCGGGTTCGCGGGGCATCGGTAACAAAATTGGTAGCCACTTTATTGCGGAGGCCAAGGACATCCTGAACAGGGTGGTCGAAGCCGAAAAGGTAGCGCAGGCCAACGTGATCAGGCGCAGGGAAGAGACTGCAGCTACGCGGAGTTTGCTGAACACCGCAAAGCTGATGGATGAAAACCCGACGTTGATGCGTTTGAAGGAGTTGGAGACGCTGGAAAAGGTAACCGAGAAGGTCGATAGGCTGACCGTCTTCGGCGGTCTAGACGGTGTTTTAAATGACACCGTCAGGATTAATCTTGACAGCAACTGAACCGGCCAGAGTGGTTCTAGCCGCCCGCCAGCAATGGTCGGGCGGTTTTTTTTTCAGTCAGGGGATAGCTTACTTAATCGCATATCTGAGAACTCACATCCAAATTGGGACTCGTTACATTTATTCTAAAGTTGATTGTGACAATTTACTGCGGACTAACCCAGATGCTGACGAAAAGCGATGTTCAATATACTCAGAATGCTGGCAATATGGCTTTAATGCTTCCTTTGCTCTGTGACTATGAATCATAATAGACATACAACACGTTAAATCAGGGAGCGATTTGGTGTTTAAAAAAAGTCTATATGTGATTTTTCTGATTTTCCTTCTCATTTCTGATGGCGACGTTCAAGCAGAGGTTGGCGCTACCGCAGAAGGGGATTTGCCAATTCCTGACCTGGTTTTTTCAGACAACTTTGAAAGTCCGCCCATTTTGGTATCTCTCACCAGTTTCACCGCGACCCCTGACATGATTGATGAAGGTGGAACCACCACGTTGAGTTGGAGTACTGTCAATGCTGAATCTTGCGAAGCGACAGGCGGTACGACTGAATGGACTGAGAACGAAATTACGCTGCCAAGTGGCAGTACAAACGTAACAATTGGCACCGCTGGTACCTATACCTTCTATCTGGAATGCCAGGGACCAGAAAGTGATCAGCAAACCAGTTCTGCGACGGTAACGGTAAATGATGTTCCACAGGCTTGCGATTCTGTCACGCTTTCAGGAAATATCGTTAACTGGAGTTCATTCTGGAGTGCAAGTTTCCCAGATCCGGTTTATGAAAACGTAAGCAACATTATTGTTGCGCAGAAAGGATATCTGGCCATTGAGTTTAATACCGCTGATTTTATTGATGATGGGAAAATAAGCTTGCTGGAAAATCCGACAACGCCTGGTATCAGGACGGGTGCTTATAGCGAATGTCCCGGGGATTTCAATGTTCCTTCAGAATGTAAGGCTGTCTGGGGTCTTGGTGGCGGTTTGCGTTGGTCAACCAATGGTAGTTTGGATTCCTGCGAGTTGAACCCGGATACCACCTATTATTTCAATGTTACATTTACTGATGGTGAAGATCTTAATACGAGTACTTGTAACAACACGCCATGCAGAATTAACGTGCAGCATGTGAATCTGAATTAGTTTGTATCGAAAATCAATCGGGCCAGAGTAAAGTTGCTTATCCATAAATAACAGGACAAGCACCACAAGCTACTGATTAAGAAAACATCCCCCTGATCGCAGCCATTTGCGGATCAACACGTTCTGCATCAGGCGTTTCATCGGTGAGATCTATATCGCAATACTCAGTTGTAAAACTTGCAGTAGCAAATTGCTTTAAGAGTGAACGGACTCGCCCCGTAGCGGGCCCCATTTCACTCATTAACAAAACACCATCGTTATTGGGCGCCCCGTAAAGCGTGTCATCATCGACGATATGATGACCTTCAAGACGCACGTTTTGAATAATCTTATTGGCCAGGTGCTGATCTTCGTTAAATGCAATCAGAAACAATCCTTTAGGAAAAACATCAAGCTCAAAAGTTTCGCCACCGGCTGCTGCATTTTCTTTATCAATGGCAATATCCATGAATGGGGTTTCATGCAGATCAATAGCAGCAGCAAATTTCTTGTTCAGGTCACTGTTAAACAACCGTTGATGTAACTCCTTTACCGACTTGGCAAGAGCTCGCATTTCCTGGCTTTTTGCCTTATCCACAAAAGCGTCTCTGTTAATGTCTATTCGGCCTTCTGTAAACCTGAGTTCTTTTTCATACGGACCGGGGCTGAGGCAAGGATAGATAACGATATTGAATCGATCGACGTATTGTGACGCATCCTCTTCTGCAAATTTCAAGGCTGCCAGTGGACCGCCTTTTTCGTAACCATGGGTGCCCCCTAAAATAATATAACAGGGTTTTTCATGACTAAAATCTCCGATCAATAATCTGTACAAATCATGTGTGACGCGGTTTGTTGTTTCGACGTTGCCATCAACAGTGTCAGTGGTATAAGAGGCTTCACCATACTGCTCAAGTTTGAATCCTGCCCGTTCGCCGAGTGCCTTAATTCGGGGAACAAGTGTTTTGACATAATCCCTTGAGGGTATTACCTGATGCTCTTGATACCATCTGTTGAATCTTTCTTGCTGCCATCGTTCAGTTTTAATCTCGCTCATACTCAGTTTCGCTGTAGGTATATGTAAATTTAATTTAGTGAAGGTCGGTACTTAATCGCTTCGCGCTAATCTTCCAGCCGCACCAACTCCATGATGAACTGCATCGATGATTCGGCAGGTATGACACCGTCAATGGCACGTTGTCCGTATGCCATTTCTGGTGGTACCAACAACATACGTGTGCCACCAACCCGCATACCCAGCACACCTTCGTTCCATGCAGGCATCACCTTGTCTGTACCAATCACGAACGATACCGTCTCGCCACTATTTTGCGAGTTATATAGCTCCTTGCCACGAACGCCCTGCTCTTCAAGCCATGCGGTGAATTGAATCGTCGCGATCATGCCTTCAGCGGCGACCAGGCCGGTGCCGGTTTGCATGTCTTGTATCCGCATGCCGCCTTTTGCGCTTCTGAAACCGTCGGCCTGAGCGGCAGCGCCAAAAAGAATACTCAAGGCCAGAGCCGTTAGGACTGTGTGAAAAAATCGATTACTTGCTAACATCACTTTCATGGGTTGCACGCCTGATCTGCGGTGCTCCATTTGGAACTGCACCAGGCCTTTTCAGCCAAAAATTCGTGGCCGGCTTCGCTGGGGTGGAAGCAATCACCGCTATTGACGTGACTGGAGTTAAAGCGCACATCAAACACATCCACAAACTCGGCATTCAACAGTTGGTTGTTGGCCTGATACTCTGCCAGCACATCTTGCAATATCGGGTTGTAGGTATCACGAATTTCAGCGTGAAAGGCTTTGCGTCGCTGGCAATTGGCACCGTCACCAGCATAAACAGTGTCCGGGTCTTCACGTGATGCACCACTGGCGCAATCATCTGCAGAATCGGCCAGCAGGTTCTGACAGGGTACAAAAGGCCAAATGAAGGCTCTGCACAAGAAGTTGTCCCGCTTGGCTTCCCATAACCAGTAAATATCGGGAATACTGGAAATATGAACATTGACCAGCTCATTAAATGCCGGACTGGCCAGCACATCCAGGCCCGCCCTGTATTGACTCTCAAACACGCCCGGGTCGGTCATCTCAGCGAGCGTGTCAGCGCATACATCATTGTTACCCAATAACACAGTTACCATGCCGGCAGCGCCATCCGGCAGGCTGCTGGCTGCGCTGGCAACGGCTTGTGCTTGCGAGACAAAATCAGCCATAACAGCGCCGCTAATAGCCTGATTAAAAGCACCATCTCGAGAGGCATTGTTTTCAGTGTAGGCAGCTGAGTCAATAACTTCAAAGCGTTCGTTGATTGCAATAACACTATCGCCACCAGCATAGCCGGTCGACCACACAGTTTGATGATTGGCTGAGCCAATTGTGCCTTCTGCAGCTTCGCCTTCACCGATTGAGTCGCCGATATTGAACTGGTTCATCGGTACAAAAGATTCAGCCTCAAGAAACTCGAAGCTATCACGGAAAATCAGGGGAGCTCCCGCCTGAGCACTGACTGTTTGTACCCGGACGTCACCCTTTGCGGCCAATGCGTTGCCTGATAAGCCAATTAAGGTAAATAAAACCAATAAAACGGGATAAAAAGCAAAGTGGAGTTTAGGAACCAGGGTCTTTTTATTACTACCAAACATCTACTTTTACTTCCCTGTCGATGGGTCATTGGACATACCTCTTGTCACAATAGCTTTGAATTTTGGGATTAGCAAATGAGTTATGGGACATTCGTGGGTGCCCGAGGAAAGTATGGGGAATGGAAAGTATGGGCACCCATGTCCTTAAACACTAGTAGTGACGGGTGTACTGAGTTATGTTTCACGAATAACTCAGGAGAACTTAACAATGAATTCCAAAAAGGTCGTTTTAGCATACAGCGGCGGGCTGGACACGTCCGTTATCCTCAAATGGCTGCTGGAGCGGGGCTATGAGGTTATCGCCTATATTGCTGACGTCGGGCAGGAGGAAGATTTTGAGAAAGCCAGGGCCAAAGCACTAAAAATTGGCGCGTCCAAAGTATATGTTGAAGACCTGAGGCGGGATTTCGTTGAAAACTATATTTTCCCGGCGTTCAAAGCCAATGTCGTTTACGAAAGTCGTTACCTGATGGGAACCGCCCTGGCCCGCCCTCCAATCGCTAAAAGACATATTGAAATCGCAAAAAGGGAAAACGCCGGCTACGTTTCCCACGGTGCCACTGGAAAAGGTAATGACCAGGTCCGGTTTGAGCTGGCTTATTACGCCCTGGAACCAACCATCAAGGTTTTAGCCCCCTGGAAAATGCCTTCTTTTCTCAGTGAGTTCAAGGGCCGACCTGACATGATCGCCTATGCTGAAAAGCATGGGATCGATGTAAAAGTCACTGCTGGAAAGCCTTACAGTGAAGATGACAACCTGCTGCATATCAGTCACGAAGCTGGAGTCCTTGAAGACCCTTCCACAGAGGCTGAAAAAGCCGTCTACTCCAAAACCGTAGACCCCGAAGATGCACCGGATCATGCCACACGTATATCAATAGAATTCAAGGATGGCATTCCGATCAAGGTTACAAACAAGGAAGACGCTACAGTTAAAACCGATTCCCTGGAGCTGTTTAACTACCTGAACGAACTGGGCTGTGCCAACGGAATAGGACGCATAGATATTGTAGAGAACCGGTATGTTGGCGTTAAATCCAGGGGTGTATATGAAACGCCCGGCGGAACCATTTTGCACCTGGCGCACACAGATATTGAAGGCATTGCCATGGACCGCGAGGTGATGCGGTTACGCGACATGCTCTCATCCAAGTATGCTGAGCTGATTTACAATGGTTTCTGGTTCAGCCCGGAAATGGAGTTCCTCCAATGCGCCATAGACAAGAGCCAGGAAGTCATTGATGGAATCGTCAACCTGAAGTTATACAAAGGTAACGTGTACGTCCTGAGCCGCGAAAGCCATAGTTCACTCTATGACCAGAATCTCTCAAGCATGGATATAGAGGGCGGGTTTAATCAGCAGGATTCCGAAGGCTTCATTAAGATCAACGCCATACGGCTGATGGCCCATCACGCAATTCTTGAAAAAAGAGAAAACGGAAAAGGTAAAGACAATTAATAAGGGCTCTGATCAGGAGTGTGATCCCAAATTGGGGCCGGATACATTATTCTATGATTGACTGTCGCAATACGATCTATTTCTGGCTGAGCAATAGCGGGGTTCCTTGTATGCAAGCAGGCTTTATGCAGCATAAGGGAAAACGATGGGAAACCAGATGACTGATGAAAAGATATCAAAACAAGCCCGTGCAGAAGCATTGAAAATCGCCCGGGGAATTCAAAGACCCGGTCAAAAGAAGGAACAGACAAAACTCATTGCCAAGGGGATCGAAAAGGGTATTACGGAATTCAGGAAACGTGAGAAAGCCAAGGCGCGAGAAAGAGACAAGCTTCGTAAAAATACACTAAAAGAAGCAAAGTCCACACAGCCACAAGCTGAACAGTCAAAGGATGTTCAGCCTGAAAAATCCGCACTCCGGTCGGCATGGATTCCGTGGTTGCTGCTGTTAGCAAGCTGGGCTTATTTCCTGGTTCAATTGCGGTTGTTCGATTGAGCGTCGTGAGTTCAGAGGGCAATGGGGAGTGCTCTTATGGGAAACACGGATCACCGGTGAAGAAAACAGCTTGATCTGTATCAGCAAACTGACGGTAGCCATACTTAACCGTTAACCCTGATGCGCACAGTTTGCGGATGCGAGCAATGGTTCTGACGTTACCACCGCTTTGACTGGAGTCTTCCATATCAACAGGGTGAATGGATGCGCAACATCAAGAGAGACTGCCCCTTACACCAATGGGGCTATACTGGCTGCTGCTAATTACGCTGCCTGAAAAAAACCAATTAAACAGGCCAAAAACATGAAAAGAAGAAGTTTCCTCACCCAATCGGGTACTGTGCTGGGTGGTTCCTGGATCACGATGAGCATGCCTGCCGCCCTGGCCGCCACTGTTACCGCCCGCAAAGCACGGGAGGAAGGAAACGCATTCAAGGTGCTAAGCGCCGCAGAGGCAGGTGAATTTGCCGCCATAGCTGCACAAATTATTCCTTCCGGGACCTCGCCCGGTGCCACAGAGGCCGGTGTCATTTACTTTATGGATATCGTGCTGTCCGGTAATAATACCGAAACGCTGCAGTCCATGCGCCAGGGCCTGGCCGAACTGCAGGCTACGATAAAGAGCAGTTACAACAAGGAAAGCTTTGCCAGTCTTGAAAATTCGCGCCAGATAGAGGTGCTGCAAGGTATCGATAAAACCGATTTTTTCGGCACCATGCGCTACCTGACACTGGCAGGTACTTTCAGCAACCCGTCATACGGTGGTAACCGTGATAATACCGGCTGGCAGTTGATCGACTTCCAAGGGCCACGCCCCACGCAACCACCATTCGGACACTACGATGCCGATTATATAAAAAGAGGTAAGTAGGCCATGCCCAAAGTAATTTTCTCTGAAAAAGAAGCCGTAGATTTCATTATTGTCGGTTCCGGTGCAGCCGGTGGTGTTATGGCGCGTGAGTTATCCGTCGCCGGATTCAGTGTCGTTGTCCTTGAACAGGGCCCGCATTTGAAATCAAGCGATTTCCGGCACGATGAATGGGCATACATGAACAACACCGAACTGTCCTGGGGCCCAAAACAGGGCCACCCGCAGACGTTCCGGGAGACCGGGAATGAAACAGCGGAGGTGTCTGATGAACCGGTGCTGGACTACGCGCATAATGTTGGTGGCAGCAGTGTTCATTTCGCGGCCAATTACTGGCGCTTCCGGGAGATAGATTTCATCGAGCGGAGCCATTTGGGCCCTATTTCTGGCACCAACTTCGCTGACTGGCCGATTACCTACGCGGACCTGGAGCCCTATTACACCCAGGTTGACTGGGAAATTGGTGTATCAGGCATCGAGGGGCCTTCGGATCCACCACGCTCAAAGGGGTACCCCTGCCCACCCATGCCGGTCAAGTCACCCGGTGTATTACTGGAACGCGGTGGTAAAAAGTTGGGTTATCACCCATACCCGGCACCGGTTGCGGTCCTGTCACAGCCTCATAATGGCAGGCCGGCTTGTGTTCACTGCGGTTTCTGCTGGGGATTCGGTTGTGAAATGGGGGCTAAATCATCATCCATGGTGGCTATGATCCCGCAAGCCGAGGCCACGGGGCGTTGTGAAATAAGGACATTCTGTACAGCCAATCGCATTGAAACCAACGAGGCAGGGCGCGCTACCGGGGTTACCTACTGGGATGCAGAAGGGGCTGATCACATGCAACCGGCCAATGCCGTCATTCTTTGTGCCAATGGCGCCGAGACGCCACGCCTGTTATTGCTGTCCGAATCCAGCCGTTTCCCGGATGGCCTGGCCAATTCCAGCGGCATGGTCGGCAAAAACCTGATGTTCAACGGCTGGTCGTGGTCGGTCGGGATGTTTGAACACCCGGTCAATGCCTATAAAAGCATTCCCACAACACGCGTGATTCATGATTTTTACAGCCTCGACCCGGCGCTTGGATTTTATGGCGGCGGCGGTATCGACGCGCGCTGTCCTTCAGAAGGCATGCCCGTAGCTTCGGCGGACTTCGCCGGCCCACCCGATGGCCCGCAGTGGGGTGAAGCCTATAAGCAATCACTGCGCAAAGTGTTTACTCACACAGCGGCTTTCGTTGGCCATACCACGTCACTGCCATTGTCATCCAATAACGTCACCCTGGATCCGCTCGTTAAGGACAAGTGGGGCCGGCCTGCATTGCGCACCACCTACAAGAGTCACTCCGATGATGTCGCAACCATGGAGTTTTTCAAGCAACGGGGGGACGAACTGTTGAAAGCGGCCGGAGCCAGCAGGATTTGGAGCGAAGCCGGAACAGAAACCCAGTCAAGAAGTCAGCATTTGCTTGGCACATGCCGCATGGGCAATGACCCGGCAACATCGGTCGTGGACAGGTACCACCGCTCACACGATGTACCCAATCTTTTTATGTGCGATGGCAGCAGCCTGGTTACTTCCGGGCGCGGCCAACCCACCATGACCATTCAGGCCCTTGCCTTCAGGGCAGCGGAACACATTGCGGAATTCGCCCGGCGCGGGGAAATCTAAAGAGCGATTTAAGTTGAGCGCGAAAGGTCATGATTGATTCCCAGCGGTGTCACATGCTGTACTATCACTTCGCGTTTTAGTGTTAATGGAGAACAGTCTTGGTCATAGCAAAACCCGATATTAAGGTCATTGGATTCGACGCCGATGACACGCTGTGGATGAATGAGGAGCATTACCGTGAATCGGAGGATTCATTCGTGGCGATGATGGAGCCATGGCTGACTGAACGCGAAACACGCAAGCACCTGTTTGCCGTTGAAATGGAAAACCTGGGCCTTTATGGCTATGGCGCCAAAGGCTTTACCCTCTCGATGATAAGCGCAGCCAACTCCATCTCAAACGGACAGGCAGGTTCGGCACTGATTGGCGAGATTATTGAGCTCGGTAAAACACTGATCGATGCCCCCATGGATTTATTGCCTGGTGTAAGTGACGTGCTCGAAACTTTGCATGGCGACTACAGGATGATTGTAGCCACCAAGGGCGACCTGCTGGACCAGGAGCGCAAGCTGAAAAAGTCGAACCTCGAAGACTACTTTCACCATGTCGAGATCATGAGCGACAAGAACCCTGAAAGTTACCGCAAGCTTGTACGACACCTGGATATCAAGCCGGAGGAGTTTCTGATGATCGGCAATTCCTTAAAATCGGATGTCGTACCGGTACTCGATATTGGGGCCGATGCAATTCATATTCCGGCGCAGTCAACCTGGGCGCACGAACACGTTGCTGACACCTCAAAAATCCAGCCGTACCTGACATTGGACAGCTTCGGTGATTTGATAGCAGTTTTCTATAAGTAGCCCAGTTGATCTTGCAACCTTGGCCAGGAAATTGTTTTGTGGCCCAAAAGGACACCCATTAAAAACACTATTTTCGATAGCGCTTTTTTGGACTTTTTGCATCTAAATCAGCTAAATATTCCAGTTTGTCACGAATTTTCCCTTCTAAACCGCGATTGCTGGGTTGATAGTAACGAGTTTGCGCCATTTCAGGTGGCAGATAATTCTCCCCGGCAGCATAAGCTCCTGGTTCATCATGCGCGTATCGATACTCAGCGCCATAGCCTAAATCTTTCATCAAACTCGTTGGAGCATTACGTAAGTGTGGCGGTACATCATAGTCGGGTTGGTTGTGCGCATCGCCAAGCGCTTGCTTCCAGGCGGTATAAACAGCGTTACTTTTCGGTGCGCAGGCCAAATAAACAACCGCTTGAGCTATGGCACGCTCACCTTCAGCAGGCCCTATTCGAGTAAAGCAGTCCCATGCTGAGACCGCAATCTGCATCGCTCTTGGGTCGGCATTACCAATATCTTCTGAAGCGATCGCCAGCAAACGGCGTACGATATATAAAGGGTCACAGCCAGCGGCAATCATTCGAGCCGACCAATATAGCGCCGCATCAGGGTTAGAACCACGAATCGATTTATGCACGGCTGAAATCAAGTCGTACCACATGTCCCCCTTATTATCGAAACGGGCAACTTTCTCACCAGCAACTTCAGCCAATAACGCCAGTGTAATAACTTTCACACCTTGCTCGTTTTCTTCTGCCAGATCATAGATAAGCTCAAGATAGTTTAATGCCACCCGGGCATCGCCATTAACAAGATCAACGAGCCTATCCAGGGTGTTCTCTTCAAATGTCGCAGAGATGTTACCCAGACCACGTTCGGAATCCTCAATGGCCTGGTTTAATACATGAAGAAT
>Ga0316197_10001055_pt1 | contig 19589 bp, 17 predicted proteins | sample OudBiesiAoxic_MG_FD_204939 | JGI IMG/M metagenome (GOLD analysis project Ga0316197, IMG submission 204939) | Coastal sediment microbial communities from Oude Bieten Haven, Netherlands - site A oxic | ecosystem: Environmental > Aquatic > Marine > Coastal > Sediment | place: Netherlands... | reverse complement strand
CCGTTCAGAGGCCCCATCTTACTCTCCTTGCGTTAGCGTGGTTGCATGCGAATGGCGCCGTCCAGGCGAATACTCTCGCCGTTCAGGTAATCATTCTCAGCGATAAATACCGACAGGTGCGCGATTTCCTGCGGCTGCCCGAGGCGCGGTGGGTAGCATACGCTGGACTCCAGCGATTTGTAGGCCTGCTCAGGCAGGGACTCAAACAGCGGCGTATGAATCAATCCGGGCACTATCGTGTTCACTCGTATGCCGTAGCTGGCCAGATCTCGCGCCATGGGCAAGGTCATCCCGATGACTCCGCCCTTGCTCGCGGAATAAGCGACCTGCCCCACCTGACCTTCGTAGGCTGCTACAGAGGCCGTGTTGATGATAACGCCGCGGCCGCCGTCATCGTTGATTGGTTGGTTCTTCGCCATCTGCTCGGCGGCATAGCGCGAGACGTTGAAGGTGCCGACAAGGTTGATATTTATCACCAGCATATACTGGTCCAGTGGGAATACGCCGTTCTTGCCGTAGGTTTTGCAGGCGTTGCCTATCCCGGCAAAATTATTGCAAACATGTATGGCGCCGAACTTTTCCACGACACCTTCCACTGCTGCTTTGACCGATTCTTCGTCCGCCACGTTGACGTTCCAGAAGGCGACATTGTCGGCACCCAAATTGGCAATTACCTCATTCGCGTTGGCCTCGTTCATGTCAAAAATCGCGACTTTCGCGCCCTTGGCCACGTAGGCTTCCACGGTGCCGCGCCCAAGTCCTGAGGCGCCTCCGGTAACAATTGCTACTTTTCCTGCAATATCCATAATCAAACTCCTTTGCGTGGTCGTCAAAAATTACGGGCGTTGAATGGGCTGTAGTTCTCTCCCAGACAGTCCCGGCTGATGATGATTTTCATCACCTCGGAACTACCCGCATAGATCGTTGATATCTTGGCGTCGGTATACTGCCTGCTAATCGGATATTCGTCCATATACCCATGGCCGCCGTGCAACTGGACCCCCAGGTCAGCAGTTGCGACCTGCAATTCGCTGGTGACGAGTTTGGCTTTGGCGGCATCCACTGCCGTCAGGGCGCCGGCATTGAAGGCGGTAACACACTGGTCGACATACACCTGGGCCAGATCAAGCTGTGTGCGCTGCTCCGCAAGCTTGAACTGGGTGTTCTGGAATGCGGCCAGGGACTTGCCAAACGCCTTGCGTTCTTTCACGTAGTCTGCAGTGATATCCCAGGACAACTGCGCGGCAGACAGGTAGCCTACCGCACCTATAAGGCGCTCTTCAGCCAGCCCTTTCATCAGGTAAATGAACCCCTGTCCGGGCTCACCCAGGACGTTCGCCTTGGGCACAGCCACATCATTGAAAAACAATTCTGCGGTATCCTGTGCCTTCAACCCCATTTTCTTCAGGTTGCGGCCACGCTCAAAGCCTTTCATCCCGCGTTCAACCAGGAAAAGGGTCATATGGTGAGGGTTATTTTCCGGGTCTGTTTTTGCGGCAACAACCACAACATCCGCGTTGATGCCGTTGGAGATAAACGTTTTCGAGCCATTAAGCAGCCAGTGGTCTTCTTTCTCTACCGCACTGGATCGCATACCTGCAAGATCGCTGCCCGCATCGGGTTCGGTCATCGCGATTGCGAGTATGGACTCGCCAGTGATACAGGGGGGCAGGAACCTGCTGCATTGCTCCTCACTGCCAAAACGGGTGAGATACGGCCCTACCAGTCGACTGTGCAGCGAGTTGTACCAGTCCCCCGCCCTGGCATAGGCAGTCTCCTCGATAATGATCTGCTCGAAGCGAAAGTCCGGGTCGCCCATGCCGCCGAACTTTTCCTCAGGCCACACCATCAGAAAGCCCTGCTCACCGGCTTTGCGAAATGCTTCACGATCCACAATACCCGCCTCTCGCCAGGTCTCCATCTGTGGCACAATCTCGGTTGCCAGGAATTTGCGGTAGGCGTCCCTGAACATCGCCTGCTCTTCGGTAAAAGCTCGTGGCAGCATTGAATAGTCTCCTGTGGCCATGTATTCGGGGGACCACGGAGTATGGGTATCCGGCCACGGGGTAGCAATGACCTGCCCCTACACGAAAATTGACGTAAACTGACAGTTGTGGCGTGATCACTTGCGATGACTCCCAACCACAATTAATCACTACAGGGCACTCAATGGAGCAGATTTTTCCGGAAAACTGGGCATTCATGCTATTTGGCCTGATTTTTTCCATTACCTGCGCACAGATGCTGGTTGTCTACGTGTTGGCCGACTCCAGTAAACCGCCTGCCGGACTCGGTCTCTTCACGGTCTACTTCATGGCGTCGCTGCTGGGTTGGATCGCAATTACCCTGCAACAAAGCGCCAGCATGCAAATGGCGGTCAATGTGCCGTCTGTCATGATTATTCTCAATAGCTACATCCTGTTCATGGCTGCCGGCCAACGCGCCGGGGTCACCCGCGGGCGGGTTACGCTGGGCGCAGTCTGTCTTGTAGCCTGCCTGTGTGTATTCTTTTTACCACCACAGCAGATGTTTGTGGTCCAGGCCGCCGCTGCAACCCTGTTCTTTGCGAGCACCGGACTGATCTGCGGCTGGCGCGGCTGGCGTTACCGCAATATCGGGGACGCGATTATTGCCTATGCCGCCGTCACGATGACGGTGGGTATGCCGCTGGCTATTTACTATTTTTCAGTCGCCGGGGAACTGGCTCGCGGAGAAGCGATCGCTTTTGGCGTCCACAGCGCGGCCTATGCGCTTATCGCTATAGGCTTTCTCGCCAGCGTGGTTATTGAATACCAACAACACCTGTCGGACCTGGCGACACTGGACCCGCTGACCCGGCTGTTGAACCGACGTGGGCTTGAAGATGCGCTGCAGGTCAGCAAGGCCCAGGCCTCAAGACGCGGCCTGCCCACCTCCGGCATCATGATCGACATTGACCATTTCAAACAGGTCAATGACAGCTTCGGCCACGAGGTGGGCGACCATGTGCTGCGCCAGGTTGCGGACACGCTCACCCGCCTGAGCCGCTCCAGCGACGTGGTCGCCCGCATCGGCGGCGAGGAATTCCTGCTGGTGCTGCCGGAAACCGCTCTGCCCGAGGCGCGGATACTCGCAGAGCGCATTCGCGAGGCTATCGGCCAGCGACCATTACTCGTTGATTTCCAGCGCATAGGGGTCACCGTCAGCCTGGGGGTCGCCTGCGTGGTAGGCGAATTGAGCCTCGACGAGCTCTCCCAGGAAGCAGATCGCGCGATGTATCTGGCCAAGCGCGGTGGCCGCAACCGGGTCGCGTCTGTAGAGCACAAACCTGTTCACCTGACGACTGCGACCGGCTAGGTCGCACGATACGCCTTGCGCAGCCCCTCCATTTCAGTCCACTTTGCCCGCGCGGTGCTGAAACAGACGGTGCGGCATGGGCTGGACCCGATAACACTACTTCGAAAAAACCGAATCTCTCCGAGACTGCTGCTGGAAGACGACGCCAGAATCTCGGTGGAACGCTTCGCTGACCTGCAAGTCAGTACCATGCTCGCGCTGCAGGACGAGTCACTGGGCTATGCTTCCCGGCGCATGCCCGTAGGCAGCTGGTCCATGATGTGCCTGGCAGTCATAAGCAGCGCCACCCTCGGTCAGGCCCTCAGTCGTTTCTGCCGTTTTTATCAGCTGTTTGAATTTGGTTTGCACCCCGTCCTGGAAACCGAGGCAGAGCATACTCACCTGATTCTGCAGGAAGTAGACGATCCCGCTGAGACCGGCCCCTATCACAGCGAACTGTTTCTGAGTAATTCGCAGCGATTTTCCAACTGGCTGGTACAGGATCAGCTGCCGCTCACCGCGGTCAGGCTAAAGTATCCACCCGTTGCACAACGTGACGAGTACCGGCAGGTCTTTATGGGTAATCCGGTCGAGTTTGGCCAGGACAGCTCGGCGCTGGTCTTCGCCACATCCCTGCTCGAACGCCCCCTGATGCAAAATGACAGCTCATTGCGCCATTTCCTCAGGCATCCAGTGCTGTTCATGCTCACACAGCAGTACGCCGCGGACAGCTGGACCAACAAGGTGCGCGAAGTTCTACGCCCCAAAATGGACAGGCTTCCGGAACTCAATGAAGTAGCCGCACTGCTGGATCTTCATCCCCAGACCCTGCGTCGACGCCTCGCCACAGAGGGCACCAGTTTCATGGACATCAAAAATCGCCTGCGACGCGACACCGCGCTCCACTTTCTGGGCAAACAGGGCCTGAGTATCGAGGAGATCGCCCACCGTGCCGGCTTCTCCGAGTCCAGCGCATTTATTCGCGCCTTCAAGGGGTGGACCGGCGTAACCCCCTATGGTTATCGCAAGGGGCTCTAGGCAAAGCCGTACTGCCACGAAATATTTGCGAGCTACCGCCCCAAAGACCCCCTAAATTGTCTATAGTCACTGGCAAGCAAACCAGGGGAACACGTTGTGAGAAAAGTTTTACGGATACTGGCCATCATCTATGCCTCCTATCTGGCGCTGGCACTGCTTGTCATCACGCCTGCGCTGAACCTGTTGCCGCCGTGGCTCGCCAAAAAGTATCTGGACAGGGAGTACCACAGCGAGTTTGTCTGGTTCAACCCATTCACCCTGAGCCTGGAATTGTACGAAACACAATTGCCTGAACGGGACGGCGAGCGCTTTGCCAGTCTTGAGCGCGCCTCAGTCAACCTGTCCCTGGCCAGCCTTTACAAGCCGGGAATCGTGTTTGACAAGCTGGAGGTTATTCAATTGTTCCTGCATGTGGTGCAGAAACCCGATGGCAACTTCAACTTCACTGACCTGCTGCCCCCCGAAGACCCGGCTGCGCCCCCTCCGGAGCCTGCCGGGATCCCGGCCGTAACCATCGATGATTTCCATTTCAGTTCAGAACAACTCATGTACACCGACCAGACGCGTGAAAAACCCTACAGCAGTGAGTTGAATGGCCTGGATCTTTCGGTTCTGGGCCTGTCTACCGTCCTCGAAGAGGGTAAACCCTACAGCCTGGATGCCACTGGCGAAGCAGGTGGCCAACTGCATTGGGAGGGGGAGGTATCGATACCCCGCGGCTACAGCAAGGGAACCCTGGCACTTACCGATTTGCATTTGCCCGCACTGTGGCGTATCGCCGAACCCTGGGTCGCATTTGAACTTACCCAGGGTAAGGTCAGCGTCGAAGGTCGGTACAGCGTGGACTGGAGCGAGGATGTGAAGTATCAGGTCGGCCAGGGAGAATTCCGGCTGGATGAGGTTGCGGTCGCGCCCAAGGCAGGCATCGACCTGCCTGATACGAGCGTTTCGCTGGGCAGTCTGCGCCTGGACGGAATCGAGCTGGATGGTCCCGCACAGCACGTTAACCTGCAATCACTGGTAATTAAGGAACTGGCGGTCAGCGGCTGGAGCGAAGGCGCTGATGCCAGCCTTACCCACCTGTTTGCAGTGGAGCTTCCCGAGGCTGAAGAAGACCCGTCTGCCACTCAGGACAGTTCCGACGAGGGCAGCTGGACCGCCCTGCTTGGCAGCGTTCAATTGGCTGATAGTACGCTGCGCTGGCGCTCGGAATTTACCAACCCGGGCCTGCTCGAGGTGTCCCCGCTGGAAGCTGCGGCAAGCTCGATCAAGTGGCCCCTGGAAGGAGATACCGAGTTGTCGCTGAGCCTGTCAGTGAATGGCGAGGCGTCAACTTCAGTCCAGGGAACACTGGACCTGGCGCAAGGCGTGGGCAAGCTTAACTATGAACTCGAGTCGTTGCCGATACCATGGTTCAACCCGAATTTTCCCGCCGCGCTGAACGTCAAAATCACCGACGGCCGGCTGCAGGTAAAGGGCGACATCACACTGGCAGATTTCGCGCCGGGCCTTATCAGCATGGATGGTTCGATTGACGGTTTCGCAGGGGCAATGACCGACACAGAGGAATCGCTCACGTCCTGGGAAACCGTGCGCTGGGAAACGCTGCGCCTGGACATGAACCAGAACACGATAGACCTGGCGAAATTGTCCATTGATGACTACAAGGGCCGCATACACATCAACAAGGACGGTTCGATTAATGCACAGAATGTCTGGAAGCAGGAGGTGGGTGATCAGGCAAAGGAGGTAAAAGATGACCTGAGCGAAGGCCAGCCATGGCAGGTGCGGGCACCGCTGGTGAGTATCACCGATAGCGAGATCGATTTTATGGATGAGTCACTGCCGATTAATTTCCGGACGGTCATCGGTGACATAAACGGCCACATCAAGAATATCAGCAGCGAGGCCGGTGCGAAAACGCAGGTGGATATAAAGGGCTCGGTAGACGGCTATGCGCCCGTGACGCTGGGTGGCACGGCCCAGCCTCTTCGCAGCCCACCCGCAATAGACCTGGGACTGAATTTTTCAGGCCTGGATATGGCATTACTCTCGCCCTATTCCGGCACCTATGCAGGTTACTCCATAGAGCAGGGCGTACTTAACCTCGACCTCAAGTACGCGATGGAGGAAAACCAGCTCAAGGGCCACAACAAGATCGTCATCGACAATATGAAACTGGGCGAGAAAGTAGAGAGTGAGGATGCCGTAGATCTCCCGATCGAACTCGCGCTGGCACTGCTCACCGACAGCAATGGCATCATCGATATGGATATACCCGTCAGCGGTGACGTGGATGATCCGGAATTCAACGTGGGTAGCGTGGTGTTCGGCGCCGTTGTCAACCTGATTACCAAGGTGGTGACGTCACCCTTCACGCTACTGGCGGGCCTGGTTGATTCCGAGGAGGATCTGCAGCGTATCAATTTCAAATCCGGCTCAGCGGAGGTCGATGAAATCTCGCGTAAAAAGCTGGACGATCTGAACACCGCACTGCAGCAAAGGCCCGAACTGGGCCTGGTGATTACGGGGCGATTGCAATTGCAAGCGGATCGGGAGCGGTTACAGAAAAACCTGCTGAAGGCGGAGCTGCTGCAAGATGGTTTAACGCAGGCCGAACTGGACAGCAAGGGAAAGGAATGGGAAGCGGCTATTGCGGCGCGTTACCAGTCCCTTACCCCGGGAGAGACGGAGCTGACCAGCGGCGAGCAATACGCTGCGCTGGCCCAGGCAATGCCACTGGACGACGCGGCTTTACTGGAGTTGGCCACAAATCGGGCCGTCGCGGTGAAGGCTTACCTGGTCACCGAAATGGGAATGGATGCCGACCGGGCGACTATCGCCAAATCCAGCCTGGACGCAGCCGACAACCTTTACAGTGGGGCTGAACTGGAAATAGACATCTAGCGGCCCCGTAGCGTGTACCTGTCGTCTGTCGGACTAACAGGGACGCCCGCTGCCGCCCTCAGCCCGCGTACAACAGATCGTCACCGCACAGGCGGCAGCGGTAGCTGCCGACACCCTGTGTGACACGGTTGTGCCGGGTCGAGGAGACCTCGTGTATACGACAGCCACAACGATACGGGTGTGTGCGCTGCTGCCGCTGGGGAATACCCTCCAGGTCCAGGTCAAAGGTGACCCCCGGATCAGCACCAAAGTGCTCCATTACCGCCCGCCACTGCGGGCCGTGGGGCTTGATTCCGCGGGTGCCGTACAATTCGTGCACGATATAGTGCGCCACCTCGTGGGGTACCGTGCCGTGCAGGTTCTCGTCGAAATACTTGGCAAATATCCAGGGGTTATAGCGTATCCACCCGCGCCGCCCCACTAACTTGAACATGCCCGCGGTCCGTCCGGCCAGGTCAAACAGAACCGGTACCTGCCTGAACTGTCGCTCGAAAATCTCCCCCGCCCGCTGGACATAGTGCTCGGTCGCGGCGACCACCTGCGCGCGAGTTGCTTCCGGAATTGGCTCTACCACTTTATCGCCCCACTCATAAAATTGCTGCCAGCTATGTCGCCCTGACGCGCCGAGACCCACAGCATAACCACCGCTGCGCCCAGCCTCAAATATTTCCGCTTGGCGTGCCTTTGCTGTACATTTAGCTACTGCCAAAACAGCCCTGATATAGCCCACCACACCAGAAGATTCAAACTATGAGCGCACAGCAACTAGACACCGACAGCCTAGGCAGGTATCTCGAGCAGCATATTGACGGATTCAGCGGACCGCTGACTGCCGAAAAGTTTGCCGGTGGACAATCCAACCCCACCTTCAAGCTGTCCGCCAGCGGCAAATCCTACGTACTGCGCCGCAAGCCCCCCGGGGAACTGCTGAAATCCGCTCATGCGGTCGATCGCGAGTTCCGGGTGATCAGTGCCTTGCAGGATACCGACGTGCCCGTACCTCGCACCTATGTCCTGTGCGAGGACGATTCGGTCATCGGCTCGATGTTCTACGTCATGGAATACATGGAGGGAAGAATCCTGTGGGACCCGGTACTGCCCGAGGCACGTGATAACACGGAACGAGCCGCCATCTACGACGCCATGAACAAAACCATGGCTGCCCTGCACTGCGTGGATGTAGACGCTGTAGGCCTGTCGGATTACGGGCGACCAGGCAGTTACTTTGAGCGCCAGCTCAGCCGGTGGAGCAAACAATATCGCGCTTCGGAAACCCAGAACATACCGGCGATGGAAACACTGATGTCCTGGCTTCCCGCTAACATGCCGCCGGATGACGGTGCGGTGAGCCTTGTTCACGGTGACTACCGCCTGGACAATATGATGTTCCACCCGACCGAACCACGGGTCATTGCCCTGTTGGACTGGGAGTTGTCGACTCTGGGGCATCCCCTGGCAGACCTGGCGAATCAATGCATGGCCTGGCGGTTACCCCGTGAAGGTGGCGTCAAGGGAATGGCCGGCGTAGACCGCAAGGCCCTGGGAATACCCAGCGATGAAGAGTATGTCGCGCGCTATTGCGAGCGCACCGGGCGCGATGGCATCGAAAACTGGAATTTTTATATCGTGTTTTCCCTGTTTCGACTCGCCGCTATCTTGCAGGGCATTGTCAAGCGGGCCCAGATTGGCACAGCTTCCAGCACCGAGGCCGATTCAAGGGGTGAATTCGTGATACCACTGGCAGAGATGGGCGTGGCGTTAATCGAAGAGTAATTCACCACGCGAACCAGCGCATGAGTAAACAGGGGCCGGGCCCCTTTTTACCTCAACGTTCTGTCAATCAAGCCGCTTGCGACCTACCCCGCTCACGCTCCTTGGCAGTTTTGCCGGTCTTGCTTCTGGACTGTGACTTTTTCTTGCTCACAGCTGCCTTCTTCTTGCGCGCCGGGGCATCTTTGGCCGGCTGTTTTGTGCTGACCTTTTTCTCCCGCGAGGCCGCTCTATCGGCCTTGGTAGGCGGTGGCCTGCGGCGGGAGGCACGCGGTCGATGGACCTGGGCTTCGTCCGGGCGTAAGTCGCCGGTTTCGAACCGGGTCAGTATTTCCTCCATGGTACGGCTTATTTTGGTACAGATACGAATCGATTCCACACTGGGATAGGTGGAATGTTCCCCGCCCTCCATCAGCTCTATCAGGTCCTTTTCAGACAGGTGCGACAGTATTTTTGCGGGGTTATACCAACGGAAGCTGGGTACGATGTTGACGTCTCCGCTGTACTCCTGGTCCATCAGTGCATGAACGCTGTTCATCAGCATATTGAAACGCGGCCAGTTGTCGCCCTGACGTTGCACCATTCCGCGGTAGAAATTCAGCAATTCCCTGCCCATACCAACACCCAGGCTACCCAGCGCGGATCCCAGTGCACTGCGATTTCCCTCTTTCTTGAGGAAAGGAATCGCGATCGGGTTCACCATACTGACAATATAGTGATTTGCGCTGTATAGGCGCGACAAGCGCTTGGCCGGCAAGTCGTCTGCGATGGAACCGTCCACCCACTTGCGCGTAGGCAAATAGGGCTGGGCCTCTCCGTGAACGTTCTTCGCCATAAGCATGACTGGCGGAAACACGCCCGGCACAGCACAGGAGGCCATTACCGCGGAGCGCACATACACATTGGGCGAAGTAATTGCGTTCAGTAAGCGAGAGCGCTGGTGCGGCTCGGCGGGTGCAACCGTAATGCTGATCTGGCGGCCGGTCTTTTCATAGGCCTCCTGGAATGTAAAGTCGGGAATCAGGCGGGCAATCAATCGGCCCAGGTCGCCCACGTCGATTTGCGGGTTGGCCCCAAAGAACATACGGCTGAATGCACTCGCCTCACGCTCAGCCTCGATCATGACACTGGATGGGCGATAAAAACGCTCGAGCTCCTTTTCGGTATGTGTCCCCACCACCCCGGCTACCAGTGAGCCCGCGCTGGATCCCGAGATAACTCTGGGCAAAAGACCCTGCTCCAGCAACGTTTTCACCACGCCCAGGTGATAAAAGCCCAGCACCCCGCCGCCACTTAGCATCAGTGCGGAACGTCCGTAGCAGATATTGGCCCGGTAAAAAAAATCCAGTTTTTGCTGGGGGTTGATCAGGTCGTTGTCGAGTTCCGCGAGATAGCGCAGGGAGTCATCGACCTCGTCAATGTACTGTTCTATCAGTTTTTTGGTTCCGAATTTCGCCTTACGGTAGAGGGCGCTGCGACCCATACCACCCATATTCCCATGGATGCCCTCATTCAGGGTGAACAACAGCCCCTGGTGATCGTGCCTTGCCCGCAGGCTTCGAATTCGGTCCAGCCTCAGGCGAATCTGGGCATAGTCATACTGCGTGGTCTGATCGACCTCCCGCCAGCGCCTTTTCCCCGAGACTTCGTCGTGTTCAATCGCCGCGTCACGCCACTCTTCATAGCTGCGACTTTTGTTCATCGTGCGCTCGAGTTTCTTGAGCTTGCGTGAATTACCCACAGTGCTACCTCTTTTGTTCCCTACGATGATAATGCTGGCTTCTACGCCAGCATAGACCAAATATAATCGGACTCACAGGGGTTTACGGGAGTGACAGGTGCGTGCCTTGAACCTGATCACGTTTTTCAACTAATCGCCTACTCATCCCGGTCGGCTCCCGACCCCTCGTCGCTACGCGTGCCACTGCGATACTCTTCTACCAGGTGTCGCTTATACAGCTTGCCGTTGTCCATGCGGGGCAGCTTGGGATGAAAATCCAGCGAACGTGGCATCTTGATATGCGAGATTTTCTCTCGCAGCCACTCCATGATCTCTATACCCACCTCATCCGTGGCATCTGCCCAGTTCATTGGCTCCACCACCGCCTTGACCTGTTCGCCAAATTCTTCGTGTGGTATGCCGAATACGGCTACATCGGCAATTTTGGGGTGTGTTATCAGCAGGTTCTCTATCTCCTGCGGGTAGATATTGACGCCACCGCTGATGATCATGAAGTTCTTGCGATCGGTCAGGTACAAAAAGCCATCCTCGTCCACGTAGCCAACGTCACCCGTGGTCGCCCATCCTTTGTCGTTATATGCGCCCGCGGTTTTCTCGGGTTCATCATGGTAGGTAAAACGTGTTTGTTGGCCTCCAAAGTAAATCGTTCCTGTCTCACCCACCGGCAGTTCATTGCCGTCGTCGTCAACAATGTGCAACTCGCCGACCAGGGCCGGCCCCACAGACCCCTTGTGGGTTAGCCAGTTGGCTGAATCGATGATGGTTACTCCAATTCCCTCACTGGCGGCATAGTATTCGACGATAACCTCGCCCCACCACTCGATCATTTGCTCCTTGACTTCGATAGGGCAAGGTGCGGCGGCGTGAATGGCAAATTGCATGGAGCTCATGTCATAGCGGGCCCGCACTTCTGGCGGCAACTTGAGCATTCGGATAAACATGATTGGCACCCACTGGCTGTGGGTTACCCGGTGCTCCTGAATCAACTGCAGGGCGCCCTCGGCATCAAACTGCTCCATCACGATAATGGTACCGCCCTGGAAGGCCACCATCATGCAGTAGTGCAGCGGCGCAGCATGGTATAGCGGCGCGGGCGACAGATAGACTGTTTCGGCGCTAAAGCCAAAAGCCGCTCCCATAGAGCCAACCAGAGGGTGAGGCGAATTGACATCACTGCTCTCCGGTGGCACGAATACACCTTTGGGCTGTCCCGTGGTGCCCGAGGAATACAGCATGGGCACGCCGTTACTCTGGTCTTCGATGGGGGTGGTCGGCTGCAGGTCAATCGCCTCCTCCCAGGATTCAAAACCGGGCTTGATGCCGTCAATCATAAAGAAATTTGCAATTTTCCCCGGCGAAACCGCAATAATTTCCTGCGCGACATCCGCCAGGTGCAGGGACCCTATGAACAGCTTGGCGCCGCAGTTTTCCAGTATGTACGCCGCCTCTGTGAGCTTCAGGTGGGTGCTGATCGGCGTGAAAATGATACCCGAACGCTGGGCAGCCCAGACGATCTCGAGAAACTGGCGGCTGTTTTCCAGCATCATGCCAATATGGTCACCCGCCTTGAGTCCTAGCGACCGGAACAATTGAGCCCCCTGGTTGGAGCGCTCATCAAGCTGCTTGTAGGTCACTATCTCGCCGGAACCGCCCATGATAATGGCCGGTTTATGCGGGTAGGTTTCCGCGGTAATACTGGGATGCGGCATGCCTTTTTCCTCTGTCGTTATATTAATCCAATAGACACTATAGGTTCATCGCGGTCTTTTTTACAACGGCTTAGCGCCTGCGCATCACGCATTGCTGCACGGTCGTCGCCACGAGGCGCCCGTCCAGACTGTAAAAACTGCCTCGCGCAAGACCACGCCCCCCGCCGATGCGCTCGGCTTCTACCACGTGCAGCAGCCAGTCATCAACGCGGAAACTCTCATGAAACCACAGCCCGTGATCAAGACTGGCGACCTGCAAAGTGCCGTCCTCAAAACTCCTGCCATGCTTTATGAGGCAGACATCCACCAGGAACGCATCGGACAGGTAGGCCAGCAGGGCGTGGTGCAGTCCATGCGTATCCGGCACCGGGCCAGTCGTCCTCATCCAGGCCTGCAACACCGGGTCACGCGGAACCGGCCTATCCCAGTCTATCGGTTCCACCACCCTTATATCGAGATCCTCTCCGGTGGTGATCATGAAGCTTTCATCCAGCCTCCCGGACTCCTGGCTCAACTGGCGCTCATTGGGGAGGGATTCCGGCCGGGGCACCTCGGGCATCTCGCTCTGATAGTCATCACCCAGGGAGGGCTCCTGGAATGACATGGACGCCACCAGAATGGGCTTGCCTCGCTGCAGCGCAACAACCCGGCGCGAGCTGAAGCTACCGCCGTCCCGCGCCCGTTCAACATCAAATACAATAGGCAGGCTCACATCGCCGGGGCGCAGGAAGTAGGCGTGCTGCGAGTGTATGACCCGGTCCGGCGCCACGGTTGCCACCGCCGCGCTGACAGACTGGGCAAGCACCTGTCCACCATAGACCCGGAAGGCCTCGGGGTGCATGTTACTGCCAACAAAACGGTCTTCACCATCGGGTTGTGGACTGACAACATCAAGTAATCGGGAGAGCATATTCCGGGGATGGTTAACAACAGAGTCCACATTATCCAGATTTGTGAATCTGTGCCAAACTAAATCCCTCAAAAATTCGACAGTCACGGTGACAAAGGAATGCGTGCCAGGCCATACCGCAGCAGCCTTCCTCTCGCTGATGCCACTGTAACGGACGGGACAGAGCTGATGAACGACTTGCACCACGACACACAGGACCACTTCAGCGACCCGCGAGAGCTGCGGCGCGCCGTTCGCAGTGGCGACTACAGCGGCAACACGTCCGGTGAGGCACCGGGTTATGTTCAGTGCAATATTGTCATCATTCCCGCTTCGGCAGCCGGAGATTTTCTGCGTTTTTGCCAGCTGAACCCCAAGCCCTGCCCGCTGATCGCCATGTCTAACAGCCCCGGGGATAGTGCGCTACCACCTTTGGGGGATGTTGACATCCGTACTGACGTGCCAAGCTATCGGGTCTTTCAAGATGGCGATTTCGTTGAGGAAGTCGCCGATATCTCCGCCCTGTGGCGGGATGACCTGGTCACTTTTGCGCTGGGCTGTTCCTTCTCTTTTGAGGAAGCGCTACTGGCCGACGGGCTCGAGGTGCGCAATGTCACACAGGGGGTCAATGTCCCGATGTACAGGACCTCTATTGAGTGCACTCCCGCCGGGGTTTTTGCCGGTAAGATGGTTGTGAGCATGCGGCCTTTCAAGGCGGCGGACGCGATCCGTGCGGTACAAATCTGTACCCGGTTCCCCTCTGTACACGGTGCTCCGATACACCTGGGTAATCCGGGATATATCGGTATTAACGACCTGGCGAGCCCCGACTATGGCGACCCGGTGGCGATCCGCGAACAGGAACTGCCCGTGTTCTGGGCCTGTGGCGTTACACCGCAGGTAGCGCTTGAGGCGGCCAGGCCGGCTTTTGCGATAACCCACAGTCCCGGTTGCATGCTGGTGACCGACCTGCGCAACAGCCAGCTGGCCGTGATGTAGGACACGAATGTAGAGGAAACAGGAAGAAGCGATGTTACTAAACTGCGATCTGGGCGAGAGTTACGGCAGCTGGACGATGGGTCTGGACGGCCAGGTTATGCCTCATATCAACCAGGCCAATATCGCCTGCGGCTTTCACGGCGGCGATCCGGTGGTTATTCGCGAGACGCTGGCCCTCGCCGCCCACCACGGGGTCAGCATCGGTGCCCACCCGTCCTACCCGGACCTGGTCGGATTCGGCCGACGCAGCATGAACCTGAGCGCCGACGAGCTGATTGCCGGACTGCACTACCAGGTAGCCGCACTGGAAGGCATGGCGCTGAGCCTGAGACTGAGACTGGACTATATCAAACCACACGGTGCGCTTTACAACGACATGATGGCAAGACCAGAGGTCAGGGCAATCCTGTTAGAGGCTATTGCCAGCTATCACCGACCATTGCCATTGATGCTGCAGGCTACACCGGACGCCGGGCAGCATCGCGAAGAAGCAGATGCGCTCGGTGTAGCTGTGCTGTTCGAGGCCTTTGCCGATCGTTGCTATGACGACGACGGCAGCTTGTTGTCGCGGCGCCTACCCGGCGCCGTCCACAACCGTGACCGGATGCTGGCGCAGGTCGAGCAGTTGTGCAGCCACGGTACCATTACCACGGTCAACGGCAAGGTGTTGCAGTTGCAGGTGGATACGCTTTGCGTGCACGGCGACAACCCCGAAGGGGTATTGGCCATAGAGGCTATTCGCGCACTGGTCGACGGGAACTGAAGCAGCGTGCCTGAAATCCACTCGGCGGGGGAAAACGCCCTGATCGTCTACCTCGGACGGGAAGCCAGCCCGGACACGGCAGCACTGGTCCAGGCGGCCGGTACCGCAATCGAAACAGTCCTGGGCCACGACCTGGTAGACCTGGTCCCCTCCTACGCCTCGATCCTGGTTATCTATGACGCTTTTACGACCGATCACCTCAGTGTGGGTCACCGCTTGCGTGAAGCACTCGACGGACTGTCCGCCAGTAACCACTCACAGGGGCGCACTGTAGTCCTCCCGGTCTATTACGCGGCTGAAGCCGGGGCTGACCTGGAGCCACTGGCAGAAAAAGCCGGACTGAGTGTAGACGAGGTGATCAACCTGCACTGCGGCACTGTTTACCGCGTCTACGCCATCGGGTTCGCGCCTGGCTTCGCCTACCTGGGCGAAGTGGATCCGCGTATCGCAGCACCGCGGCTGCAAACACCGCGCCTCAAGGTGCCACGCGGCGCCGTGGCAATCGCAGACCGTCAAACCGCCGTTTATCCCGCTGTGTCACCCGGTGGCTGGAACCTCATAGGGCGCTGCCCCACCCGCATGTTTGATCCCTCGGCTGATCCGACCATGCCAGTCACGGTCGGCGACCAGGTGCAGTTTGAACCGATCAACCGCGAGCGATTCCTGGCCCTGGGGGGTGAGCTGTAATGAGCCTGGAGGTTTTACATACGGGCGTGCTCAGCCTTTTGCAGGACCGCGGCCGCTTCGGCATGCATCGCATCGGCCTGACCAATGGCGGCCCGCTCGACAGTGAGGCATTCGGATACTGCAACCGACTGTTGTCCAACAAGCCCGATTGCACAGCACTGGAAATCAGCTATGGAGGCAGTCGTTTCAGGGCCAATGTCGACACCTACATTTGCGTCACCGGCGCCGAAACACCGCTCACAATCAACGGCAAAGAGCGGCCGCTGTGGGCCGTGCACCCGATTGCTGCCGGCGATGAGATCGCCCTGGATTTTGCCGTGCGCGGCACGCGCAGCTATCTCGGGGTGGCTGATGGCTTTCATATCGCGCCCAGCTTCGGTAGCACGGCGACAGTAATGCGAGAAAATGTCGGCGGATTGAGTGGCGAAAAGCTGCAGGTCGGGGATGTCCTGCCCTGTGCATCAACCAGCCAACGCAAGCGCTATTACCTCCCTGCCGAGCGGCAACCGCATTACCAGGATAGAGTCACGGTACGGGTCATTCCAGGCTACCAGCAGGCCCACTTCAGCCGCCTTGAACAGCGCAGGTTTTTCAGTCATGGCTATACCGTTTCAGAACGATGCGATCGCATGGGCTACCGGCTGGAAGGGCCTGCGATAAACTGTGATATCGATGGCATTCTGTCGGAAGGTATCTGCTTCGGCGCCATCCAGATTCCTGCCGACGGCCAGCCCATTGTACTGCTCAACGACAGGCAGACCATCGGGGGCTATCCCAAGATCGGCTCGGCGCTGTCCCTGGACGCCTCGCGCTTGTCACAGCTCAGGCCAGGAGATACGGTGAACTTCGCGCCCATCACCCCACACGGGGCCCATAACGCACTGCACCTGGCACAAGTGGTGATGGACCGCCAACCACTACCGGAGAGATCCTCTTGAACGATACCAGCCTCAGCCAGGCTATCGAGACCTTGCTGGTTTCCCGCAACCTGCGCAATATGCAGGTGGCACAGGCCGCGCTCAAGCCGGCTTACTATTTGCGCGGCGCTCAACTGCTGCACAAGGTACGGGGAAACGTCATCATCGGTACCGGCTTCCCGGTAATCGATACCTTCGAAACAGACGGCCCAGTGGGCGCGATTGCGCTGTATAACTGCCTGCAAGCGCTTGGCGCCGAGCCCATTATTGCCTGTGGCCCACCCCTGTGCGACGCGCTAGCCAGTGACTACCGGGTACTGCCGCTGACGGCCCGCGACCTGGACGCCGCGAAGGAAGAGGCCGCCACGCGACTGCAGCAGTTGCAACCGACTGCGGTCATCTCCATAGAAAGACCCGGGCTGGCCGAGGACGGTCGGTACTACAATATGCGCGGTGAAGACATTACCGCGCGCTGTTATTTTTTTGACCCATTTCTCACACTGGCCACCTGCCCTACCCTGGCCATTGGCGATGGGGGAAACGAGATAGGCATGGGCAACATAGCCGATGCAATCGCCACCCTGGATATCCGGGTCGCTGCAACCGGCTGCGACGAGCTGCTGGTGGCCGATGTATCTAACTGGAGCGCCTACGGGCTGATCGCGTTACTGGCCAGGTGGTCGGGGCGCGACCTGCTGGCGGAAATTTCGCCACTGGACATCCTAGGCTACCTGTCCGCGCACGGCAGCGTCGATGGGGTGACGCGTCAGAATAGCCTGACCGAGGATGGACTGGCAGCATCAGAAGGTATAGAGGTCATCAGGCAGTTACGTATCCTGAGCGGCTTCGAAAGCGATTGAGCCCAATTGAGAGCGAGGAAAGGCAATGAGTACGGTTTATCTCAACGGTGTTTACCTCCCGATGTCGGAGGCGCGCATATCACCCATGGACCGGGGCTTCCTGTTTGGCGACGGTATTTACGAGGTAATCCCCTCCTACGACGGCAAGCTGGTAGGCTTCGCACCACACATGGCCCGTATGCAGGAGGGCCTGGACGCCATTGAGATCCAACTGCAGGTTGACCACGAGCTGTGGCGGGATGTCGCACAGCGATTGATCGCACACAACGGCGGTGGAAACCTGGGTATCTACTTCCATGTGAGTCGGGGTGCTGATATCCGCCGTAACCACGCGTACCCCGAAGACGTTAGCCCTACCGTCTATGCCTTCGCTTTCGAAATTCCTTCCGCACCGGTCGCTGACAAGGTTACCGCCGCCTGCTATACGGTCGCGACCACCGAGGATTTGCGCTGGAAGCGCTGCAATATCAAGTCCACCGCGCTGCTTGGCAACGTCATGCACTATCAGCACGGCCACGCACTGGGCCACAAGGAGACCATTCTCTATAATGAGGCGGGTGAACTGACCGAGGCAGCTGCCTGCAATGTATTCGTAGTCAGCAACGGGGTTGTCGCCACACCGCCACTGGATCACCAGAAGCTGCCAGGCATTACACGCTTGATGCTTCTGGAGATTCTGCGCCGCGACGGCAGTATCCCGGTGCAGGAGCGCGTAATAACAATGGATGAGGTACGGCAGGCGGAAGAGGTATGGCTGACCAGTTCCAGCAAGGAGATTGCACCGGTGGTAGCGATGGACGGCAAACCCGTTGGTGACGGTAAGGTGGGCGACGTCTGGCTGGCGGCGCAGAAGCTCTACAGCGCGCACAAATTTGATTTCTGATGGCACGTCCCAACCAGGCCAGAATCAACCTGTCAGCCCTGCGCAACAATCTTGGCCTGGTCAGGCAACTCGCCCCCACTGCCAAGGTCATGGCCGTGGTGAAGGCCAATGCCTACGGCCATGGCGCATTGACGATAGCGCGCGAACTGGATGCCCGCGTTGATGCACTGGCGGTCGCCTGTATTGAGGAAGCGGATGAGCTGCGCGCCGGCCAGGTAAGCTCACCCATCCTGTTACTGGAGGGGCTGTTTGAAAAAGCGGAGTTGGCCAGCGCCGCAGAACGCAATTACTGGGTGACTATCGACAACGAGCAACAGCTGGCCTGGCTGGAACAGGCGCGTTTGCCTCGGCCAATACGTTGTCTACTCAAAATTGATACCGGTATGCATCGCCTCGGCGTTGCACCGGATGAAGTGGCCCCGTTCTACAAGCGTTTAAGGGCCTGCGAGAACGTCAGTGACGACATTGTACTGACCACCCATTTTGCCTCGGCCGATGATACCGGGAGCGATCTCACCACGTCCCAACTGGCCCTGTTCGAGAGCACCTGCCAGGATCTGCCTGGCGAGCGCAGCGCGGCCAACTCCGCCGGTGTACTGGCATGGCCTGCGAGTCACTACGACTGGGTCAGGCCGGGATATATGTTGTTTGGCAACTCCCCGTTGACAGCGCATCACCCCAATGCCGCAGCGCTCAAACCCGTGATGACGCTGGCGTCCGCTGTCATTTCCGTGCGCGCAGTTCAGCCCGGGGAAACTGTAGGCTATGGCGCCACATGGACCGCAACCCGGCCCTCCAGGATAGCCACGGTCTGTATAGGGTATGGCGACGGCTATCCCCGCCTTGCACCTAGCGGCACTCCCGTGCTGGTCAATGGCCGGCGAGCGCCGCTTGCGGGCCGGGTTTCAATGGACATGATAACGGTGGACGTTACTGACCTTGCTGATGTCAGTATCGGTGACGAGGTGATATTGTGGGGAGATGGCCTGGCCGCTGGAGAGATCGCCCACCATGCGGACACCATTGGCTATGAACTAACCACCCGCATGCCGGCACGCACCCCGCGGGTCGTGGTGACCCGATAAAACAAGCCATGCAGCAAGTCCAGGCG
>Ga0316197_10001054_pt1 | contig 19593 bp, 13 predicted proteins | sample OudBiesiAoxic_MG_FD_204939 | JGI IMG/M metagenome (GOLD analysis project Ga0316197, IMG submission 204939) | Coastal sediment microbial communities from Oude Bieten Haven, Netherlands - site A oxic | ecosystem: Environmental > Aquatic > Marine > Coastal > Sediment | place: Netherlands... | reverse complement strand
TGGGGATTAAGGTAGGTGCGCTTCGTCGTGGCCGGACCCGGCTTGTAGTAATTGTTCACAAAATTAACCTCTTTCGCTCCGCCATCTGTCGTCCGGTGCCTCCAGTTGTAGACGACCATGTTGCGAATATCGAGCCGACCTGCATGCCGGTTTGCCTGATCAATCGCGCCTGCCAGGGACCAGTTGCGACCGGCATTGTGTGCAAGCAGACTGTGGTGGAAACTGCCGATGTCCCCACCGATCGAACCGGCAAATCCATGCGCAGAATTCTTCCCGTACTTCTTGTGATTGGCGATGTTGAGCGCTTCGGAAATCAGGTTCCTCTGGAAGGTGATGTTCTTAGCCCCCCGCGAACTGAAGGCCTCATCAATCGACCAAGAGATGGAGCAGTGATCGATGATGCAATGGTCGCAACTCGCAAAGCCCATACCGTCCATGGTCTTACCCGAGAGGTCTCCGAGACGGAGCCGAACAAAACGCACGATGGTGTCCTTGCCGCCAAGACCTCCGAACGTGTAGTTCCTAACACAGATGCCTTTACCAGGCGCTGTCTGTCCCGCAATGGTAAGAAACTCGTTGTCGCTGCGGAAGACGAGCTTGGACTCCAGACTAATGAGCCCAGAGACGTCAAAAACGACTGTGCGAGGCCCCTTAGCTTCGACCGCGGCTCGCAGTGAACCTGGCCCCGAGTCCTTGAGATTGGTCACGTGCATCACACGACCGCCGCGTCCACCAATCGCGAAACGCCCATAGCCCTCAGCAGTCGGAAAGGCGAGATGACGAACTCGAAATTGCCACGCGTCCCCGCGCGTGACGATACCACTCGCATCCACCGAATCGACGCGCCAGGCATAGTGGAGGAGTGAGTTGTTAGGAATAATGGGCGCCCTGTACGCACCACCGTTGACTGTGGCGAGAAATCCTCGAGCCCCTATCTTCGCGGCCGCGAGCTTTCGCTCGGCGATTATCGGGTCGAGGTCGGAAACCATGAAGACGTGGTGGCTAACAACACTAGCGGGAGGCGTCCATGTTAGCTCAACCGAACCGTCGTCGCCATCAGCATGACGCTCATGATCTGCGGGGATTGGCTTGAGCGCTTTCATCCGAGGGTCGCTGACATCAATCGCAAAGCCACTGAGGACGACGCGCTCGCCGCTTTGAGGGGCGATGCGAATCACGGCTGGCTCACCGGCCTTGACCTCAAATGCGACGAAAGTGGTGCCCACCTCATCATTGTGGCGGGGGTCGGCGGACAACTCGAAGCCCTTGACCTTGCCGCTATCACCAGCCGTGATCGTGTAGGCGCCAGGATCGTCGACGAGATCGTGATGATAGCCGACGAAAGTATGTGGCCCCGGCGTGAGACCTTCGAGCTGGATCTCGATCTCCGCAAGCTCACCGCCCGAGACAACAACACCATCAGCGCCGAGAGTAACCCCATAGATGACGATGGCCTTGCTCCCCTTGAGACTAGCAGTCCCCCCGATGTTACTTGCACGCAGAGAGACGGTCACATCGCCAAAGGTCTGACTCCAATACTCGCTCGAAGGCTGCCAGTTCTCCCAGCCAACCGTCCGCATGTCAGAGCGTCCTTCAGAATTGATGTCGACACGCAACGGCCCAGCGTCTGCTAGCATCGCACCAGTTACTAGCCAGAGGCAGACAGATCTATATAGTTTCATAATCAATCGGGACTAGAAAAATTACATTCTGGGGCTTAGTCCTTCGGTTCCAGTATGATCCTCCGATAGCCTGACAAGTGATGAGAGCCATCATCGGTCACTTCACAGATCACATGAAGACTCTTCCCCGCAGAATCGAAAGGCACCTCGATGGTAGCGCGACTTGTGTCCTTGCCCGAGATCTTGATCTTGTCTGTGTAGGTGCCAGCTTCGGACAAAACCCACCACTTGAAGGTCAGCTGGTCTCCATCTGGATCCTGCGATCTGGAAGCGTCGAGTACAACCTTGGTGCCTTTTTCGGGCGCCTTCTCTATGACGCTAGTTCCATTTCTATCATCAATGACCACCACCGGATTTCTATTTCCGACGCCGTCCTTCGCCCAATCCATTCGGGCGGCGAAGTTGTTGAAAGTCGCTGGATAAAAATATTTTTGATACTTGGAGGATATACGGCTCGGGGAACCAGCATGGTTCTGATGCGCCTTTGTGGCATTGTCCTTGCACTGGCCGAATTCGAAATACCCACCCCAGCCGACTTGGCTTGGAACGTTAGGGTCATTGAGACCATTGGGCATGACATGAAGAAAGGCGGGTGTGTCGCCTTCAACTCCGTACTTGTATTTTGGATATCTCTTGCCCAGGTTTCCGTGCCCTTGGATATGGGTCGCGTATTCATTCCAATTGTTCCTCCCAGTACCGTTCTGATGTTTCCAGGCACTCTCATCCCAGATGAACAGGAGATCCCTTTCGAACTCCCGACGCATCCATTGATGGGAACTTTCGCTCCAATTGATGACATTGCCAGACTTCTGGGCTCCGTCCTGATCTGTAATCGTATAGACGCGCAGTTTGTTCAGGAACGTCTGTAGCGCTTCCTTGCTCCGCGTCCTCTGTACTTGCCACACAGCCTGGGCCAGGGTGTTGCCCCCACCCCAGACCGTGATCCAGATCGGACGATCGTCCTCTTCGTCAGCCAGCTGAATAATCAAATCACTGCCTGGGGAAGAATTGTCCTCACCGATGAATTTTTGTCCTCTGTTCTTGCTCCCCATCATGGTCCGCTCTCGCAGATACTGCGGACTTGGCCAGTAGCCGATCTCCTGCTTGCCAGCATCGTGGCGATGCCCCTCCTGCTCCGAGCGCTTTCGCAAATTAGGAAGATCTTCTTCATAGAGATCAATCGCTTCGTGGATCAGTTGATAATAGCTCTCTTTCGCGACACTCGCGCTCCATCCTGTCGAGTGAATCAACGCCTCGATCTCGAACATGTCCGCATGGACGAATAGCCGAATGATGGATTCCATGTCATCAGGCTCCACCTTGTCAGGCGAAATATCTGTAAGCACGACGAGACGAGGTTTCGCTTCGGCCAGCGCCGATCCGGCGAGTGAGCCGAGCAATAATAGAACCGATAATGTCGTGCGGATTCTTAGCGGGAGGCACGGTGAATGAGATGAGTTTGTCGTTGGGTTCATAATGTAAGATTTCTAGGGTGATAATTCTCCGACGACTGGATTCCAATCGCCCTTGAGCTCCGTGGCCGTCGTCGCATCAGGCCTAAATACTTCGCATGATCATCGTAGGTATGAATCGTCGACTCGGACGATTCGGCCACTAGTTTGAGATTCTTCTTTTGAGGCGGCACCCGAAGCATCCCTTTGTAGGTGCCAGGCTTGATGAAGATCACCGTTCGTGTCGATTCACTCGCCACGACCGGGTCGATCGACTCTTGCACCGTCTTAAAAACTCCACTTCCACCCGCAGCAACGCCTAGATTCGGCCGTTTCGGCTCGGCGTTGGCGATACCGATGCTCGACAGGAGTGCCAGCATCAGTAAGCAGACCCTTCGATGAGTACGGCAATTTGGATGGGAACAATCCACATGGTTGGACTCGCGGTATTCATCATTCGCCTCTAGCCCGGATTTCGCATACCCTTCCGGCGAATCCTTGCGAACCTCGACAGCTACAGCGTTGCGCTCGATTCCTGCCCCGGACGGTATGTAGATACCGCCCACCGCCGGAATCGGCGCGCGCCCCGTATCTATCAAGGTTCGCTGGCGGTTCACTCGAAAAGTATGAGAAATCCGGGCTAGATCATTCATTTTCGAGGGAGGCTGTTGAGGAAGTTCTCCAACATCGTGTATCCATTGTCCGCTACCCTGTTGCGGTCGGAACCATCATTCGGGTCGAGCCCCTCTGCCGTCTCCCAGACGTCGGGCATCCCATCATGATCTGTATCGCTGGGCGCTGGCGCGCCCTTCAGGACCGGCCAGCCGCCTACCACACTCGGGCTTATCACGAAGCCATTGTCTCCATAGGTCGCGGTGCCGTTTCTAACCTCCTCAACAATACGCTGGTCGATTGCATCACGCTTGGGGAACGAGCATCCAGCATGGTTCAGCACCGTTCCGTAGGCCTCAACGGCTGTCTCCTGCCTGATTGGCATAAACTCCGATGGTGCATCAAGTTTCAACCCCGGGATCGATTCCAAGTCGACGGGGATCTTGCCAGTGTATTGGGGGAATACGCCTTTCCAATTGTCCGCTGTAACGATGGCATCACCTTCCAGCACATTGTCTGCAACAAACCAATCGCCATAGTCTGCGGCACCATCGCGCGACCAGGGCGAGCAGATTCTTTTCCTGTTTTCGGTCGGTGTGCCCGGCCCGGGCTTGTAGTAGTTTGCGACCAGATTGACGGTGCAGAATTCGAATGCGGGTCGCCCCGGTTGGTGCGCCTCGCCCCCGTAGGTACTCTCGTTCTTCCAATTGTAGATCACGTTGTTCCTAACATCGTTAAACCCAGCTCCCGAAGCGATGCGGGGATTCCGATCGGTGTTGTGAGCGAACAGATTGTGATGGTAGGTGCTGTGATTGTTCCCCCAGATGCCACCAAACTTGTGACTGCCAGAGCAGGCTTCGGTGATCATGCACCATTGGATGGTCACGTTCTCACCGTGGTAGATCGACATGACCTCATCGCTGCTCCAACTGGCGGAAACGTGATCGAGTATCACATTCTTCGCCCCCCTGCCAGAAACCGCATCGCCATTGCCCTCTGCTCTCACTCGAATATATCGGATGATGACGTCGTCGGCCTTGATCCCAAGCTTGCCTTTAATCGTGATCCCGTCGCCCGGCGCGGTCTGGCCAGCGATGGTGATATTGTCGTTCGTAATGCTCATGTCTGCATCGATGGTTCCGGAAACACGAAACACCACCGTCCGCGGACCTTCTGCTTTGAGGGCGTCGGCCAAGCTCCCTGCACCGGACGCATTCAGATTCGTCACCTCAATCACTTTGCCTCCCCGCCCGCCAACTGCGTGCTTCCCATATCCCTCCGCGCTTGGAAATGCAAGCTGATCCCCGGCGCCGCAAATCCCAGTGCACCCAAACAGAACTAGACAGACGAATCTCGAATGTTGAATGAATAATCGTATTTTCATGGTTGTTGCCTTATTCCGAATTGTCCTACTGTTTCGACGCCGTAACGATCTCGTTGAGATACCTCTCCAGGTTCGTGTAGCCGTCGCCGACATCGTCCTTGGAACTATCGGACGCATCTTGCGGGTCGAGACCATTCTTGGATTCCCATTCATCGGGCATGCCGTCGACGTCTGTATCGGCAGGGGCAGGAATACTTTTCAGTTCCGGCCAGCCGCCTACTTCTTTCTGCGAATCGATAATGCCAGTGATGGCTGACCTATCGACGACCTGTTTCTTCTCTTTGTAACTCGACCCTTCGTAGGTCGCGACGCCGTCCCTGACTTCCTTAACAATGCGTGCATCCACAGAATCCCGCTTGGGTAAGATCGCGCCGACATTCTTTAGAACTGCCTCATAGGCTTCTTTGGCAGTCTGCTGTTTGATTTCCATCGCAGGCCAGGGCTTGTCAAGTTTCAGCGCTACAATAGCCTCGCTTCCGCCCCTGGCGCTGACACCACCATCCCAGTTGTTGGCGGTCACCTGATCATTGCCCTCGACTACATTCTCGGCGATGAACCATTTCCCGAGGTCGGCCACTCCGTCGCGGGTGGAGGGACTAGCAATGGTATGCCTCAGGTTCCCGGGGGCGGTCGCGGGACCTGGTTTGTAGTAGTTCGCGACCATATTGATATTGCTGAAATTGAACTTGTCGCTCCCTTTCTGCTGCTTCTCGCCACCATAGCAACCCGAGTAGCCCCAGTTGTAGATCACATTGTTTCGGTAATCAGTATTTCCGCAGCCCGAAGCAAAGCGTGGGTTGCGACCCGAGTGGTGTGCCAACAAATTGTGATGGTAAGAGCTGTTATTCGATCCCCAGATGCCACCGAAACCGTGGTTGCCGCCATGGTGCGATTGGAAAAGGCTTTCCGACAAGAGGCACCACTGCACGGTGATATTCTCGCAATGATAGATCGACATCGTTTCATCGACGCTCCAGCTTGCCGAGACGTGGTCTAGAATGATGTTCTTTGTATACCGGCTTGAGACGGCGTCGGCCTCTTCACCCGATTCGTCGCCTAATCTGACCCTGATGTAGCGGATGATCACCTCATTGGCGCTAATCATGAGCGGGTATCGCTTGATACAAATGCCATCTCCAGGAGCCGTTTGCCCGGCAATGGTAATATTTGGATTCTTGATGCTCAATCTGCTCTCCAGGTCGATCGTGCCAGATACTCGGAAGACGACCGTTCTTCGCCCTTTGGCTTCAACAGCTTCACGCAGGCTACCAATGCCGCTGTCATTAAGGTTCGTGACGGCGTAGACCTTGCCTCCACGTCCTCCGACTGTGTGTTTGCCGTAACCTTCCGCAGTCGGAAAGGCGAGTTGTTGTTGCGCGAAACTCGTTGTCGCGCAGAACAGTGATAGCATTGCCAGATATCGTCTTGTGTTGGGTCTCATTCTTCTCTTCTGAAGTTAGGTTGTAATAGTAGGTCTATTGGCACTCTGCAATCACCCGCTGATACCTCGTTAAAGGTGGAGTGCCGGAATCTGTGACTTCACAGATGATATGGATGGTGCGCCCTTGGCCAGCATCCTTGGGCACCGTGAAGGACGCCTCTTGCTTGTCGCTGTCCTGGATTCTCACTTTTCCTTCGTAGGAATCCGCTTCTTCATATTGCCACCAGCGATAGCTCAATGCGTCCCCATCGGGATCGGTGGTTCCCAGTGCGCTCAGCTTGATTGATGCCCCCGCTGCAACTTTCATGTCCGCCAGGTGTCCCAGGACCACCCTTGGCGGATGATTGGCAGCTTCGTAGGATTGAACGCACCAGTCGGCCCGTGAGGCAAAATCGTTCTGGAGTGCTTCAGTCCAACGCCAGATGGGTTTGAGATAGGCAATCAGCTCCTTGTCATTGGGCACATTCTTCCGCAGACGTTCGCGCCCCCAAGCTGAACTCGTGTACCATCGCCCCACAGGATATTCGTAACCCTCCTCTGCGACCGGGTCGAGCCAGGTGTTTGCGCGAACTCTCACATAGCGGCCACCCCAACCGCCCCAGGAAGGTGACTCCATGCTCCTCAAGCCGTTCGGGATGTTGTATAGGAACGCCGGTGTATCGCCTTCCGAGCGGAAATCCCCCGCCCGGTATCCCCTCTTGGTGCCATCGTGGGCCTTGTATAACGAACAAAGCGCTCCATGGCCTACGAGGATATTGGCATTCATCCATTCCGCCTCGTAGAATTTTTTCTCCCTTGGAGGCATGGTCTTGTCCCATGTGTAGAAGAAGGCGACAAACTGATCGGAGATGATCGTTTGGATGTTGTACTTGCCCCAGTGCGGCTTGATGTACTTCTGATAGGTGTCGTCTTGCTCCCAGATGAAGAAAAAGCGTAGTTTGCGGGCGACATCGGCCATCTTCTCCGGGTGATCTTCTTCGATCGTCTTCAACGCTCTGGCAATGGTGTTAGTCCCGCCCCAAGCTTGAATCCAAACTGGTCTGTCGTCAGTCTCGTCCAACAGTACGTTGACGATTTGCTGCGAGCCCGCGGTGATGTCATCCATCTCCCCCTCGGCCTTCACGTTGCCTAGGAGTGTGCGTTGCCTGAGGTATTCAGGTGTCGGATAGCCTGGGTCATGTTTCAAAAGATTGGGAAAGACCTGCGCATAGGCATTCAAGCCGGGCTCAATCCAGTCGTCGCCGGCCCATCTGTGACCTTGCCAGTGGTATTGTGAACTTGAAGTGATGATTCCTTCGATGTCCCATTCATTGGCATAGAGCAGAAAGCGGATCATTGAACATTGGTCATCAATCTCTCCGTCGCTCGTTACGATGATACGCGGTTTCTTATCCCTCAGTTTGGTGGCAGCTAGCGACTCGTCGATCTCGACAACCACTCGCTGATATCTTGTCAATGGTGGCGAACCAGCATCCGTGACTTCGCAGATGGCATGAATCGTCTTCCCAGTGACGGCATCGTCAGGAACCTTGAATGAAGCCACATTCTTGTCAGCATCCTCAAGTTCAATAGCACCTTCGTAAGTGTCAGCTTCACCATATTGCCACCAGCGGTAATTCAGCTTGTCACCATCAGGATCGCTAGTCCCCTCAGCGCTCAGCTTCACCGCTTCTCCCGGCTTCGCCTTGAGATCTATCTCATGGCCGAGTCTAACGATCGGGGGGTGATTGGCGTCTTGGAAGGACTTAACGCACCAGTCCGCGCGCGCTGCAAAGTCATTCTGCAAGGCAGCCGTCCAGCGCCACATCGGCTTGAAGTATTCCCGACGTTGCTCGGCGGTCGATGTCGATCCCTCGCGCAAGCTATTGCGCCCCCATCCGGTGCTGCCGTACCAGCGCCCATCCGGATACTTGTAGCCACTCACCGGCACTGGATCGAGCCAGGTGCTCTCCCTCACCCACACATAGCGGCCACCCCATCCCCCCCAATCCGGCGATTCCATATTCCGTAGACCCGTTACGATCGTGTGCAGGAATGCCGGCGAGTCTCCCTCGGATCGAAAGTCTCCATTTTCATGCGCCGCATAGATCGCGCATAACGGCCCATGGTTCTCGAGTATGTTCTCCTTCATCCATGCGCCCTCGAAGTATCCGTGCAGATTCTTCGGCTGAGCCTGTTTCCAGCGATAGGCGATGGCCTCGAATTGATCCGAAATGATCGTCGGGATCTCATACCTTCCCCAGACAGGGCGGATGTAGTCCTGATAGGTAGTGTCCTGCTCCCAAATGAAGAAGAAGCGGCACTTCGCGGCTGCCTCGGCCATGCGTTCGGGGTAATCTTCCTCGATCGTCTTCAGCGCGCGGGCAATCGTGTTCATTCCGCCCCACGCCTGCAGCCAAACCGGCCGGTCATCCGTACGATCCAGGAGAACCGTCACGATCAGGTCGGAGCCGGCGGTTGCATTCTCCATGTCGCCTTCAGACTTCACATTACCCAGAACAGTTCGCTCTCGCAGATACTCCGGCGTGGGATAGGCCGGATCGTGCTTCACCAGATTCGGATATACCCTGGAATAAGCGGCTAGATCCGGATCAATCCAGTTGTCGCCCGCCCATTTGTGACCTTGCCAGTGGTACTGCGAACTCGATGTGACGATGCCCTCCACATCACACTCATTTGTGTAGAGCATGAATCGGATCATGGAACACTGGTCATCGATCTCGCCGTCACTCGTCACGATGATACGCGGTTTTGGAGGCGACTGAGCAGTTGGCGCGCCCATGGCGAAGTGACTGGCAAAAACGAGTAATGCATACGCGATCGTTTTCGTCAGCCGGTTGTTAAGAGCGATCGTTTTCATGTCGTTGTGTTATTGTGTACAGAAATCACGGAGATACGGTGACGATCACCCGGCCGTAGCGAGTGAGTGCGGGCGTCCCTTTGTCGGTGACTGCAAGAATGAGGTGCATCGTGCCCGTACCAGGAGGCATGACGCGTCGGCTAGGGATGGTGAAGGACGCTTGTTGCTGATCGAAATTTTCAATCTCGAGAGCCTGGCCGCTCCTCGCACTTGATATCGTGAATGAGCCGACCTCGCCGTAGTGGAACCACTCGTAGGAGAGCTCGTCACCGTCAGGGTCGGTGGTTCCCTCAGCGCTGAGATTGACCACGTCGCCGCGCTTGGCGGTGATCTCGATCTGGTTGGCGATCTTCACTACCGGCGGATGATTCGCCTGATTGTAAGGCTTCGTTGTCCAGTCGATGCGGGCGGCGAAGTCATTCTGATACGCCGAGCGCCAACGCCAGATCGTCGCGTGATTTGTCGTGTGCCAATTGCTGTCGTAGCCCCGAACTTCATCGACCGCATCCGACCAGAACGCACGTGTCTCGGGCTCCTGGAACCACTTCTGCATGCGTGGCGTGTAGAGCTCGTAACGCCCTCCCCAGCCGCCCCAGTTGGGATGTTCCGGCGTATTGAGGCCATTCTGAACGAGACCGAGGAAGCTTGGCGTGTCGCCTTCCATGAGGTATTCGGTATGCGGGTGCTGCGCGCCTAGAGGGCCGTGATCTCTACGAATATGACGATCAAGCCACTCGTTGCTCACAATACTGAAGTCAGCACCTGTGAAGCGGGCATGGAACTTGTCGCCGCTAATGCCACTCCATGTCGCGTAGTGATAGGCTCCACCTGGGTGAATACCAGGGCTCGCGATGTAGAAGACACCAGGAAAGGACTTCCGGATCCACGGCCCACTATCGTCCTGATCAGAGATGGTGTAGACACGGAGCTTGGCAACAAATTGCGCAAGAGCTTGGGGGGATCGAGTGGCGCGCACCTTCCAAAGAGCTTGCGCGAGGACGTTTGGCCCGCCCCAGACCGTCACCCAGAGTGGCCGCGGGTCATCTCGGTCGACGGCGGCGATCAGTGCCTCCGAGCCAGAGGAATCCTGACCTTCTCCTACAGCGTTCATGCCAAAGTCCGGCCGCCCCTCACGAATCACGGAAAGGAGGTGTTCCGCCGTGGGGAAGCCCGGCTCGTGGAGAAGCAGATTTGATTGCACCTTGCCGTAGGCTTCGACAATCTCTCCGATGCGCCAAGCTGCAGTCTTCTTCTGCTGGTGCCTGGAAGTCGTGGCGACAAGCCCCTCGATGTCGAAGTGATTCGCGTAGCTCAGGAAACGAACCATTGATTGCGCATCATCCGGTTCATTCTCGATGTCCGTGAGGACGAACACACGCTCCTTGGCCAAGGAGGAACCACAACTCAAGACGAACAGTAGTAGAACGGTATATAGACTTTGCATGATGAGCTCTATGGTCTGGTTGAGGGTTTCCGTGATCTCTTCGCCGACTTGCACCAATCCATGCGCCCGGCGAAATCACCGAGGAATGCTTCGCGCCACTGGCTCACGCTCTTGGCTCCTGGATGCACGCCCTCGGCCGCTGCGGGATCAGGATCGTCAATCCACCAGTTCGTGTGCGTGGATGACGCTTTACTTGTCCGCTCGATCGATGGAGGTATGGCATCGAACTTTCCGGACTTGCCGTCCAGCCCGGCGAAATCACTCTTGATCTTGTACGACCATAGCTTCGCATCGCGCGGAGAGAACCGGAATCGCAGGACATCCCCCTCGATCACCCCCACGGAAGGCGGTCGGCCACCATTGAAGATCATCGAGGCGGTGTTCTTCGATGAATACCCATCGGGAACCGGCAACATAAACTCGGTGACTCCAAACACTTCGACCTCGTCCTCCTCCGTCGTGTGCCGATCAAAAATCGACTTACGCCCATCCCAAATGCGGACAAACTTGCCACCCCAACTAGGTTGGGAAGGATCTTCGGACAGGCCCCGCATCAAGCGGGAAACGGACGGCGTGTCGCCCATCTTGAGGTCGTTCTTGGCGTCAACGAAGAGTTTTCCGAGCGCACCGTGACCAGCAATGTGCTTCGAAACGAAGGCTTTGTTGCCCCATTCACCTTTCTGGTTCCCACCGACAAACCACCCGCGATAGGTCGCGTTCGCTTCGATTATCCAGAGTTTCGGATGATTCTGCTCCACGTAGTTGTAGGCATTCACACTCCACTTCTTGTTCGGCCCACCGATCCAGTAGACGCGCAGTTTGGGCAAGATCTCAGGAGCGTCGTGCAAGGCTTGCGCCAAATCTTCGAATCCTCCCCAGACCAGAAGGTGCAGCGGCCTCGAATCCTTGCGTCGCGCACACTCGATGATCCACTTGGAACCTTCGCTCGGCTCACCAACGCCGGTTTGATCCAACAATCCCAGTGTCCCTTGCTTGCAAATCGCGCGCAGAGCATCGGGTGTGGGAAACCTGTCCGAATGAGAACTCAGGTTCGGGTAATCGACCGCGTAGGCATCGATGACTTTCAGGATATCCTCCTTACGCCCTTCACCGTAAGGCGAAGACACCAAGCCCTCGAGGTCAAAGCAATCAGCATAAGCCAAAAGGTGCACCATCGACTGGAAGTCATCAGGATCTGTGCCCCCAATATCGGTGGACACGATGACGCGATGTCGATTCCCTGAGAGGGCACCATCATCAGCCCTGGTGAACGTTGCGGAGGCAAAAACTAACAGCGCGCCAGCCACCCCAACGACAAGAGTTCGATGTCGTTTCATTGTCACTATGATTTGTTGGTATTCATTTTATCGATCGCAACGGCGGTAAGAATGACGAAGCCCTTAATGATCTGTTGCCAGAATGGCGAGACGTTGAGAAGAAAGAGGCCGTTGTTCAGAACACCGATGATGAGGCACCCCAACACCGTGCCGAGCACGGAACCGCGACCGCCGGAGAGTGAGGTTCCACCGATCACCACGGCGGCGATGGAATCCAGCTCGTAACCCAGCCCCGCATTGGGCTGAGCGGAATCAAGACGCGCTGTCACCAGCAAGCCTGCAACTCCCGCGAGCCCACCACCGAGTGTGTAGACCCAAACCTTGATGCGGTTCACGCGGAGACCAGTTAGTAGCGAGGCACGCTCATTGCCACCGACCGCATACAAGTAGCGCCCGAAACGTGTCTTGCGCGTGACGACAACGAAGGCGGCCACCAATCCCGCCGAGATCCAGACCGGCATCGGCACGCCGAGAAAGATGCCCGTACCCAAGGAACCAAATTCTTCGCCAAGCCCTGTGATCGGGAAGCCACCCGTCCAGAGCATCGTCATCCCGCGCGCGATGCTGAACATTCCTAGGGTCGCTACAAACGGCGGTATATTGAAGCGCGTGACGACCAAACCATTGAAGCAACCGAGAGCCAAGCCCACACCGATCCCACAGACAATGGCTCCGAAGACCGTGAACTGTAGTAGGACATCGAACATTGGGATCGCCACGCCATGTTTCAGTACACCGGCCGCGACTGCTCCCGCCAGAGCCAGAATGGCACCGACCGAGAGATCGATACCACCAGAGAGAATGATCAAGGTCATGCCGATCGACAGGCAGAGATTGACCGAGATCTGACGGAGGATGTTCCAGCCGTTATCTGGGGTGAGGAACTTGTCAGAGAGCAAGGTCATCGCGACCACCATCAGTACGAGAGCGATCAGCGATTGGAACTTGGCGAAACGTGAGGGCATGGATCAGTTGGGCAAAGCGGCGTTCATGACGGACTCTTCATTGGCGCCGGCTCGATCAAAAGTGGCGGTCTCCCTTCCTTCGCAGAGGACCAGGATGCGATCGGAGAGCAATAGGATCTCTGGCAGTTCGGAAGAGACAACGATGACCGCGAGACCAGCGGCGGTGAGCTCTTCGATGAGCGCGTAGATTTCACCTTTAGAACCCACGTCGATGCCACGGGTCGGTTCGTCCAACAGGAGCACTTTTGGATTGGTCGATAGCCATTTCCCAAGAATGACTTTCTGTTGATTGCCCCCGCTAAGATTGCGGACGATCTGCTTCTGTGAGGGTGTCTTGACGCGAAAGCGCTCGATCGACTCCCCAACCAGGCTGCGCTCGGCTCCCTGGTCGAGCAATCCGAAGCGTTCCAGACGAGTTAGGCTCGGGAGGCTGGTATTCTCGGCAACAGACATGCCCAAGATGAGCCCTTCGCTCTTACGATCTTCCGGCGCGAGAGCGAAGCCATGTTCGATCGCGTCGACTGGCGATTGGATCGAAACCCGTTCCCCATCGACGTAGATCTTTCCCTCCGAGCCTTTCGGATGAAGACCGAAGATTGTTTCGAGCAGCTCTGTGCGCCCTGCCCCCATCAACCCGAAGATCCCTATCACCTCTCCACTGTGAACCTGGAGGCTGACGTCTCGGAGGAGAAAGTCCCCGGGGCGATCGAAATGCTTCAACGAGACATTCTCGACACGAAGGACTTCCTCGCCAGGGGTGCTCGGCGCTTTCTCAGCGCGCTGCTTGACCTCACGCCCGACCATCATCTGCACCATGGCTTGGTGAGTGAGCTCTCTGATTGGCGAAGCGCCAATCAATCGCCCATCTCGCATGACGACAGCGTCATCAGCGATGCGCGCTAATTCTTCGAACTTGTGGGTGATGTAGGCGATGGCGACACCTTGGCGCTTGAGATTCTCGATAATGCCAAACAAGACCTCGATCTCGTGTTCGGTGATCGCCGAGGTCGGCTCGTCCATGATGAGGACCCGGGCATCAACGGAAATGGCTTTGGCGATCTCCACGATCTGCTGCTGCCCAACACGCAAACTCCCAAGCGGCACAGTCGGCTCGACAGCGAGGTCGAGCCGCTCCAACAGGGCGGCCGCCTCCAGGTTCATCGCATTGGCATCAACGAGCCCGAAACGATTCAGTGGCTCGCGACCGAGGAAGATGTTCTCGGCGACGCTCAGGTTCGGGACGAGGTTCAGCTCCTGAAAGATCATGGTAATCCCGGCCTCATGCGCCTCACGTGGATTGGCGAAGCTCACGACCTCGCCCGCAAGCTTCACTTCACCAGCATCCGGCGGAAACACGCCGGCGACAATGTTCATGAGTGTGGACTTACCTGCGCCATTCTCGCCCAACAAGGCAGTCAGATGACCGCTCCGCAGCGTGAGACTCACATCATCAAGCGCCCTCACACCGGGGAAATTTTTGGAGATCCCGACCGCTTCCAGGACAATGTCGCCGTGGTCGCTCATGGGAATTCGATGATCACTGGTACCAGGTTGAGTGAAGACACGTCTGATTGAGAGTCGGCGACATCCACAGCGCCAACGAAACGCACGGCCGCTCCCATAGCGGCTTTCTCTTTGAGCAACTGGAAGACGCCCTCTTCTACACGCCGATTAATCTCCGATGAAAGCGCATTAAAATCCTGCGAATTGGCGAAATCACTCACGTCGAGCAAGCCTGAGCCATCGCGGATGGCGTTGCCAAAGACCGGCCCGGTATCGATGATGACCATGCCACCCTGTTCCAATGTGATTTCGATGGCACCTCTGTCTATTGTTGTAATGTCGCCACTTCCCGAGACAAAGTAGGAGGCATTACCGCTAAGACCGAGGCGATGCCCGTAACGAGCGGCGGCTTTTTCTCGATCTTCGTCGAAAGCAGCGAGGAGTTCGCGGGCATCGACGGCTTCAGGCACCCCCTTCAATAGTTTCTCGTTCCAAAACTCTTCCACGTAGGCTGCGGCATCAAATGCAGCGGCTGCCGATTGCGCCCGCGCCTCCTTGAGCGGCACGATGTGGAAGAGCGGCAAGACATAGAGCCCCACACAAACACCTAACAGAGCACTGCCCCAAAGGAGCAGCCTCGATCTGAGCGTTTGTTTAGGTCGCGACATCAGCGGTCTTCTATTTTCGCCCGTAGTCGCTGAAGTTCCCGACGGTATCCCCGTTCACCAATTCGACCGCAACCGGTGTCTTCTGTGGGAAGTCGCGTTCGCCTTTGATGTATTTGTCAGCGCTCTCGGCGGCCGTCTGCGCCATGACCTTGGGAAATTGCATGCCGGTCGCGACGATCTTGCCTTCAGCGATCAACTTCACGACATCGTCTGCGCCATCGAAGCCGAAGACTTTCACTTTATCCGCCTTGCCAGCGGAGACAAGCGCTTGGTAAGCGCCCATGGCCATGGCGTCATTGCCGCAGAAGACAGCGTCGATTTCAGGGTGGGCCTGAAGGATGGACTCCAGCACTTCGAGTGCCTTGGCTCTATCAAAATCCGCGCTCTGCTGGGCGACCATCTTCAAACCAGGGTAGCGGTCGACGACGCTGTGAAAGCCTTTCGACCGATTCCAGGTATTGTTGTCGCCGACGAGCCCTAGCAGTTCGACGTATGTGCCCGTATCACCTACTTCTTTGACGAAGTACTGACCGAGGGAAACACAGCCTGAATAGTTGTCCGACAAGACCTGTGAGACGGCAGCATCCGTGGCATTAATCTCACGATCCATGCAGAATACCGGGATACCAGCAGCCTTGGCTTTGCGCACATTGGCGATGGATCCATCAGCATCGGTCGGGTTGAAGAGGATCGCCTGGTATCCGGAAGCAATGATATTCTCGTAATGCGAGGCCTCCTTGGCGGGATCGTTCTGCGAGTCAAAGATCGTTGCCGCGTAGCCCAACTCCTTGGCCCGGTCGCGCGCAGTCTCGGCCAGCACGACAAACCACGGGTTGTTCAAGGTGGAGATGATAACGGCAACCTTGGGCGTTCCGCCACCTCCAGGGGATGAAGAAGTTTCGGACTTACCACAGGAGGCGAGAGACACCGCGATCGCGACAGCAGTGATCCATTTGATGAGTGCATTCATAGAGGGGTTTCGGTTCGATTTCGTTTGGTTTCAGCGGATCTAAAAGACACGTGGCACAGCAGCCTGCCAGCCAGCAACATGTTTCTGGACGGTATCAGCGTCCATCTGAGGGGAATAGGACTTCGACTCACGCGAGAGTTTGGCAAGATCTTCGAGACTGGCGTACAAGCCGAGGCCCAACATGCCCGCCATGGCGGCACCCAGCGCGGAACAATCAGGCACGGCGGCGACTTGCAGTTCGATGCCCAACAGATCGGCAGTGAATTGCATGAGGAAGGTGTCGCGGGTCGGGGCACCATCGGCACGGATCGTTTGAAGGGGCACGCCAGCATCAGTATTCATCATCTGCAGGACATCGCGCAACTGGTACGCAATGGATTCCTCGGCGGCGCGCACCACGTGATTGCGCGTCGAATGCGCCGAGAGCCCAACGATGGCAGCACGGGCGTCCGGCTTCCAATGAGGAGCGCTCAGTCCAGCAAACGCCGGTACTAGATAGACGCCACCATTGTCCGGAACGGCTGCGGCCAGCTCACCCGCTTCAGCCGAGGATTGCAGCAGGCCCATCTGATCTTTGAGCCACGCGATGGAAGCCGCGGAGTAGTTGATGATGCCCTCAAAGCAAAACGTCGGGCGCCCCTGCCAGACCCAGGCGATCGTAGAGACCGAACCACCCTCGGAGAACCGCAGGGTGTCGCCGATGTTCAGCAACACAGACGAGCCGGTGCCGAAGGTGATCTTGGCAGTGCCCGGCGCATAGCACTGCTGCGCGAAGAGCGAGGCCTGCGAATCGCCCATCACACCGCAGATTGGCACGGCGTTGGGCAAGAGGCCATCAAAGCTGGTTTCGCCAAAGCGGGCGCTGCTCTCGCGGACTTCGGGCAGGGCTCTCGTGGGCACGTCGAAGAGTCCGGCTAACCACTCATCCCAGCAGAGCCTACCGATGTCATAGAGCAAGGTGCGGCTAGCGTTGGTGTGATCGGTGGCGAAGACCTCGCCCTTTGTAAGCCGATAAACAAGGTAGGCATCGATTGTCCCAATAAGGGCCTCACCGCTTTCGAGTTTCAACTTCAGATCGACGTCTTGAGCGATCAGCCATTTGAGCTTGGAGGCAGAGAAATAGGTATCGAGACGCAGCCCGGTCAGTTTGGTGACACGCGTGCCATGGCCGGCATCATCAAGTTCTCGGCAAATTTCTGCACCGCGCCGGCATTGCCAGACGATGGCATTGCCCAACGGCTTCCCGGTACCCCGCTCAAACACACCGATGGTCTCCCTCTGATTGGTTAGGCTGACACTGGAGATCACCTTGTCCGGATGCCGGGAGATCAGCTCGCGAACGACGCATCGCAAGTTGTTCCAGATCTCCTCAAGGTCGTGCTCCACCCAACCCGGCTGCGGGTAGATTTGCGCATGCTCTCTCGACTCGCGATCGAGACAGGTGCCCACGGCATCGTAAAGCAACGCTTTGGTCGCGGACGTGCTCTGGTCGATGGCGAGAATGCAATTCATCTGCGGTCTAACAAGCTAAGGGCGGTGGCCGTGAGCCCCTCCATTGAGATTCCGTAGTGACGGAAGATGTCCGCCTGAGCACCCGTGATCGTTTCTTCATCAGGGACGCCGACAATGCGGAACGGCTTCGCGATACCTCCCTGCATAAGGACACCGGCGCAGGCTTCACCAAGCCCACCGTTGACGGAGTGTTCTTCGACCGTGACGACGGCACCGCATTCGCGACCTGCTCGGAGAATGGCTCCGATATCGAGCGGCTTGATCGAGTGCATGCTTAGCACGCGACAGGAAATCCCTCTAGATCGCAGCTCACCCGCAGCGAGCAGCGCGTGAATGACCGTTTCCCCTGTCGCAATCATGGCAATGTCAGTCCCCTCACGCACCGTGATCGCCTTGCCGATCTCGAAGATCGTTTCCGCTTGATGCAAACCAAACATCGCGGCTTTGCCAAAGCGGACAAAAAATGGCTTCTCTGCCTGCGCAGCAGCGCGGATGGCTTCGCGCGTTTCGAAATTATCCGCTGGGACGACGATGGTGAGATTGTGTATCGCCCGGAGGACGGCGAGGTCGTGAAGAGAATGATGCGTGGTGCCGAGCGCCCCATAACTGACACCAGAACTGATGCCGATCAGCACCGCTGGAACATCAGAGTAGCAAATATCGTTCTTTATCTGCTCTAGCGCACGTGCTGTGAGGAAACATCCTGGAGACACAGCGAAGGATTTCTTACCACACGCTGCGAGCCCTGCGGTGATGCCGACTAGGTTCTGCTCGGCGATTCCGACTTCGATGATCTGCTTGGGGAATTCCTGGCTGAATGGGACGAGCTTTCCCGAGCCGCGCGAGTCGCTGGTGAGCGCGACGATGCCTGCGTCATCCTTCGCCAATTCGGAGAGGTTAGTAGCGAACTCCTCCAGATTAGAGCGCCCCTTCTGCAGGCCGAGCTCGCCGGCCATTGCGGCCGCCTCGGGCGTGAACATCGACGGTGCCGGCGCGCTCATTTGGCCACCTCCGCGTGCTTGGCTTCTGCAGCGTCGAGCTCTGCGAGCGCCTGTTGTAATTCGCTGTCGCTCGGCACACCGTGATGCCACTTGGCGACATTCTCCATGAAGCTGACGCCTTTGCCCTTCACGGTGTTGGCGATGATGAAAGTTGGTTGGCCAGGCGTGGCCGGATCAGTCATGGCTGCGGTGAGTTCCGCGTAATCGTGCCCGCCCACCTCACGCACGTTCCAACCGAAGGCTCGCCATTTGTCCGCTACGGGTTCCGTGCCCATCACATCGCGAGTATGGCCAGTGATCTGAAGGGTGTTGTGATCCAGGATCGCGACGAGGTTATCCAGCTTGTAGTGGGCGGCGGCGAGGCCTGCTTCCCAGTTGGAGCCTTCGGCAAGTTCGCCATCACCCAACAGGGTGAACACTCGGTACGGTGCGCCATCCATCTTCGCCGCCAGCGCCATCCCGACACAGATCGGCAAGCCGTGACCGAGCGCGCCGGTGTTCATTTCAATCCCGGGTATGTGACGCGTCGGGTGCCCCACATAGTGTGACTGATAGCGACAGACCGTATCCAAATCCTCCGCCGGAAAATACCCGCGATCCGAGAGCACGGTGTAGAGCGCCTCGACGCAGTGGCCTTTGCTCTGCACATAGCGATCGCGCCCCGGATCGGAAAGAGCTTCCGGCGAGACGTTTAGCACGCTGTTGTAGAGAACATTCAGGATATCCAAGCACGAAAGCCCACCACCGGTGTGCCCGGCCCCTG
>Ga0316197_10001053_pt1 | contig 19593 bp, 15 predicted proteins | sample OudBiesiAoxic_MG_FD_204939 | JGI IMG/M metagenome (GOLD analysis project Ga0316197, IMG submission 204939) | Coastal sediment microbial communities from Oude Bieten Haven, Netherlands - site A oxic | ecosystem: Environmental > Aquatic > Marine > Coastal > Sediment | place: Netherlands... | reverse complement strand
TATTTAACTCTATGAGTTAAAGCTGTAAAGGGGGTTTACAGCTTCTATTTGAGGTTGTGTAAAAGTTTAGTTAGCTGAGTTACACAGGGCTTTTATATCTTTTATAAGCGCTATGCCATCAGCGTTGTCGCCATGTACGCATAAGCTATGGGCGTTGAGCGTTAGTTTTTTTCCAGTTCGTGTTGTTACGCTGCCATCGGATAAAAGCTGAGTTACTTGCTCTAGTAGTGCAGCTTTGTTGTGAACACTGCCCTCAAGTGTTCGGGACACTAAATGCCCATCGTCGGTGTACTGCCTGTCGGCAAATGCTTCGAGTATTAGATCAACTCCTGAGCTTTTAGCTATTTGAATGTGTTTATTGGCATTTTTAGTCGCTAAAACCATTAGTTTTAAATCTGTTGGGTAGCTGGCAATTGCATTTATAACGGTTTTTAATATTTTATCATCAGCCATCATGTCGTTATAAAGTGCGCCATGCGGTTTTACATAGCTAAGTGTTAAACCTTGCACTTTTGCCATGCCCTCAATAGCGGCTATTTGATAATGCAGGCAATTTGTAAGCTCTTCTTCACTAAGTACCATTGAGCGCCTACCAAAGCCTTGCTTATCTGGGTAGCTTGGGTGAGCACCAATTTGTACGTTATTTTGCTTGGCAAGTATAAGAGTGTTTGCCATTACGTCGGCATCACCTGCATGGAACCCACACGCAATATTAGCCATATCAATATGTGGCATAACATCATCGTCTAGCCCCATTTTCCATGCGCCAAAGCTTTCGCCTAAATCACAATTGAGCTTCATATTAGTGCGCCTTTTGCGGTTTTATTGTGACAGGTAATACGCCGTTAGCAGTTGCTTCGCCTAGTAACACTTTTGCAAGTGCGGTAAAAGCAGGACCAGATACAATATCGTTTTTATCTATATCAATATTATATGCGTAGGATGCAAGTACAGCATTTGCATAATTACCAAATTTAGCAATGTCGTAAGGGGCTCTTAGGCTTATAAAAACAGTGCTTTTGTTTTTCTCTTTTGCCATATTTAATAATGACTCAAGTGCTTTTGGTTGCTCTGCATTATTAAGTGCAAAATTAGGATCGTCTTTTAAATCATCCATACCGCCAATTTCTACCGCACTTTGATTAGGTGTTGCATTGCCGGCTATAACTACATCAGCAGCATGTATTTGTGCTTTTGCGAGTGCAGGGTCGAACCCTTGTAAACTACTACAGCTATAGGTGTATTTTTGCTGGCTGATAACTTCAATCGCTTGCTGCATTGCCATACATTTACGCGTATCGGGCATAATAATATGAACATTACTTCCTGCTTTTAAATTAAGCGGCAAAGTACTGTTATTATTTTTAACCTGCGTTATTGCCTCTACAGCAAGCTGCGCTTCTATTTCACGATGTGCTGCACTGCCAATAACCTGCTTAGCTTCAGTAAGCGCGGTAATAGGGTCAAAATTAGTGCTTAATCTAAATTTATTTTTAAGAGAGGTAATACGCATCGCAGATTGTGCGATTTCTTGCTCATCAAGATGGTTTGATTTAACCGCTGCAATAAGCTCTTTAATAAGGTCATCGAGCTTATTTAAGTCATCGGGTGTTCTAATTTCAACGGGCATTAGGGCAATGTCAGCCCCAGCCGCAAACGTATTAATTACCGCTTGAGTTGGTGTAAAAAAGTTACTAATACCAGCCATATCAAGCGCATCGGTTACTACAACACCTTGGTAATTAAGCTCACCGCGTAAAATATCAGTAATGATTGCACGCGACATTGTGGCCGGCTTTATCATGGTTTTGCCATCAATACTTACAAACGTTGTGCTATCGAGCGCTGGGTACTGAATATGCGCCGTCATTATCATGCCTGGGTTTTGCTTAGCGATAATGTGTTTAAACGGTGCTAAATCTTGCTCGTAAATAACCTCTTTTGCATGGTTTACTTGAGGCAGCCCGGTATGGCTATCTACATTTGTATCGCCATGCCCAGGAAAGTGCTTTAACGAAGTAATAACGCCGTTGTTTTCAAACCCTGCAACTTGAGCTGCGCCTAGTTTACTAACGAGTGCTGGGTTTTCACCAAACGAGCGTACGTTAATAACAGGGTTATCGGGATTCATATTTACATCAACGGTAGGCGCATAATTTACATTGATACCCAGCGAGCTTAGCTCTTTCGCTATTACCGTTGCTGTTTTTGTGGCAAAGCTTGTACCGTGTTTTTTGTACGTTGCACCAATCGACATATTACCGGTAAATGATGTAGCAACGTCGCGTGGTAAACGCGCTACACGTCCACCTTCTTGATCTATTGATATAAATAAAGGCAGCTTACTACTAGACTTACTTGCTGCCGACTGCAATTGGCTATTAAGCGTAATGGTTTGCTCTATTGATTGAGTGTTTTCTGAAAATAAAATAACCCCACCAATATTATACTTTGTCACTATATTTGCTAACTCACTTGGCAAACTAGTCATTGGCGTTCGGCATTGTTTACTCGCACCTTGCTCACAGTAGTAGCGAAAGTCGAGTATTAACTTTTGACCAAGCTGCTGTTCAAGAGAAAGTGTTGATTTAGCGAAAGAAGATTGTAATGGCATTAAACACCCAGATAAAAAAATGATAGACGGTACAATACACTTATTTAGCAAAACGCTCTCCAAGGCTAAAAAGTAGATAAGTATACGCAGCTTATCGACTTTTAGACGCAACTGCAAAGCCATAAAACAAGTGTTTTTATAAACTTAATAGCTGCTTAATATTTATATTTATTAGTAACTTATTTATACATAAACACATAATTTTAAGTCAATAAAACCTGAACGTTATAAGTTATAGATACATAATTATAGTGGTTTTTATAAATGCAATGTACGAGCTTTTGAAATGACTTGTTCTATGGTGGTTGACTCCTTATTACCCATAACAAATACATAGCGCAAGGTATTCGCAGAAGTAATCGAGATAACTAAATTATAGCTATCGCTTCGAGGTTTAAGTGTGACATACACTGCACATACTTTAACTCTAAAAGTTTGTAAGCACACAGTTTAATCGACCCACCATCAATAGATGCAGCTTTTATGAATAAAATTTCACATTTATTTATGTAAATTGTTACATGCATTAGATTAAATCAAATATTAAAAATATGTATGTAAACGAATGTAAAGCTAAACTCATTCAATAAACACAAAGGTACTAACAATTAACTTTGCGTTGTTATCTATTTTAAAAACTGAAAAGCAATTAAAAACACATATAAATCAACAAATAAAAACATCATCGTAAGTAATGCTTATTTTTTTAACCTTTTTCAAACCTATTTACTGCTTCACTTTTTCGCTGCGAAATTTACATTCACTATAAATCGCCACCAAAAACCAAATACACCATATTTACATTTAAATGACACATGTTATCTTTTGAATCTGCCTTATTTATTTTAATTTAGATCTACTTTAATTTTTTAAATAAATCATCAAAAACAATAATTACATGCGCAAAAAAGCGCAAGGAGTATTCAGTGAAGACCCAAGTAGCATTAGCTGTTTCAGCAGCATTATTAACAGTATCACTAAGTTCTGTAGCCGGTGGAAATAGTATTCATCAACAAATAGCACTTTCAAAATCTGCAGTAGACAAAACTAAAACATCATCTACTTCATCTACCCGTATAACTAAAGTAGCAAAGAAAATTGTTGTTGAGCCTAGTTTAGCACCTGGCGAATATACTTATATTGTGCGCCTAGCAGATCTACCGTTAGCGACCTACGATGGCAGCGTTGTTGGCTTTGCCGCTACAAACCCTAAAATAGCTAAAAAAGAACTTTTTTCAAAGTTAGCTAACAGCAAAATGAGCTCACAAGAAGTACGTAATCAGCTGCGTTTAGATACTAAGTCTACAGATGCTGTTCAATACACCAACTACCTTGAAGATAAACAACAAAGCTTCCTTTCTCAAGCCCGCCTTTCATTAGGTAAGCAAGCAAACGTTGTATATAAATATAAAAATGCATTCAACGGTGTCGCTATGCGTTTAACTCAAGAGCAAGCTGTAAAATTAGCTACTTTAGATGGCGTTGAATATGTTGAACGTGAACGTATGGAAACAATGGATACTGATACTGGCCCTATCCATATTGGCGCTACTCAAGTATGGCAAGGCGAAGGTAATTCAGCCACTAACATGGGTGAAGGCGTTATTATTGGTGTAATTGATAGTGGTGTTAATACAGATCACGACTCATTTGCAGATATTGGTGGTGATGGCTACGACCACACTAACCCTTGGGGCGCAGGTAATTACGTAGGTGATTGTGCTGCTGATTTTGTTGAGCTATGTAACGACAAATTGATTGGTGTACGTTCATACGCAAGTGTTACTGATAACTACGATGATTTAGACGTATTCGGTCCTACACCGCCAGCTAAAAATGGTGAAGATTATGGCGGTCACGGTTCTCATACTGCAAGTACAGCAGGTGGTAATATTTTAAAAAATGTGCCGTTAATTTCTTTAGATAATGGTGTTTTAGAAAGCGACGGTATTGTTAATGAAGCGTTTTCGTTTGAGCAAATATCAGGGGTAGCACCGCATGCGAATATTGTTGCTTACCAAATTTGTAGCCCTGGTAATTCAAATTCTGACCCTGCTTTAAGCGATAAGTATACAGGTTGTCCTAGCGCAGCTATTGTTGCCGCTTTAGATGATGCTGTTGCAGATGGTGTCGATGTTTTAAATTACTCTATCAGTGGCGGCGGTAACCCTTGGGCTAGCTCTACAGAATTAGGCTTTCTAGCAGCACAAGAAGCTGGGATTTTTGCAGCTGTATCTGCTGGTAACGATGGCCCAGAAGCGTATACAACATCAAAAAATGCACCGTGGTATACCGTAGTTGGTGCTTCAACACATGGTCGAACACTAGATAGCTTTGTTACATTTAATGAAGAAAGTTTTGCATTCTCAAGTGGAAATGGTCCTACACTCTCAGAAATCGTAACAGGCTCTCCTGTTACATCACTTTCAGTTGATGCAACTAACTTTGAGGGTTGTAATGCCTTTGCTGCTGATTCATTTAAAGATGCCGTTGCTGTAATTAGCCGTGGTGCATGTGCTTTTGCAGATAAAGTAAACAATGCAACCGCAGCAGGAGCAAGCGCTGTTATTGTTTACAATAATAAAGATGGTGATGCATCTCTTGGTATGTCTGGTTTAGAAGACACTACTATCCCAGCGGTTGGAATTTCTGAAAACTCGGGTAAAGCGTTATTAGAAGAATTAGCTTCAAATTCAGGCATGATGATCTCTATTGACCCAGCTATTACGCTAGTTATTGGTCAAGCTGACAATATGGCTGATTTCTCATCTCGTGGACCAAATAGTACGACTGCTGATATCATGACACCTTCAGTAACAGCACCAGGTGTATCAATTTATGCAGCTTACAATGACCAAGATTTTGGTAACGATGTAAGTACTCCTGCTCCTGGTGATTTTGCCTTTTTACAAGGTACATCAATGTCAGCGCCTCATACATCAGGTGCTGGTGCGGTATTAAAATCTGCACATCCTACATGGACACCAGATAACATTCGTTCAGCATTAATGATGACGGCTACAACTGATGTACGTAAAGAAGATGGTGCAACGCCAGCTGACGTATTCGATATGGGCTCAGGTAGTATTCGCGTTAATTTAGCAACTAATACCGGTCTAATCATGGATGAAACGTTTGGTAACTACATGAAGGCAAACCCAGCAACGGGTGGCGTTCCTTTATCACTAAACATTCCTTCAATGACAAATACACAATGTATTGATACGTGTACTTGGACTCGTACATTTACTGCAACTAAAGATGCTAACTGGACTGCAACGTCAGTATCAACATCTAACAATATGACGTTAACTGTTTCACCAACTAGCTTTGATATTAAAGCGGGCGAAACGCAGACACTAACTGTAACTGCTGATGTAAGTGCATCAGCTGCAGATGTATGGAACTTTGGTAGCCTTGAACTAACTTCAGCCGGTTTACCAGATGCTCATTTGCCTATTTTAGTGCAAGTAGCTGAAACCAACTTACCAGAAGCATTATCTGTAGCGGCATCTCGTTCAAGCGGTACTTACACATTTACTAATTTGATGTCTAAAAGTTTGAATAATATTGAAGTTGGTGTATTTGATAAAAGCACTGACTTAGTTGAACCACAAACAGTAGAAGTTGAAGATGAAGGTCTCGGCTTTATAGTACTTACTTTTGATGAAGTTGTACCAAATGTTGTGTTTAGCACTTCATCAGTAACAGCGCCGGATATCGACTTACGAGTTTTACGCGCTTTAGATGACGGGCTTGAAAAGATTGGTAGCAGTGGTGGCCCTAACTCAAACGAGTCCGTTACTTTCCTTAATCTACAAGCCGGTACTTACTACATTGTAGCTGACAGTTATACTGCATCAGCACCAGGTGCAACGGATGAAGTGGTAATTAGTGCATCATCAATCTTAACAGATGAAGACTCTATGAGTGATACTGTTAGCGCTAGTGTTGCAGAGAGTAATGGTTCATTTGACTTAACAGTTAAATGGTCTGATAACGTAAGCAGCAGCTCATTACTATCACTAAAATCAGGTGATGACTCTACAGAAGTACAAATTCCGTTAACAGTATCGTTTGCTAATGATGAAGTAACTGAAGTGGTTTCTTCTGACTTAGAAACAACGAGCCAAACTATGACTCCTGGAGTAGCTCAAGCTGTTAGCTTTGATATTGAACCAAACTTTACCAATTCAGATAAAGTTTATACATTAAAAGCAATGGTTACAGAAGGGCAAGAAATAGCAAATGCTGATAACGATGGTGTTATTACTGACAACATAGTTGAGTGGACTATTACTCGCGTAGCGGGTGAATCAACAAAAACAATGTCAGTGGGCTTTGATTTAATTCCTAGACAATCAGGAACTGATAAAGAGCTAGTATTAACTAATTCAATTGACGGCAATGCAGTTGAATCTACTTATAACTTTGGCGTTATTCAAGTTGCTCCTATAGCTTCTGTATCTGATGTATCAAGTGCACGAGAAGGCACAACTGTAACTATGGATGCTTCTAGCTCTAGCGATGCTAATAATGATGAATTAACTTACTCTTGGAAACAGTTATCAGGAAGTACTGTTAGCTTAACGGGTACTGGCGCATCAATCACCTTTGAAGCACCAAAAGTATCTGCTGATGAAGTAATCTCTTTCCAATTAGAAGTAAATGATGGAAATGGAAATTCAGACATGACAGTAGCAACCGCAAACATTACAAAAAATAAAGGTAGTAGTGGTTCATTTGGTTGGTTAATGGCCTTACTTACACCGTTATTGTTCGTACGTCGTAGAAAAAACAATTCGTAAGATTAAATACGTATTATAAATAAAAACCATTAGCTTCATTTGAAGCTAATGGTTTTTTTATTATTTTATGGAGGACAAAAAATTACAACGCTGGGATTATTATTTATCAGTCCATACCATAGCGATTAGTCGCGCAATCAAACAAACCACCTTAACTAAAAACACTTAAATGGGTATAATGCTTAACTTCGTATAATACGCGCTGAATATTGTGCTTTGGGATGCAAGCTTTGCTATATAAATTATTACCTGCTTTAAATTTAAGATTTCTTATATTGCTACTCGCACTCTCTGCAGCACTGAGCACATTGGTAGGGAGTTTTTATTCTACCTATCAGGTTCAAAAAGAGCAGTTAACATCATACACACTAAAAAGTAATTTAGCCTATGCACAAAAACTAGCCTCTGCTACTGATAACTTTTTAAAGTCTGCGCTTCAGCAGCTTGAATACTCAGCTAAAATTATTGAACAATCTCCAAATAATTATCAACTACTAAACGATGAAGCTATTCGTTTAAATCAGCAAACTGATAGTTTTAACTCTGTTGTGATTAATTTACATGGCGTAATTGCTGCTACGTCACCTCGTTTAAAAAGTATAATAGGCCAACAAATACAATCACCTGGCGCAATAGAGGCGTTAAAAGAAAAACGCCCATTAATTAGTGAGCCTTATTTATCGGCAGCTAATAATTTAATTGTTTTTATATCGCACCCGTTGTTTGATTTTGAAGGTAAGTATTTAGGGTATATTGGAGGCTCCCTTTATTTAAAAGAGAAAAATATTTTAAATGAGCTTCTAGAGCAGCATTACTATAAGGGTGGCTCATACCTTTTTGTTGTTAGCTCAAATAAGCGCATTTTATATCATCCAGAACCGTCAAGAATAGGTAACGTTGTTACTAATAATCGTGTAATTGACGCAGTTACAAATGGCGAAATGGGTACTTCAACCGTTATTAATAGCCTAAATAAACCAATGCTCGCAGGCTATGCACCCGTTACTTTAGCTAATTGGGGAATAGTGGCGCAAAGACCATTAAAATCAACGCTTTCCTCTCTTGATACATTAACTATTGAAGTGGTTAAACAAACAATACCAATGGCATTAGTCACGTTTATTTTTATTGGTTTATTTGCACACTTTATAGCAAGGCCACTAAAACGCTTAGCCGATAACGCAAATACACTCGACGATCCTTCAAGCTTAGAAAAGCTTAAAAATGTGAAGTCGTGGTATTTCGAAAGTCAAAAACTAAAATTAGCAATGTTAAGAGAAGTAACTTTATTACAAGCTAAAATTGGTGTGTTACGCCATGACTCACAAACAGATCCCTTAACAGATACGCATAACAGAAGAAGCTTAAACGGCTTACTTAACCAGCTTATGCTAAAGCAAACCCCGTTCGCTATATTAGAAATTGATATCGACTTTTTTAAACGTGTTAACGATACTTTTGGGCATGACAAGGGTGACGAAACTTTAGTTTCGTTAACCAATATAATTAAAAAACTATCAAGAAGAGACGACATAATATCGAGAATCGGCGGTGAAGAGTTTGTCCTTGTGTTACCTAATGAAGACAGCCAAAGCGCTTTTAAAATTGCAGAGCGCTTACGTAAAACAGTAGAATCAACAGAGATGGACACTATTGGCAACATCACTATCTCTATAGGTATTGCAACTTGGCCTGAGCATAGTGCTGATATTGCCCAAGTATATAAATGTGCCGATAAAGCGCTATACCATGCTAAAGAGCATGGCCGTAACCAATGCGTAGTGGCCGAAATTAGCTAACCACAGCTTAGTTAAGTAATACTCTGTATTACCTTAAATTGATAAATACTTTACAGAGAATACATGAGTTTATTAAGCCAGCCATCTGCTTTTGATGGCTTATAAATCATTATAATATCCTCACTGTAGTGACTGTTAACCCCCTTTACAGTTAATTTTGTAAACCCTAAATCGTCAATAACAAAGTTAGGTAAATACGCCAACGCCAAGCCACTTTGTACCACCTCTATTAATGCACTGTAATCGCTACATCTAAATACAATATTGCGCGGGGCAATTTCATCTTCCCAACCGTCGGAGCCAATACCTTGCTCTAGGCCGCACAGCGGTGAAAATAATGGGCAAGCAAAAGCTCCATGAAGTAGTTGGTTTTTATTGAGCGTTAATAAACCTTTTTGTACTAGCTGATGCGCAGCGGCCGCAGCCACACCAAATCCAGTATTAAATACATCAACCGCAACTAAATTAGTATGTGAGCTGTTATTTAATGCCTCACGAGTAACTAGCGCAATATGTGCCGAGCCCGACGCTACTTGGCTTATGGCTTCACCTTCAAACACATTATTAATACGTACCGAGCAAGGCAGGTTGCTAAGTGGTGTAAGCAGCCTCTTTAAACCACTTTTAAGTAAAATTGCAGGACCTGCAATAACCGCATTAAATTTATGATTATCGCTTTTAAAGCGACTGGTAAGCTGCTGGTAATTATGAACTAAATCGCTGCTATGCTTAACAAACTCTTTGCCTTTATCATTAAGTACTAAGGTTTTTCCCACACGATTAAACAGCTCTGTGGCTAAGTTTGCCTCAACCTTTTTTAGCGTTTTAGAAAGCGCCCCTGGGGTAATATTAAAATGCTTAGCGGTTGTATGCAGGTTTTGCGAACCCGCCATATGAATTACTTTTTCAATATCATCTAAATGCATAGCGCCAAACCGTATTGATTAAAAGGAAACAACTGATAACTTATTATCGATTATTTATACATAAAAATCAGCTTATAGTAGCGCCATATTTATTTTTTGGGTATTAACATGAAAAACATACTGTTATTTTTTATTTTATTTTCGAGCTCGGTACTTGCAAACACACATCAACACAATTCACAAAGCACACACAAAGCCCACAGCTACGTTGGGCTTCATGGTATGGCACTTATCTTAGCTGGCGATAAAATACTTGCCAGCCACCTGCCTTTATACGCCCCTCCACACGACTACCAAATAGTGTATGAAGTAACTACAAATAACACCAACCTAAAAAAAATCAAAAGTGTGTTAAAAAAAGCAGCAAACGAGCAAAGGTTGATCACCATTTTACCAGCCAAGTTTGACCTAAACTTATTAATAAATAAGAAGGCACCCACCTTAAACATAACCGTATTTAACGGCCATTTTGAACGCGGTGGCAAAGTGCTTTTTAATGCCACACTAACCTTTAAAAACCCGTTATATGTTGAGAAGATCACGACAGATAAAGCACAAAAAAATGCATTTTCGTTAGTAAAGCTTACAGAGCAGCAAGGCTTGATAATTCATAAAATACAAAGTAAACCAAGTTATGACTCGTTAAGCTTAGTGCCACTGACTAAAGGTGAATATAATGGGGAGTTAAAGTGTAATACTGCAATTAATACAGCGCTTAAAAGTAAGCTAGAGGCATGTTTTAAAAGCGTACCAAGCTATCTAGAAACAAAAGATTTATCGGTTAATTAATTTATAAATAGCCAGCGCTTTTTAGCTTTAAAAGCACTGGTTTTATAAAGTGTTACTTCGCATTAAGTGTGTACAAATTTGCTTAAACATACTTGCAATTAAGTAATTTAACTTGAGTAAATATGTGACAAGTAAACGCTGCATTCCCATGCAGCGTTTGTTGTATTTATACCAATCTGCTTATATATGGGGTCTATTTAACGTTAATTAAAACTGGTAGCTTACTTTTGCTGAAAAGTTACGCCCAGGTTGGCTGTATTGGCTAAAATCAGCACTTTGCGATTGACCTGTAATTAGCTCAAAAGGTACATATTCTTTATCGAGTAAGTTAAGTACGCCTACATTTAACTGCCACGCTTGCCACTCGTAGTTTGCGTATAAATCAACAATACCGTAGCCATGCCCTTGTGTGGTTTTATCGCCGTTTGCATCAAGTACTACGTCAGATTGCGATTTAGCTAAACGCCATGCTGCGGTCCAGTTAATATTACCTAGCTCTGTACTTAACAATACTGAGCCGTTTAACGGGCTAATGCTGGTAAGTGGCTGATCGGTTTCTTTGTTTTCACCATCAACGTAGGCTACGTTTGCCTCAAGCAGTATATTTTCAGCAACATACACGGCAATTCCAGCTTCAACACCGCTTATTTGTGTTTCGCTAATGTTTTGATATTGATACAGCGTTTTGTTTACGCCAGGAATATACGTTGGCTCAACACCCACTACGGCAGTTTCAATAAAGTCATCGAATGCTGCATAAAAAGCACTTACATTTACGCTAATATCACTGCTTGCGTACCTAAGCCCAAGCTCAAATGAGTCGCTGCTTTCTGGGTCTAAATCGGCGTTTGGTAGTATTTGATAAAACGGCTCTACACCGTGGCTTTGATAAGCTTGGTCGTGTGGTGGTATTTTAAAGCCTCGTACGTATTGCCCATACCACGATAAGTTATCATCCACTTGATATATAACACCTAGCTTAGGCGAAAAAGCAGATTCGGTAATATCATCAAGCTGCGCATCGGCATATAGCTCATCATTTTTAGCCTCTAAGGTGTAGTAATCATATCGCACACCTGCAATAACCGACCAGGCACTGTTATTAAACGAAATACTGTCTTGTACATAAGCGCCAATTAAAGAGGTATCGGCACCCGGAAACGCTTTTTGTTTTTGGTCTGTAAAATCAACCGTGCCATCAGCTAAAATACGCGTTTTTAAACGAGGGCGGGTGGTGTCGTATAAGTCAATATCAACTCCGTATACCACTTCGTGATCGGTGGTTTCTCCTTTAAGCCCTTTATTAAATACCGCTTTTAAACCTAAAATATTTTGCTCAAAACGATAGTCGTTATAATCGGTGTAGGTGCTTGCGCCACTAATTTGATCGCTTTGCTGCTCGTAACTACTATAAGACACTTGCCCATACCACTTATCGAACGCGGCTGTTGCTACCTCTGAATGATAATCTAGCGCCAGTGACCAACTAGTGTCGTCTTCTTCGGTTTCTTGAATGGCGGGAGTTATTACTTGCTCAATTGTTTGATTAAAGTAATCAAGGGTGTATTTAAGTGTGCGTTTTTCATCAAGCTGTTGCTCAAATTTAACTAATAAAGCATCCGATGTTGCATCATAACCGGGTAAGTTTTCGTCATAGTTTTGTACTTCTTCGCTATCGCGGTGGCTATAAACCGCGCTTACAGCAAAGTCACCTAAATCTTTTGCAGCGGTAATATCAGCGGCAATTTGGTTGCTTTGGCCTTGGTAGCCAAGTGCCATTTTTACAAAGCTGCTGCTATCTTTTAAGTAATCGCTTGGATCTTTAGTGGTTATAACCACAATGCCGCCGAGTGCGTCAGAGCCATATAAAGACGATGCAGCACCTTTGGCGACTTCTACTTGTTTTACGCCTGCTACATCAAAGTAATTGCGGCCAACTAAATAACCCCCTCCGCTTGCATAACCATCGTTGGTGCGTCGGCCATCTTTTATAAATACAACGCGGTTACCACCAACGCCACGTACGGTGAGTGTTTGAGCGCCTGCACCACTGCCAGTGGTTGCAATGCTTGGATCGTATTTAAACATGGTTTGTAAATCTACAGCGAGCTGGCGCTCTATGTCTTGCTCGGTAATAACAGTAACTGAGCCTGTTACATCTTTAAGCTTTTGTTCAAAGCGCGAGCCACTCACAACAATATGATCGTCAATTATGTTTTCGGCAAATGCAGTGCCCGAGCCAAGTAGTAAGGTTGCTATAGCAGTAAATTTAAATGCAGAGGGATTCATCTTAACTCCAAATGATAATAGTTATTATTTATGGCTGGGATGTTACAACTAAGTCAAATTGAGATCAATTAATTATGATAATCATTTTCATTTAGATTTAACTGGTTATAATAGCCGAAAAATAAAACCGGAGTGTGTAATGAAATACCTATTTATATTGTTTGCTTTAATGGCTCAACCTGCACTTGCACAAGAGCGTGTTATTAGTGCTGGCGGCACCCTTACAGAAATAATTTATGCGCTAGGCAAGCAAAATACCCTTGTAGCGGTTGATCAATCTAGCATGTACCCACAACAAGCTACGCAATTACCGCAGGTGGGTTATTACCGCGATTTAGCGGCAGAAGGCGTACTTTCTATGCGCCCAACCACCTTATTAGCACTTGAAGGAGCAGGGCGAAGCCAAGCACTTACACAAATTGAGGCAACAGGGGTTAACGTAATTCATTATAAAAAGCCCACCTCAGTTAATGAGCTACTTGCGCTAATAAAACGCTTAGGTGACGATTTAAACGCCAAGCAAAAAGCGCAATCACTTATTACGCACATTACAAAGTCATTACCTGAAAAAGCAAAAGCGCAAACACACAGTGCGCTATTTTTACTCTCAGCTAATGAGCGCGGGCTGGTTGCTGCAGGGCAAGAAACCGTCCCTAATTTATTATTTAGCTATGCGGGCATTACTAATATAGCCGCTACGCATTCAGGCTTTAAAGCAATTAGTAGTGAAGTACTTGCTGTAAATCAGCCCGATTTTTTAGTAGCCCCAGCCCATGTTGTACAAAGTATTGGCGGTAAACAAGCCTTTTGTAAGCAAGCCCCGCTACGCTTATTAAAAGCCGCGCAAAGCTGTAACTTACTTGTAATGGATAGCTTACTTTCGCTTGGTATGTCGCCGCGTATTGCCACAGCAATTAATGAGCTTAACGAATATAAAACCCAATTATGAACACCCTAACATTGAGCCGCTTTACGCCTATAACACTTAGCCAAACCCATAAGTGGATGCTATTAGCCTCTGTGTGTATTTTTGCTTTGGCGCTACTAAGCATAGGGTACGGCCCTGCAGGATGGGACTGGCGTTTAGCCATTGCTTGGCTTGCGCCCGAGTACTTTAACCAGTTTGATGCCCTGCAAATTAATGTAGTAATGCAAATACGCTTACCACGTTTTGTACTTGCTGTATTAGTAGGGCTGATACTTGCCCAAACAGGGGCGGCAACTCAAGCGCTGTGTCGTAATCCATTAGCCGACCCATCTATTATTGGCATTAGTGCAGGTGCGGCTATGGTTGCAGTGGCATTTATAGCACTTAGCGCGCAGTTTAATTTTAACGCGCAGCTGTACTTACCTTATGCCTCGTTTTTAGGAGCGCTTGGCGTTACCTCGCTGGTATATTTTATTGCCAAGCAGCAAGGGCAAATTAATATCACCACACTTATATTAGTCGGGGTTGCTATTAACGCGTTAGCCTTTGCGATTATTGGGTTATTGAGCTTTTTTGCCGACGACAGTGCATTGCGATTAATAAATTATTGGACCATGGGATCATTAGGCGGGGCAAGCTGGAGCACTATTATTCAAGCGGCGCCGTTACTGCTTATTAGCCTTATTGGCCTTTGGCGATTAAAAGAACCAATGAACTTACTCCTGATTGGCGAGTCACAAGCTCAGTACCTAGGAGTAGACACTAATAAACTTAAATTATATGTAATTATACTCGTTGCATTAGGAGTAGGTGCGGTTGTAGCGCTTACCGGTTTAATAGGGTTTGTTGGCTTGGTAGTCCCGCATATTGCTCGCTTAATGGTGGGGCCACATTTACGTAATATGCTGCCGCTTTGTATGCTAATTGGCGTGGTGGTATTGCTACTTTCTGACTGGTTAGCACGCATTGTTATAATGCCAGCAGAGCTACCCATTGGCATTATTACCGCGCTATTGGGCGCGCCATTGTTTATTTATTTAATAGTTAAAAATAAGCGAGGTTGGTCATGATCACGTTTAATAACTTAAGCGTTGGCTTTGATAATCATAACGTTTTAAACACCATTAGTGGCAGCGCTAAACAAGGGCAACTTGTCGCACTACTGGGTGAAAATGGCGCGGGTAAATCAACCTTACTGCATACCTTAGCTGGTATGCATTCCTTTACAGGCAGTGTACTTTTTAATACAAAGCCTTTAGCCTCACACGCTAAAAAACGCCTTGCAACACAACGCGCAGTCATGATGCAAGCAAACCACGTAGGGTTTGATTTTACTGTATTTGAGCTTATTGCAATGGGCCGCTACCCGTATGTAGAGTCATTAAAAATGCAAAGCGAAAAAGTACATAAATACGCCGCTATTATGGATTTAAGCCATTACTTAACTCGCCGCGTAAGTGCGCTTTCGGGCGGAGAGCAACAACGTGTTCATATGGCGCGTACCTTAGCGCAGCTTAATGCCTTTACACAATCGGCAGAGCCTAAACTAATGCTGCTCGACGAGCCTACATCAGCACTTGATATGCGCCACCAACATGCACTGCTCAGCTGCATTAAAACCTTTGTAGAGCAGGGCAACAGCGCCATTATTGCAATACACGATCTAAATTTAGCCAGCCTTTATGCAACCGATGCTATTTTATTGCACAACAAAAAAGTGCTGCAAAGTGGGCCTATAAACACCGTATTAACTGAACAAAACTTACAACAAATGTACGCCATGAAACTGCACGTAAATCCTCATCCTTATAACGATGCACCCATGGTTTTTTCCCAACGTCAGGAGTTTTTATGAGAGAGCAAGCATTAAACGATGCACGCACCTTGGTTTACAAAACCAATGCCGGTGTTATGTCGACTATTTCAAACAATTTACGCGGCTACCCGTTTGGCTCGGTAACCCCCTATATGTGCGACGAACAAGGCCGTGTTTACTTTTTTATTAGCGATATAGCCCAGCACACTAAAAATCTAAAGCACGACTCTCGTATGAGCCTTACTATATTTGACGCCGCCGACTACGGCGACCAAAACGAGCACGGGCGAGTAACGCTTGTAGGTGATGGATCTGTTGTGCCAAGTGAGCAAGCAAACACTTTACTTAATAACTATATTGCCTTATACCCCGAAGCCGCCAGCTATCGCAACGCGCACGACTTTCAATTATGGCAATTAGACGTAATACGTGTGCGTTACATTGGTGGCTTTGGAAAAATATTTTGGCTTGAACAAAACGAATGGCAAGACGAGGCAAAGAGTTGGGACGAAAGCCAGCAGCAAAGCATGATAAGTCATATGAACGACGACCATCAAGATGCTATGTCGCTTATATTAATGCAGCACTATAACGTTGCTGATAACACCCCAATAATGAGCGGTTTATTACCCACAGGCTTTTATATACAAAGCCAAAAGCGTAATTACTTTATTAACTTTAAAGCCCAGTGCAACAGCCCGTTAGAGGTTCGCAAAGAGCTGGTTACGTTAACTAACCAAGCTCGAAGTAACTAAAATAAATACATGACGACATAGTTAACCTGAGCTCTGGTTAAGAAGTTTACTAACTATGTCGTTATTTTATAAGCAAGCTGTTTGCTCACCTCGCTTGCCTAACGCTTTAAAAGCCGCTTGTTGATGTTCTTTTTGCACATAACGGGTGGGCAAAGGTTTAACCTGCAACTGATATCCTGTTTGATTAGCTTGTACATTTGTTACCGGCGATATCCAAACAACATTTAACTCCGGCGCTAAACGCTTAATAACACGCGCTATACCTTCGCCATTTTTTACATGAAAATCGCCCGCAATATGCATTACCTGCGCATCTTTATGATTATTTAAATAGTTAACGATAGACTCCCCCATGGTTTCATCCCAGGTAACTTGTGCAGCATAATAGTTTTCATTTTGACTAGGCGTGCCATGGTGCATTGACGCCATAAAACGTTGTTTATATTCACTGGGGGACGTATCAATAGTGGCTGCAATATAGCTTTGCTGTGTTTCATCAAGCTTATTTAGGTAACTTATGCCTTGCCTGCCAATACACGTAACAATATTTTTAGGCGCATTGGCAGCGATTACATCGCTATTGTTCGTTTTTGCCAGATCTACCAGCGCACGGTAATCGCTTTTGTAATTAGGCCACGCTTGGGTGTTATCAATTAAGTGTTGCTCGCCAATTTCACCCTTAACATACTGGTTTAAAGTAAGCTGATCAGCGCGGCTAAATTGTTCAAGCGAAAGGGCTGTGCGTTTATTACCTACACTTAATTGCTCAAATAACTCAGCCTGAAATAAATGCACGCCCGGGTGCGTATGCCATTCACCCACTAAAACCACATCGGCATTTAATAGCTTGGGCTCTAATAATACAGAGCTAACAGGCTTTGCTTGTGCATTATAAAGTGCTGAGTAATATAACGATGAACTGTTATCAGGCGGCACAGCTGTTGTACTACAACCACTCAAACCCATAACTAACGCCAGAGCTAACATAGACTTTTTCATACACACCTTTCAAAACCTGTTAATACAAATAATAATCAATATTATATATTTATAATACGTATTAAGCCAGCCAAAAACAGTACAAAATAAATAAGCAAAGAAGAGCAAACAAGGCATTGTAGAGTGTAATTGATAGGCAGTTATGAGCGATCAGCAGTCATTCAGGGGCGTTAGCTTAGTCATAATAAGAGGATACTTTCCCCTTTTTCACATGTTTAAATAAGCTACATTAAGCATAATATTTATAACTGGTAATAACTTACACTATTTGTTATTAATATAAGTTCATAAAATAAGGACGTTTTCACGCTAAAATAGGGAAAGTGTCCTCTGATAAAGTTGTTATGCGTAAAGGATAATCGTGAAGCATTTAGCGCTCGCTACAATCAAAACACTTACAGTAGTTTTTATCGTCTGTTATGTATTAACTTTTATTGATTCATATGGCGGAGATTTTGGTCATTGGCTCATAACCTTATCAATTTCGGTTGTCACAACTATTGTAGCTGCCATTGCAATGCTCATTTGGGGTCTGCCAACACATATTTTGCTGCAACGAAAAAATTTAAAAGCCCTGAAATATTATTTATTATCAGGGCTAGTACCCGGTATTTTCTTTGTCTATATTTTTAAGCCGTTTGGACAAGAAGCGCCTTACAATTTATTTTTACAAGCAATACAATGCGGTGTTGTTGGTAGTTTTATAGCAGGTGTGTTTTGGCTTTGGTTTAATAAATTACGCATAACAAGTTACTCAAACGGACGCTAAACAGTTGGCTAGCTTCGTTCCTCGCAATTTTAGCCAACAATTTCGCGCCGCTTAGTAAGGCGTTAGTTCACAAGGGTAATCATGGATTATTTTAGTCTTTCCGTTGGTTTTTTGATCGGAGCTGCTACAGGGGCGGCTGGAACATATTTTGGCAATAAATATACAGATCAGCGACGTAAAAAAGAGCAAAAGAAAGAGCAAGCCGTTTCTTTTAATAAGTTATGGCAAAACCATAGTTTGCTTTTAACTGAAATGTCTAGTGATCTAAAATTAGAGTCATCTCATTTTTCTCGTGAGTTTTATGCAATATCTAAGCGAAAAAATTACAACCTTAAAAAAGGTGAGAATTTGGTTTATTACATTGAAGAGCACGATAATTTAATCGACCAATTGAATATTCTCGTTGCTAAAAAAGTTATCGACCAAACTAGACAGCCACTCTAATTAAAAAAATAAAACTGTGCCATAAAATCTACTTTTTAGGTTAATTATTTACCTTTCCTACTCGGTTATTTTAATTTCATCCATTTAATAAGTCATTAGCACCCTTAAACCTAAATTACACGCATGAGAATAACTGCATAATTACAGTTTTAATTTCTTACTAAGAAGTTTAAGTCTTATGCGAGTAGCTTTTCGCAGTTACTGATATTCGCTCGCCGCTTTCGGTTTAAATTTTCACAGTAACTTACTTGTGAAGTGGGCCTGCCTACTGCGCCATGAAATACGCGCGTAAATTGGGTTGTAAGCTTTAACCAGTTTTCTGGAGATATATTCACCCTTTCTAGTAAAGGCAAATGTGTACTTTCAATATACCCTCGCTTATCTTCACGTATACAACGTCCTGTTAATTCAACAAGTTCTAGATACGATTTAAGCTCAAACGGGAGTCCTTTTGGCATTATTTGGCGTGGCATGCCTGCAAAGCGAAGTAGTTTTTTTGGTTGTTTACCTTCTTTTGCATATGTTAAACGTTCTTGGACGCTGGTATGGTCTGACTCTTCTGGGGTGTTAGCCATTTTAGCTCTAATAGGATTTAAATCTACATACGCCATACAGGCGGCAAGTGCGGCTTCATCTAATAATGCTTGAGACGTAAAG
>Ga0316197_10001052_pt1 | contig 19594 bp, 19 predicted proteins | sample OudBiesiAoxic_MG_FD_204939 | JGI IMG/M metagenome (GOLD analysis project Ga0316197, IMG submission 204939) | Coastal sediment microbial communities from Oude Bieten Haven, Netherlands - site A oxic | ecosystem: Environmental > Aquatic > Marine > Coastal > Sediment | place: Netherlands... | reverse complement strand
TGATCACCAGAATGAGATCCTGAATGCCGTTCAGGATGGTTTCCATCGCGGTTTTCTGCTCGCGCAATTTGCGTTCTTCTGATCCGATGGCGTTCCAGAAAATCTCAAATACATGTTGGGACATAATGCGGATACGGTGGGGGCGTGTAGCGAGAATATCGTCGAGAATGTGCTGTTCGGAAGTCAGAATGATTATCAGGTGGATGTTGTAACGCCGATCATACAGATCGTGATAGTCTTGAAAGGTCAGCAACCCCAGTTCTCCGGCGCGAAGCATGCCTTTTGTGTTCGGATCCGGATCGGCCACCGCCAGAATGGGGGCATCGACACCTTCTTGCATATAATCGAAAGTCGTTTTTTCGAGGACTTCTTTGCACAATCCGTCCCCTCCGACCAACGCGATGTTGACGATGGAGGTTTTTTTGTTCTTCATGAAAAAGCCTCCGAGCTTGAAAAGTGCCAGCGGGTGGAATCCGGACAGGCGGATTCGCGCATTCGGCGTGCCTGAAGGCACAGGTGCGGGAAAACGGGGTGGGTCAGCGGCATCTCGGCCTTACAACTCCTGATTGCTTACCACAGGATATGTTGAAATGCAATGCTCCCGCGCCAAAGGGTAAAAAACACAAGGAACCGGAAGCCCCAAATCCGGTGTCAATCGGCGGGAACTCTGACGAGAAAATCGATATTGTGGGCCATGAAAATCAATTCGGCCGCGTCGATTTGAGATTGCCTGCTGCTCACCCAAGCTGCCAATCGATGTGGGTCGAGTTGCTTGTTGCGCTGCAGCTCATCATTGAATGTTTGTATAATGGCCGCCAGGAAGCGGGCGTCGTCATCCGGATATCCCCTGCCATGCGGATAAACGATCCAATCCGAGCTGCCGGCCGCCAAAATAGGCAAGTGCCGCTGCGTCAGCCGGTACAACAATTCGCGCCCGCTTTGACTCGATCCCGAAGGGCGACCGTCGATCGTCCTCTGATCCATGCTGCGATGATAGTCGTCGAGAAGTTGTTGCTCGAAATCCGGATCAAAGGCCGGTTGAAAAACGGTGAGCCCGTCGTAGTTCAGCGTGAGGTATAACAGCCCTCCGGGTTTAACCAGCCGCTGGAAACCGTTCAGCACCTCATCGATGTTGACCAGATCCATAACGGCATGGGCCGTGATCAGATCCCAGCGGCGGTGGTTTTCACAATTGGAGATGATGTCATACAGGTCGGCGCAAACAATATCGACCGTGCCGCCTCCGTCGCCAAAACGCAAATCGGCACGGGTGCTGTTTTGCCAATCAAGCGTGTAGTCTGCGGAGTGCCGTCTCTGGAGTGATAGCGATTTGAAGGCGGCAAGGAATCCGGGTGTTTTTTCCACCATGGTGTAGTGCAGGTGCGGCGTCAAGCCCCATGCAATCGATCTTTCGAGCATGGTGCCGATACCGGCGCCGAAGTCGACCACCTCGAGCTTTCGTCGTCGACTCGTTGGGGGTAGATTCGCTTTCAGGGTGTGCCACACATGGCGGTTCAACGACCGATTATCGACATGCTGTTTAGCCGCCAGATAGCGCACATAGGTTTTCGTCGCATCCGCTGTCATTTTGATAGAGAGAAGTACTTCGGGTCTTTTGATCGGAACTGTCTTAAAAACGTTTCAACACCTTGCATAGATTGTCTCCAGGTCGGATGTTTTTGCGAATTCCTCATGGCCGTAACGCTCATGCGGGTCAAATAACGGCGGTGCGCATAAAGATCGGCAACGGCCGTGGCAACTGACTGCAAATCGTTGCGGGGAAATAGCAGACCGGTGCTCCCGTGCGCGACCATCTCCCCGATGGCTCCGCTTGTCGAGCCCAGCACCGGAAGCCCCATGCTCATCGCCTCTGCAGCGACGATGCCAAATCCTTCATAGGCGTATGGCATGCAAAGCAGTTGCGCCGCGCTAAATTCGGCCGCCAAATCTTCGTTGCCGATCGTGCCGTGGAATCGAACGGACGACCGCAAACGGTGCGCCTGGATATAGTTCCTTACGCGGCGAACATAGCCGGGCGCCATCGTCATACAGCCCACAATCTCCAGCCGCCACCGGTCCGTCGGTACCCGTCGCAAGGCGCTGATCAGTTCGAGCAATCCCTTGCGGGGGATCACCAGCCCGACGTAAAGCAACCGCAAGGGTCCAGGTCGCTGCGCCCGCTCATCGACCTCGGCAGCCGTCAAACGGGCGCCGAACCGGTTTCCTCCCGGCGGCGCCACGACGTGCGGCCGCGGACGTCCGCTCAATCGGAAGACCGTTTTTTTTGTTGTGCGGGAGTTGAAAATAAAACCGTCAACCGAATCAAGGTATCGTTTTTCAATCAACCGCTGTAAGGATGTGAAGATCTTCGGCTGGGGTTCGGCGCAATAAAGGTGGTGCACTATCGCAACAGCCGGCGGGCCCAACCGCTCTTTTTGCCGCCGGTTCAGCACCAGCAAAGAGGGATGACACAATTCGTCCTGCAGCAACAGGTCGAAACCGGCGCCGCAGAAGCGGTTCAAGCGTCCCTCCGTAATATTATCGAGCAGGCGCAGGCCGTAACCGCGAACCGGCAGCGAGAAGACATGGACACGGTGACCGCTGGATCGTAAATGCGCCACCAGCCGGCGGTCGTACAAATAACCGCCCGTCGGCGTATCAAGCGCGCCATAGACGATAAGGCCGAAATTCACGAATACCGCTCCCGGTAAGATGCCCAGGCCATTTCGTTTTCCCAAATCCTGATTTCAACCACGAGGAAGCGATGCGGACCAAACTCTTTTAAAAAACGGGTGCAAAAGCGCTTGGCAAAATGCTCGATGCTGGGATTGATCCGGTCGAAATCGGGCAGATCATTCAAAAGCCGGTCCCGATAAATCGCCACGCAGGCGTCGAGGACCTGTTCGAGATTTTCAAGGTCGACGAGGTAGCCATGCGCATCGAGTTCTCTGGCCCTCAGGCGGACTTCGACCCTATAGCCGTGGGCATGGGGGTCATTTTCGGGCCCCCAATCGCCGCCGATCAAATAGTGGCGTGCGCTGAAAGCGCGCTGCAAAGCGAGCGTGTACATGATTTCTTTCCTCGGTCGCTTGAATGCCCTTCGTCAGTTCGGGGTTTGCGGGTAGGTCAACACAACCTGCAGGATGTCTTGCGGTCGATCGGCAATGAGTTGATAGGCACTCTGGGCCTGGCGGACATCGAAGCGATGGGTGATGAATCGACCGGGCTGCAGGCTGGCCAACATCTTCTCGGTGACCTGCGTGCGACGCTGCATACTCCAGCGACCGGAATGGCGCGGGTCAATGGTGCTGACCTGGCTGGATATGATCTTAATCCGATTGCGATGATACGCGCCGCCCATATCGATCGTCGCCGCTTTGGCTCCGTACCATGAACCGATGACAATCCGGGTTGTATAACCGGCCCAGTCCAAGGTCTTGTCAAGCGCCGCCGGATTGCCGGACAGCTCGAAGATAAGGTCGGCTTTGGCATCACCGTCGGATTGCGAAAAAATGGAAGTCACCTTGGTACTGAAACCGTTTTCGCGACCCGCCAGGGCCACATCCGCTCCGAGATCGGTCGCGGTCTTGCACCGCAACGGCAAGGGATCAACGCAAACCAGGCCGTGGAGCGGGAAGCGGGCCATCAATCCGGTTGTTAACAAACCGATGACACCCAGACCCCAAACCATGACGCGCTCCCCGATGACCGGCCGGCCGTCCATAACCAGATTGACGGCGGTTTCCATGCTCGGCAAAAAAACGGCGTCTTCGTCTGTCACACCGTCGGGCAGGGGAATCAGTTCTTGCGGCAGAATCGTGAAATGGCTTTCGTGCGGATGAAAGGCAAACACCCGACGGCCGACCCATGCCGGATCGGTCCGGCTGCCGCCGGCCACTACCCGGCCGACACAGCTGTATCCGTACGTCAGTGGATATTGAAAGCGGCCCGATAGAGATCTTATGGTGGCATCAACGGGCAGGTGCCTGGGGAATTGATCCCTGAAGACCAACATTTCCGTTCCCGCGCTGATCCCGGACAGCCGCGTGGCGACCAACACCTGATCTTCGGTCGGCGCGCGCAACGGCCGTTCTCTGATTTCCGTGGTGAACGGCTGTTTGAAAAACAGGCTCAGGCTTTTCATGTCCGCGTCCACACCGGCGTCGCCCAAACGATTAAATCTTGCCCCATGGGTTCGTAGTGGATGCCGGCCAATTTAAGCGTGGCAAAATGATCGCCGTCGCGTGCTTCAACGACTTGGAGCCCACCGATGAACTTCGGCGAGATGGTGATGATAAACAGATCCACCAACTCGGCGTGAATAAAACTGGTGATCACCTTGGCCCCGCCCTCGACCATGAGGCTTTCGACACCCTTCTGAAAAAGGACTGACATCAGATGATGCAGGTCGATCTGGCCGTTATCGTCGCGTCGGCACGGCAACACCTGGGCTCCGGCGCGGGTAAAGGCGGCAACCCTTGCACCGTTGTTGTTTGCGGCACTTGCCAGCCATGAATTCCGATCCGTCCGCTGTAAAAGCCGGCATTCAAGTGGTGTCCGCAACCGGGTGTCCAGAACCACCGGCTGGGGATTCTCACCGTCAACCAATCTTACGGTGAGTTGGGGATCATCGGCCAGAACCGTATTGATACCGACGAGAATCCCGTCGAAAAGGGCTCGCAGACGATGGGTCAGTTCTAACGACTGACGTCCACTGATGTTCAGGGGTTGGCGATTTTTGGTTGCAATGCTGCCGTCTATGCCCTGGGCGTAGCTGACGGCGACAAAGGGTCTGGTCATGTGTGGAGGAGATGTTTCCCGCCGCAGCAGTCTTGTCTGCAATTGAAATAAATTCTGGATGTCATCAGTTTGTCTCATGGCAGGACGCTCATAACCCTGTATTTTTTGAAATCCATCTGCTCCCCAGCCAGTATGAAGCCAGTCCGACCCCGGCACCGACCATCAAAAGGTCTCGGGCGCGCAAGATGATACACGCTGCCAAACCGGCGCCGGGGGACAGATTCAAGCTATCAAGAATCAACATCTGGCTGGCTTCCAATGCGCCCAAAGCACCCGGTAAAGGCAGCAAAAAAGCGAGTCGGGCGGCAACGACCACTGCAATCAATTCCAATGGTTGCAGGGCAATGCCGATGACTGCATAAATGAGCCAGAATTCGGCCGCCATTAAAAACCACTGAACCAAGGCACATCCGCCGTACAGCCACAGAATCGGCTGCGGTTGCTTTAAAATCGCGCCGGCTTTTTTTTCACCGGCTTTCAGTGTAGCCACCCGCGATGGCCTCAGGGCATTGAAATGAAAGAACGCTTGCATCTGCCGTGCGAACCGGGATAGCGGTGTCCGGCCATCAGCCACCACTTTTAGATATACGCAGGCGCTTGCAAATGTCAGCAGAAGAAACGCAATGAATTGAAATTTAAAAATAGCGCCAAGATAAGATTGATGCAGCAAGTAAAGGCCGCCGAAACAAAGCAAACCCAAATTCGCGATCATCTCGATGGCACGATCGGTTGCCACCGATGCCGCAGCGTGCGCGATCGGCAGCCGGTGACTGCGGATCAGCATGTGAATCTGGAACGGTTCGCCCCCGAAATGGGGGCCTGGCGTGATGTAGCTGATGGCATTGGACCCGATGCGGTAAACGGCAAGGCGGTGCATGGGCACCCTGTAACCACAGCGGTGCAGGATAATCCATAATCGCAGGCACATGGCCGCAATGACCAACACGTTTACCAACCCAAACAACAACATATCGGTCATGGACCATCTCCGGAGAGACGATAGGATATCCCGCATGACAACATCTTTGAAGGCGAGCCAGTAAAGGGCTGGTATGGACAATACCATCACGGTGCGCCAGGAAAACCGATGGGGCATTAATCGGGCAATATTGGACGAACGGTGAGCCTTCATTTGTATCTCGGATCAGCAACACCTCCCTGCCCCGGGCCTAACCCGCTTGAACATGAACGCTGCGAGTCGTGGATCCACCCATTCTTCTGGACAGGAATGCATCTTCGGGTTTCCACCAGGACCATGCGCCGGTACCGGTAACAATTAACACAATGCAAGCACTGCAGGCCACCATTAAAAGCGGTGTGCTGATGGAAACGGCGCTATGCGCCACAAGGCAAGCGGCGACGATTGCGGCCGATCGGCCAAGGAAACCGAGCACCATCATGACCGATAAAAACAGCCAGATCCCGCCGATCACATCCGGACCACTTCCTTTCAGCGCGCCGGCGACCGACCAACTGCTTAAAAAAACACCGCTTCTCATAATAACCGGTAACACCGCTGCAACGATTCCAACCACTCTTTCAATATTCTCCTTGGTTTTTGCCGCCGGTCGCTCCTGAATGATCAGCCAGTCCCAAACAAATCCGGCCAATAACGGCAGCATGAAATATAGCGCCGCTATGCGGAGCAAAGGAACTGCAAAAATCGGCAGCAGCGCCAGGCCTACAAACACCATTTGAATTCCGGCCATGACGCGGGCAAAAGGCCGCTCGATTAATGCGCTAACCGTTCTGCCGCGGCGGCGACGGATATGGGTGCCGATCTGAAAAAGATAGTAACTGGCACCGACAAGCAAATACACCGCCGGCAGCCGTCCCCACACCACGAGCAGGATCGAAGCTGTCAGCAGGCCCAGGGCATCCATTTCGATGTCCAGTTTTTGGCCCAGAATCGAAGAGCTGCGAGTGATGCGCGCCCACAAGCCGTCCAGGAAATCGGTGCCTGCAACCATCAGGTAAATGATGCCGGGTATCCATTCTGCCCAGGAATCAGACGAGGCCGATTCAAATTCTGGTAATAAAATGAATCCGGCAATGAGGCTGATGCCCCAGCCGCGAGCGAGGGTCATCTGATTGGCCATGCCCACCGACGGATTGAGTCGCCGGTTTTCGGGCGGGTGGTTCAGTCTCAAGTGGTAGCAGAATTGAAAATGCGCATACGCCAGTACCAGGGCCGCCGGCGGCAGCCAACGAAATGCGGCTTCATGCGACCATGCTTGCATGATCCGAAAGGTAACCGCCAAAAGGCCGATCCAATGAATGGCCATCAGCACCATGACGCTGCGCAGCAATGTCTGCGGTATAGACGGTGCATCGGAGGGTTTTTGGATTTCACTTCGCGCGTTCATGGATACATATTGGGGTTAAGGAAACGGGTCAGCTTCAGAACGATGTCAAAATGTCGCACGAGGGGCCAGCAGCGCGCGTTTGCGGGAATGCGAACCCGGTATTTCGCAAACCGCATTCGAAGCAGAAAGGTTTCACGGTTACCGGACGACCATTACCGTGCAGGGCGCCTCGTGCGTCACTTTCGTACTGACACTGCCCAGCAATAAACCTTCCAATGATCCCATTCCCCGCGTCCCCATGATGATTAAATCAGCCCTGCGGGTTTTGGCGACCGAAAGAGTCGCTTCGGCTGCCGGTCCTTCGAGTAGATTTTCCTCAACGACAATTCGGGCGTTTTTAAACTGAGCCCGTGCGTCATCCAGGATTTTTTGCCCGGCCCTTTTACGTTGGGCAACTCGTTTTTCATATTCCTCTTTATCGCGGAGATCAGAGGTGTGGGCGTAAGCGTGCACGATGATCAGCTCGGCCCCGCAACTTTCTGCCAATCCGATGGCGTAGGTCAGGGCCTTTATGCTTTGCTTGGACCCATCCAACGCCAGGACGATCAATTTAAACATGGTCGGCTCCATCGCTAAGGGTGTATCTAATCGATCTTTTATCATAATTATTTAATTGGTGCTATTTGTCCAGAAAGATATTCATCGCATGTCCTTATCCCTTGAACAAATTCATTCGAACGACTGACATCCGAAAAATTATGAACAATAATATTTAATTATTGTTCATTAAACGAATAGTATTTACTGAATAAAACTCAAATTTTAAAAATGTATTGTAATTTACTTAATTAATTTGCCTATTACAAAGGCCTTGACAGTACATTTCACGTTGTGGCATATGAACGCTTTGGCGACCGTTACCTTTTATATTTACACCAGTTGTTTTTCACCGTGGTCGGTTGAACATTTTCCCTTACCACAAAGCGGTCGCGATCAATGCGAAAAAAGGAGTCGACATGGGATCAGCAAACGGCAACAAAAGCGGATCAGTAATGGTAGTAGGCGCCGGTATCGCCGGCATGCAGTCTGCACTTGATCTGGCAGAATCGGGTTACTATGTCTACCTCGTGGAAAAATCGTCTGCGATCGGGGGGCTCATGTCCCAGTTGGACAAGACGTTTCCCACCAACGATTGTGCGATGTGAGTTATTTCCCCCAAACTGGTCGAGGTCGGCCGGCATCTGAATATCGAACTGCTCACCAATACTGAACTTCTGGATCTCAAAGGGGACCCGGGAAACTTTACCGCTTCCGTCTACCAGCAGGCCCGTTTCGTCGATCTGGAGAAATGCACCAGTTGCGGCGAGTGCGTCAAGGTCTGCCCCATCTCCCTGCCCAATGAATACGATGAGGGCCTGTCCGAACGCAAGGCCATTTTCAAGCAATATCCTCAGGCGATCCCCGGGGCCTTCGGTATTAGCAAGCGCGGCACGGCCCCTTGCAAGGCAACCTGCCCGGCGCATGTGAGCATCCAGGGCTACATTGCCCTGATCAACGAAGGAAAGTACCGCGAAGCGCTGGAGCTGTTCAGAGAGGACCACCCCTTTCCCGGCATCTGCGGGCGGGTCTGCCATCACCCCTGCGAAGGGGAGTGCACCCGCAACGATGTCGATCAGCCCCTGGCCATACGCGAACTCCACCGTTTCCTATCTGATTGGGAACTGGGACAAGGCGAACTGTTTGTCCCCAAGACGGCTGAAGCGCGCGAGCAAAAGATTGCCATCGTGGGCTCCGGCCCCACAGGGCTGACGGCCGCCTATTATCTTGCCAAAGACGGCTACCAGGTGACAATTTTCGAAAAATTACCGGTCGCCGGCGGCATGATGAGCGTGGGTATCCCCGAATACAGACTGCCGCGTGATATTATCAAACGCGAAATCAAGGTGATCGAAGAAATGGGGGTCACCATTAAAACCGGGGTCACCTTCGGCAAGGACATCACCCTGGAGGGTCTCAAAAAGGACGGTTTTTCAGCCCTGTTCATGGCCATCGGCCTACACGGCGGTCGCCGGCTCGGTGTCGAGAACGAAGATGTCGCGGGTGTCCTGCAGGGGGTCGACTTTCTGCGCGATTCCGCCATGGGCAAGGATGTTCCCATCGGCGAGGATGTCGTCGTGGTCGGCGGCGGCAACGTGGCCATCGACGTGGCCCTGACGGCCAAACGCAAGGGCGCAAAGAAGGTCACCCTGGTCTGCCTGGAGAGCCGCGACGAGATGCCCGCCTGGCAGCATGAGATCGAGGAGGCATTGGAAGGCGATATCGAGATCGTCAACAGCTTCGGACCCAAGGCGTTCTTCATCGACAAGAGCAACAAAGTCTCCGGCATAGAGTTCAAGACCTGCACCGCCGTGTTTGACGATGATGGCCGCTTCAACCCGTCGTACGACGAAAACGAATGCCAGCCGATTTTCGGCGACACAATAATCATCTCTATTGGTCAGAGCACAGACCGCTCTTTTATCGAGGAGCAAGGCATCAGCCTCACCCGCGTGGGCGGCCTGGAGGCCGATCCGGTCACCCTGCAGACATCCATCGACTGGGTCTTTGCCGGCGGCGATGCGTTCTACGGCCCCAAGTCGGTGGTGGATGCCGTCGCGTGCGGCAAGGAAGCCGCCGAAAGCATTCACCGCTTCGTCAACAACCGCGATTTGGCCGAAGGAAGGGAGACGCTCTGGCATACCGAAAAACCGGATGTATCCCTCGAGCCGCAAAAAGCCCGAACCACTGTGCGCTGCCTCGATCCGGCCGCGCGGGAGTGCAACTTCCTGGAAGTCTCCTTTGGTTATAACGAAGCCGAAGCGAAAAAGGAAGCCGACCGCTGTCTGCGGTGCGGAATTTGCTCCGAGTGTTACCAGTGCGTCAAGGCCTGCCTGGCCGAAGCTGTCGATCATACCCAGGAGGCGGTTCAGAAGGACATCACGGTGGGATCGGTCATTCTCTCCGCCGGCACCGATACCTACGATCCGTCCAACTTGAAGGAGTTCTACCACTACGGAAGCAACCCCAACGTGATGACCAGCCTGGAGTTCGAACGGATTCTGAGCGCTTCAGGCCCGACTATGGGACATCTGGTGCGGCCCTCGGATGAAAAGGAGCCGCAGAAAATCGCCTGGCTCCAGTGTGTCGGCTCGCGCGACACCAACAAATGCGGCAACGGCTACTGCTCGTCGGTCTGCTGCATGTATGCTATCAAGGATGCCATGATCGCCAAGGAGCACTCCCACGGCAACCTCGATTGCGCTGTCTTTAACATGGACATCCGCTCCTACGGCAAGGATTACGAAAAATACTACAACCGCGCGAAAGACCGCGAGGGCATCCGCTTCGTCAAGGCCCGCGTCCACACCATTTACGACGATCCGCAGACCGGGGATCTCCGGCTTGTCTTTGCCGATGAAAGCGGCCACATGACTGAAGAAATATTTGACATGGTGGTCCTGTCCGTGGGCCTGCAGGCCTCGGAATCAACGGTCGAACTGACCAAACGCCTCGGCATCGACTTGAACCGGTACAACTTCATCGATACCAAGCCGTTCAGTCCGGTGGCCACATCGCGTCCGGGAGTCTACACCTGCGGTATCCTGCAAGGCCCCAAAGACATACCGTCGTCAGTGACGGAGGCCAGCGCCGCCGCCAGCGCCGCCGGCAGGGATGTGGCCGAGGCCCGCGGCAGCGACGTTAAAACCCTCGAGGTGCCCGACGAAATCGATGTGAGTGAGCAAGAGGCGCGCATCGGCGTCTTTGTTTGCAACTGCGGCATCAACATCGGCGGCGTGGTCGACGTGCCGGCCGTCAAGGAATATGCCGAAAGCCTCCCCAATGTGGTCTTCGCCGATGAAAACCTCTTTACCTGCAGTCAGGACACCCAGGAGAAGATCAAGGAGAAAATCGACGAGGAGAAGCTGAACCGGGTGGTGGTGGCCTCGTGCAGCCCTAAGACCCATGCCCCCATGTTCATGGAGACCCTCGAAGCCTGTGGACTGAACAAATACCTTTTCGAGATGGCCAACATCCGCAACCAGGATTCGTGGGTGCATGCCAACAATCCGGAACTTGCCACGAAAAAAGCCAAAGATCTCGTGCGGGCTGCCGTAGCGCGATCATCCACCCTGACACCGCTGCACGGGAAGGTCATTCCGGTGAACAAAAAGGCCCTGGTCATCGGCGGTGGAATTGGCGGTATGAATGCCGCCCTGGATCTGGCCAACCAGGGATTTGAATCGACAATCGTCGAAAAATCGCCGCAACTCGGCGGAATGGCACGCAAGCTCCACCACACCATCGAAGGGGACGACATCCGCGCCTATCTCGACCAACTGGTTGGAAAGGTCAGTTCCGAGAAAAAAATCGAAGTATTGACGGATGCACGGGTTGCCGGCTTCGAAGGATTCCAGGGCAACTTTGTCACCGAGGTCGCCGTTGGCTCTAACGGCGACAATCGATCCATCGGACACGGCGTCATTCTCGTTGCCACCGGTGGTGGTGAGTACCAGCCCAAGGAGTTCCTGTATGGACAGGATGATCGTGTGCTCACCCAGGTGGAGTTGACTGATCGCCTGACAGACAAAGGCGTTGCCGACCTGAGCAGTGTCGTGATGATCCAGTGTGTTGGCTCCCGCAACGAGGAGAACGAAAACTGCTCGCGCATCTGCTGCCAGAGTGCCGTCAAGAACGCCCTGGCTATCAAACGCTCCCATCCGGATACCCAGGTGTATATTCTTTACAGAGATATGCGCACCTACGGACTGCTGGAGGATTACTACACCGAAGCCCGCAATCAGGGGGTCATCTTCATCCGTTTCGACGAAGACCATCCACCGGAGGTCGCATCGTCACCCGAGGGTATGCTGGTGACGGTCAAGGACCACGTTCTGCAAAGAAATGTGGAAATCCGCAGCGACCTTCTGGCACTGAGCGCAGGCGTGGCGGCCGCTGATACCGAGGATCTCAGTAATATCATGAAGCTGAACCGCAACCCCGAGGGCTTTTTCATGGAAGCGCACGTCAAGCTCCGACCAGTGGATATGGGCGGCGACGGTATTTTCCTGTGCGGAATGGCCCACGGGCCGAAGCTCATTACAGAAACCATTGCCCAGGCCCAGGCAGCCGCGTCACGGGCAACCACTTTCTTGGCCAAGGATGAGATCCGGCTGTCGGCCATAACCGCCAAGGTCGACACGGAGCACTGCGTTAAATGCCTGACCTGTGTCCGCTCGTGCCCCTTCGATGTCCCGAAATTCAACATCGCAGCGGGGGAGGTCCAAATCGACGAGGCCCTGTGCCACGGCTGCGGCGTGTGCGCCGGCGTGTGCCCGCGACAGGCAATTCAGTTAAGCTTCTATGAAGACGAACAGATCGTATGTAAAATAGATGCCTTACTGGCAGGAGGAATGTAATGGCCGATTTTGAACCGACGATTATATCGTTTTGTTGTAACTACTGAGGGTACTCAGCCGCGGACCTGGCAGGTTCGATGCGACTCGATTACCCCGCCAATGTAAAGATCATCCACGTGCCGTGTTCCGGCAAAGTTGATGTTCTGCACCTGCTCAGAGCGATGCAGAAAGGCGCCGACGGTGCCTACGTGGTTGGGTGCCTGGAAGGGACGTGTCATTACAACGAAGGCAATTTCAGGGCCCGGGAGCGCGTGAATCATGTGCGCATGCTGCTCGATGAGATCGGTATCGAGGGCGACCGCGTCAGAATGTATAACTTGTCCTCCGGCGAAGGTCCGACCTTTGCCGCCTATGCCAAAGAGATGACTGAACACATCAAGGCGCTCGGGCCCAACCCGTTGAAGAACAAGGCAACTGTTAAAAATTAAGGAGTACATTATGGCCGAGGAAGCAATCAAGCTTGGAGGTAAAAAGAAAAGTACGTTCATCGACAAGGTGAAGGATTTGCTCCCCGAAGGCGGCAACCTGAACCTATGTCTGACGTGCGGTGCCTGCTCATCCGGATGCCCGGCGACGGGCCTGGAAAACATGGATCCCCGCAAATTTCTGCGCATGGCCGCCCTGGGCATGGATGAAGAAATCACGACCACGCCGTGGGTGTGGATGTGCAGCATGTGCACCCGCTGCGTCTACGTCTGCCCGATGAAAATCAACATTCCCCAGTTGGTCTTTTACGCCCGGCAGTCCTGGCCACGCGAAAAGCGGCCCAAGGGCATCGTGGGGTCCTGCGACATGGCCCTTAGAAACGACACCTGCAGCGCCATGGGCGCCACCGAAGAAGACTTCCAGTTCGTGGTCGAAGACGTGCTGGAGGAATACCAGGAAGCACAGCCGGAGTTTGCCGAGATGAAAGCCCCGGTCAACAAGAAGGGCGCGGAGTTCTTCCTCAACCAAAATTCCCGCGAGCCGGTGACCGAACCCGACGAGATGGTGCCGCTGTGGAAGATCCTGCACGCCGTAGGCGCCGACTGGACTTACGGCACCAAGGGCTGGGCCGCTGAAAACTACTGCATGTTCATGGCTGATGAAGAAAACTGGAAGCATATTGTGGAGGTCAAACAGAAAGCGGTGGAGGACCTGGGCTGCAAGGTCTGGCTCAACACCGAGTGAGGGCACGAACTCTTCGCGGTCCGGTTCGGAGCGCAAAAGTTCAAACTCGACTACAATTTCGAGATCAAGAGCATCATTCAATACTACGCCCAGTGGATCAAAGAAGGCAAGCTGAAGGTCAGTTCCGAGTGGAACAAAGACCGTCAAATCAAATTCACGGTGCAGGACCCCTGCCAGCTGGTTCGGAAATCATTCGGTGACCCAGTGGCCGAGGACCTGCGGTATGTGGTCAAGGCCGTGGTCGGTGAAGAAAACTTTATCGACATGAGTCCCAACCGATCGAACAACTACTGTTGCGGCGGCGGCGGCGGTTTCCTGCAGTCCGGTTACCCCGAAGCGCGAAGAGATTACGGCAAACTGAAAGCCGAGCAAATTCTCAAGACCGGTGCGGACTACTGCATCACGCCGTGTCACAACTGCCATGCCCAGGTTCATGATCTGTCCGACATCCGTGATCACGCCTGGCAAACGGTTCACCTGTGGACACTGATCTGCCTGTCGATGGGCATCCTCGGTCCGAACGAACGCGAGTATCTCGGTGAGGATCTGAAGGACGTGGATGTTTTTCACCCGGAAAGCTCAAACTTTTAAGGGGATTGACAGGAAGTGGTTTCAAATCCTCAGATCACGCCCAAGTGCAAGGCGTGGGCCGACGAGGAAACGCAGCATACATGGGCGTATGTGAGTATTTCGAGGAGGACCACAACACCGCAATTGGGTGTTAGATGGGGTTTTGAAACCACTTCTAACCATTCAGGAGCCGGTCGGTATACCAGGAGGAAATATGATAGTCGCGAAAAGAAAGCCATTTGACGAAATCAAGGAAATGATCAAGCCATTCAAGAAGGTTCTCAACGTGGGATGCGGAACCTGCGTTTCCGTCTGCCTGGCCGGCGGAGAAAAAGAGGTTGCCGTCCTGAATGCAGAGCTCGAAATGGCCCGTAAATTGGACGACAACCCTGTCGAGTTGACCGCCTACACTGTGGAACGCCAATGCGACCGTGAATATCTGGCTGAACTCGACGACATGGTCAAGGACCATGACGCCGTCATCTCCATGGCCTGCGGGGTCGGCATTCAGTTCCTGGCAGAGCGCTTCCCGGAAAAACCGGTCTTACCCGGTGTCGACACCACCGGTCTGGCGGTCAACCAGGCGGTGGGTTGGTACGAAGAACGTTGCCGTTCCTGCGGCAAGTGCGTGCTGGCCATGACCGGCGGTATCTGCCCGGTGACCATGTGCGCCAAAGGCCTTTATAACGGCCCCTGTGGTGGAACCAACAAAGGCAAGTGCGAGATCAGCCAGGATCAACCCTGTGCCTGGTACATGATTCACGAAAGACTGTCCAGCCAGGAACGACTGGATTTGATCAGGGATTTCAAAGAGCCGGCGGACTGGACCGATCAAACACCGCGGACGCTGATTCAGCCGGGGTACAAGAAACCGGAAAATGAAGAAGCGAAATAAAATACAGCCGTCGCAACCGACATGAACAATCCCATTTGAAATATAGGTGATATAATGAGCACAGAAGGCAACGGTTACAAATCAGGAAGCAACCTGGAAAAGGTCCTCAAAGCCGGTCATTTTGCATTCACCGGCGAGTTGGGGCCGCCCCGGGGAGCCAACACAGAGGAAGTGCGTCACAAAGCCTCGTTTTTAAAAGGCGTGGTGGATTCGGTCAATATCACCGATAATCAGACGGCCATGGTCCGCATGTCGAGCTGGGCCGCGAGCCTACTGCTCCTTCAGGAAGGCTTGGAACCGAATTTTCAGATGGTCTGCCGGGACCGCAATCGACTGGCCATGCAGGCCGACATCCTGGGGGCCTCTGCCCACGGTATCCGCAATATGCTCTGTCTGTCCGGTGACCATCAGCAATTTGGCGACCACCCCCAGGCCAAAGGGGTGTTCGATGTCGACTCCATGCAGCTGATCAAAATAGTCAAACAGATGCGCGATGACGGTAAATTTCTGAGCGGCGCCGACCTGGACGGGAGCCCCAAGATCTTCATCGGCGCGGCAGCCAACCCCTTTGCCGATCCGTTCGAGTGGCGTGTCCATCGCCTGGCGAAAAAAGTGGAAGCCGGCTGTGATTTTATTCAAACACAGTGCATATACAACATGGAGAAATTCCGCAAGTGGGTCCAACAGGCCAATGACATGGGGCTGACGGAAAAAGTCTACATTCTGGCCGGCGTCACGCCAATGAAAAGCGTCGGTATGGCCAAATATATGAAGAGCAAAGTGCCCGGAATGGATGTACCCGATGAAATCATCGAACGTCTTCAGGGCGCCGGCAAGGGCAAAGTCGCCGCGGAAGGGATCAAGATCGCCTGTGAACAGATCGAAGAATTCAAAGAAATGAAGGGTGTCCACGGTGTCCATTTGATGGCCATCGAGTGGGAACACAAGGTGCCCGAAATTGCCGAGCAGGCTAAGGTGCTGCCGCGGCCTGTCGTGGAATAATAGCTTCAGATACGAATCAAAGAAACCCGGTACGAAACACTGTACCGGGTTTCTTTATGCGATACAAAAACAACGTCTCCAGACGGTAACCGGTTTCCTTCCAGCACGCCAGGAATCGATGCGAAGGTGTCGTTTGGCCCATTTCTAAAGCCCGACAAATTCGTGGCTCAGGGCGGTTCTATTATTGAAGCAAAACATCGAACCCCGCTCACATTTATTCTTGATCAGTTGCCTCATCGGCGTTTTCGGATAATCATTGAGGCTTCTTTCAATTTCCATTAAAACTTCCAGATTTTCGGCAATGACATTAGAGGCTGAAAATATGCCGCTTAAGAGAAAATCGACGGTATTGGATTCTCGGGTTTCCCGGTAATCCAACGGCATCCGATCGTAATAAAGATCCTGCCAGAAAAATGCGGCATCAATGCCCTGGTCTTCGATATACGCAATGGTGGCTCTGGCATTCTGCAAACTGTTGAGGGTGAAGAGGCAGGGAATTCCCATCTGCCGGGCCACGGCAGGAATCAGACCGGTCATCCAGCCGTGGCAGTGGATAAGATCCGGTTGTACCGCCGGTTCGATGTTGTTGATGACTTCTCTTTGAAATGCAAGCGATATCTTGACATTATCGAGTTCGTTCCTTGATGAGACCGGATCGATATAAAAAAATGACCGATCTTTGGCCAAATGGATTCTATCGACTGGTACCCGTCGTTTTATCGCTTCGAAAATTCTATTTATCCCCGGATCGTGGTTTTCCTCGATCAGTTTCCGGTAATCAGGGATGACAACATGGACATCGGCACCCTGATCATAAAACGGGTTTATCGGGAAGATGGATGCGTAAGTTAACCCCTCCTCTTTGACTACCAAAGGAGTGGAATCACCGGCCATGCAAACGGGGAAATATTTGATTTCAGGAATTAAAAATAGGACCCGGCGGTGGGATGAAATTTTTAACATGAATTGACATCAGTTTTTGCTCTCAGGCGACATGTTGTTTCTATAGTGATTGTCAAGAAAACGTTCCGTTATTCGAACTTTATTTCTACAACCACTTATACCAACCTTCCGTATTTCGGATTTTATTTTTGATAAAGCGGTATATTTTTTCTTCCCTCAATGACAGCATCCATCATCGTTGCGTCACGCCCTAAACCAATCAATCCGCATACAGATATCTCAAGCTCATCGCATACGCCAGACCGTCCGTATCCATGAATTCCTCGACCCAGCGGACCTCCGCCAACCCTGTTGAACGAAGGCCTGCGTTGCCTGCGAGTACCTGCGCAGAGGGAAAATTCAGCACACGAACGACGAGAAGCGTCCCTGGTTTGACTGCCTTTCTCGACACCAATACAATCCCGTCCTGATGATAATTGATCGATCTAGCGGTGAAAACATCGCTCCGGCCGGAAAGTTTGAGGCATTCGGCTCTGAGCTCGCAGGCGGTACGCCCTCTTTGACGGTTTTCTATTTGGTGGCCGATGGTGGACATATTTTCAAGATTGATTGCCATTTGATAAATTTCACTTTTTTATCTGCCGATGATTCTTTCCAGCGTTTCCTGCACTCTTTTGCAGTCGATACAGTAAGTGGTTACGGGTCGCACTTTGAGCCGATTTTGGACAATTTCTTCACCGCACAATTCACAAATTCCGAATGTTCCTTCATCCATTCGTTTGAGAGCGCTTCTTATCTTCCGAATAAGTTTGCTTTCACGATCCCTAATACGAAGAGCCAGATCTCGATCATATTCCAAGGTTGCCCGGTCAAGCAGGTCGGATGCGTAGACCGATGACTCCTGCATTCCGGCGATGGTGTGATCGGCGCGTTGCAGTAGCTGGTCCTGCCATTCGATCAGCAATTGCCGAAAATATGCCGCCTCTGACTTTTTCATGATCCACCTCCTATAGATATGCGTTTCTTATGGTGTGCCCGGACGCTCGGTGCAGATGAGCATCCCAATTCCTCCATTTAAAGAGCGCTATATCCCACTACGGTCTGAAATCGATACCTCCCCTGATCGAGATTGTTGTATATTTATAGCCGATTCGAGCAACCGTTTTTTACCCAAAATCCCGGTGATCGACTCTGTAAGTCTGTCAATCGCATCCACACTTCGGATGGCATAAACAAGCGCAGGAAACTCCGGATGTTTTTTTTTGATTTCCAGCAGAAGGGCAAAACTATCGAATCCCTCTGCCAGAGAATTCATCAGGACCATGTCCGGCTGAGACTTATTCCAAAGTTCCCAGGCCGAATCAGTATTATCAACAATCTCAGTCTGATATCCTTCTTCGCGCAGTGATTGAGACACCAAGTATCGGTGATGGGGTTGATCATCTAAAATTAGAATACACACCATTCGGCTCATTGATCGATCCTCGTTTTGTGCAGCTGGTGATCGTCAGCCAATGTCCCTGCCCGAATGATTTCGCGTCTCTTTCAGGCAATATTCACGCCAGGCACAATTCCATTGCCTGCAGTACCTGATGCTCTTACCGAAACAGTCCGCGTTCCCCTCGATTCGCTGAATACTGCGAATGAGGCGGGCGAGGTGGGTAAATTCCTGGGTTCTAAATGAGCTGTGTCCGCGTGCCATTTGCCGTGTTTCCGTGACCGACTCGCTACCCGTCCACATTCTCGCTGAAACGCCTGCGGATCGATGAAACACCCGTGGTAGCGTCCAGGCTATTTTACCAATTGACGTGTATTACATATACCTGACTTAATTCTGCGTCCATAGGGGCTGGGCTTCAAAGTTGCTAGGGAAATCACCCGCCGGGGAATTTTTCCCAGACTTAAGTAGGACGGTATCCGAGGGGGGAGCGGTGGAAGTGCGTGAGGTTACTCTTTCCAAAGATCGATATCAATGAGGCCGAGCTTGGCGGCTTGGCGCACCAGTTCGATGGTGCTGTGTATCCCGAGTTTGCGCATGATGCTGGAGCGATGGTTTTCAACCGTTTTGGGGCTGATGCAGAGCCTGTCGGCTACCTGACTAGAAGTTAGTCCTTCGGCCAAATGGACCATGATCTCCTGCTCTCGGGCCGTCAGGGCGTCGTACCCGTCTGTCCCGCCTATTTTGTCAGCAGACGGTAGACCGGCAAGTTTTTTAACCACCTGCTGGGAAACCGAGGTGTCCATGAAATAATTTCCTTGCATGACATGGTCCATTCCATTCAGAAGCATGTCGGCCGCCGATTCCTTTACAATGTAGCCCATGGCGCCAGCTTTGAAAGCCTTGACGATAAAATCGATCTTGGAATGCATGCTCACAATTAAAATACGGGTGTGGGCGGAGACTTTCAAAATATCAGCAATCAGCTCGATACCGCTTCGATCCGGAAGAGACATATCAACGATCGCCAGATCCGGTTGGAGGTCTTTGGCCA
>Ga0316197_10001051_pt1 | contig 19621 bp, 21 predicted proteins | sample OudBiesiAoxic_MG_FD_204939 | JGI IMG/M metagenome (GOLD analysis project Ga0316197, IMG submission 204939) | Coastal sediment microbial communities from Oude Bieten Haven, Netherlands - site A oxic | ecosystem: Environmental > Aquatic > Marine > Coastal > Sediment | place: Netherlands... | reverse complement strand
CTGGTTTTTGCTGTCTTTCGCCATGGACTGACCATAGCGTTTACGGCAGTTCGCGGGTAGAACCCTGATTGAGATTTTTTCGCCGGGGGCTTTCCACGCTTGAATCAGGTTTTGACCATTGTTGTGCCGGTCTTCGCGTTTGTAGTGCTGGGCTGGGTTGCCGCGCGAACCAAATTTCTCAACCGCGAGGTGGAAAGAGGCCTGGGTGCATTTGCGTTATGGGTCGCTATTCCCGCCCTGTTGTTCCGGCTCATGGCAACAACCGAGTTTCCCGATGAACCGGCATTCGGCTTGATGGTGGCATTTTTCGGGTCAGCCGGAACCGCGTGGCTGTTATCATCCCTGCTTGCCAAAGCGCTGGGCCGCCCACCAGGCACATCTGCCTCATTCGCCATGGGGGGAACATTTGGCAATACAGTGATGATGGGTATTCCCCTGGCGCTTGGCACGTTCGGCGATGCTGCTGTGTTTCCACTGGCCCTGGTCACGGCAATCCATGCGCCGGTGTTCTGGCTGCTCTCAACAGTGCAATATGAATGGGCAGGCACGAAACACGACATTCCATTTACAACCGTTTTGCGGGACATGGTGGTGGTGCTGGCGAAAAACCCGGTCGTTATGGCGATCATTGCCGGTACGCTTTGGCGACTTACGGGGTTTGGGCTGCACCCGCTGTTCGATGATGTGATCACCCAGGCTGGCCAAGCGGCCATACCTTGCGCCCTGTTTGCACTGGGCATGTCATTGGCGTCATATGGTTTAAAGGGTGAGTTGCGGGCGGCCCCTGCGCTGGCGATCATCAAATTGGTTGTTATGCCAGCAGTCGCATGGGTGATCGCCTATCATGTTTTTGACCTTCCCAACGCCTGGGCTGGAACCATTGTGTTGCTCGCCGCGGTCCCGACCGGGTTGAACGCTTATTTGTTTGCCTCAAAATATGAGTGCGGTGTCGCCTCGGTTTCCGGCGCTATTGTCCTGTCGACCCTGTTTTCCGTTTTCACCTTGTCAGTCGTCATTGCCTATTTTGGCGCGGTCTAGCTAAATCCCAGCTCTTCCCTGACCTGTTCTGCGCTAATGCCTGCCTCGCGCAGGGATTTGAGGCTACGGTCGCCTGCTGACTTCGACAGTTTGCGCCCTGTGTCATCATTGATCAGCTTGTGATGACAATAGACGGGTTCGGGCAATTCCAGCAGTACCTGCAGCACCCGGTGCACATGGGTGGCGTAGAATAAATCCTGCCCACGGGTCACATGGGTGACACCTTGCAGGGCATCGTCCACCACGACGGAAAGATTGTAGCTGGTTGGCGTATCTTTACGCACAATCACCACATCGCCCCAAAGCTCTGGCCGTACCTGAACCAAGCCGGTTTCACCCTGGGGGCCGGCAAGACTTTCCGTGAAGGTGGCGATACGTCCGTATTTATGCATGGCGAACTGGATGGCCAGCACATGATTGAGGCGCATGGCATGGTCGGTATTATCACCGCTTGTTTCCTTTCCCCGATAAAGGCCAGGATAGATCGGGCTGCCATCCGGGTCGCGCGGGTGATTTTCCTCATCAATTGCATTGCGAATTTCTGCCCGTGTCGCCGGACACGGATAAAGCACCCCTAACGCGTTCAGCCTTTCTGCCGCCGCGCGGTAATCATCAAAATGTTCAGACTGTCGACGCACTTCGCCGTCATAGCGCAACCCCAGCCAGTCAAGATCTTCCAAAATGCCGTCAACCAGTTCCTCACGCGAGCGCACCGTATCAATGTCTTCGATGCGCAATAGCATTTCTCCGCCTGCATGGCGGGCCGCTGCTTGGGTAAAGAGCGCTGAATAGGCATGACCAAGGTGCAGCCGCCCATTGGGGCTGGGGGCAAATCGGAATACGGGGCGCTTGTCAGCATGGGCCATAGAATGGCTATATGCCTCAGAGGAAGGGCGGTCAATTCGATGATGAAAACAATTGAAACTATTGCCGATCTGGAAGCGGGCATTTCAGATCTGATAGCAGACGCGCCGGAACTTTCTCCTATTGCCGCTGCAACCGGCACGCCGCCCCTGCGCCGCAATGCGCCCGGTTTTGCCGCACTATTGGAAATCATTGCCGGGCAACTTGTCTCAAGGGCAAGTGCGGCAGCCATTTGGATGCGCATGCAGGATAAACTCGCGCCCCTGACCCCAGACCATTTTCAATCGCTATCAGAGGCTGACTATCGGACGGCAGGCCTTTCTGGCCCGAAAATCCGCACCATTGAAGCGCTGACCTATGCGGTGATTTCCGGCGCGCTTGACCTTGATGGACTGGCCAGCCTGCCAGATGACGAGGTGCGTGAATTGCTGACGCGGGTAAAGGGCATAGGACCCTGGACGGCGGATATTTATCTATTAGGGTGCCTTGGACGCCGGGATGTGTGGCCTGCGGGCGACCTCGCGTTGCGTATCGCGGTAGCAGATATTGTCGGCCACGCCACACGGCCCAGCATTGAAGAAATGCATGAAATCGCTGAACCCTGGCGGCCACGACGCGCAGTGGCTGCCCGGCTTATCTGGGCTTGGTATGCATTGCAAAAAGACGGTTAAACCCCTTGTGGCAAATGGTTCCCGGTCTCGCCCTTTGGGTTTGTGAACGGTGGAAAGCTTTCCAAATCTTTGCTTTCACGATACTGGCCCAATGCCCAATGCACTGAGGGAAACGCCAGCTCTTTCCAAGGTATTTCCTCCCAGGCAAACAATCCGACTTCAATGCTTTCCGGACCGGGTGAGATATTCAGGTCACTGAGCCTCGCCCGGAATATCATTTGCACCTGGGAAATACGGGCGATGGAGTAAACCGCCAACAGGCAGTCAATTTCAATCTTCGCATTGGCCTCTTCCATGGCCTCGCGTGCAGCACCCGCTTCAACGGTTTCGTTCAGTTCCATATACCCGGCAGGCAAAGTCCAAAAGCCGGAGCGCGGCTCAATTGCGCGTTTGCACAGTAAAATTCGTCCATCTCCGGCTGTTGTGACAGAGCCTGCCACAAGCTTCGGGTTGGCATAACTGATAAAGCCACACGTGGTGCAGACATCACGTTCAAAGTGATCGCCATCAGGAACACTTTTCGTGAAATTGTCTGGTAAATTTATGGTACTCATGAAATGCCGTTCCGTTGTGTCTCCTGCTAGCAAACCGGATCATAAGCGCGACAGCGCGGCAAATCACCTAATATTGACACCAAGGTGATTGTTAGCTGGGTAAAATTTCGATAGCGGACTTGAATGTATATTTGGAGGTAGGGCCAGATGGCAGGACCAGCAGCAGTTAAAGATTTGAAAAAATCCCCGCATCACCTGTTGCGGAGGGCCGCGCAGTATGCTTCCGACCTTTACGCCGCAGAAGTAGGCAATAAGGGGCTGACCCATCGTCAGTTCACCGTATTGCTTGCAGTGGAACAAAACGAAGGGGCCAGCCAGACCGATCTGGTTGAAGTCACGGGTATTGACCGCTCAACGCTTGCCGAGTTGATCACCCGGCTTACCAACTCCGGATTGCTTCAGCGCCGCCGCACCAAGGCGGACGCGCGGGTAAACACCGTGCGCCTGTCAGCATCGGGGCGGCGGGCATTAAAGTCCGCGCAACCAGGTGCCAAATCCGCCGATAACCGTTTGCTCAGGGTATTGGACAAGGACCAGCGAAAAGCCTTTGTGGCCGCCCTTAGCGAAATCAACAAGGTGCTTACAGAACAGGAAAACAGGATCGCTGAATCATCCAAGAAAAAGCGGAAACTTTAATAGTTACGGCCAACAGAGCGGATCCAGCTCAGGTTATCCAAATTTACGCTGTGTGCACTGTATCTGCAGACTTTCGAACGACTTCGGAAATCTGTAAGTATTGCTCGGTAAGCGGGCTTGTCTTGCGCCAGATCATGCCAATTTTCCGCGAAGGCTGAGGGGATTTGAAGCGTGCAATGGAAACCGCAGCCGAGCGCGTCTCAACCGCCACCGCCATTTCCGGAATTAACGTGACACCGATGCCCGAGCCAACCATCTGGACAAGTGTGGACAGAGAGCTTGCGTCCAGTCCCTCACGTGGCAGCACGGATTGAATTGCACAAAACGACAGGGCCTGGTCACGAAAACAATGCCCTTCTTCAAGCAACAGCAACCTCATTTCACGCAAACTTTCTTTATCAGGCACCGGCAACCCTTCATCCGTATCCGGCCTGACCAGCACGAAGTTTTCAGAGAAAAGAGCAATTTCGGTAAACGAAGGTTCAGAAATCGGCAAGGCAACAATAGCTGTGTCAAGCCGACCTTCAGACAGTTCTTGAAGCAGTTTTGACGTCAACGTTTCACGCACGTGAATATCAAGGCTGGCATGGCTGCGCGAAAGATTACCAATTATTGCAGGCAACAGATATGGGGCGATGGTCGGGATCACACCAAGGCGAAGCCGCCCGGCCAAGCGGTCCCTGGACCCGCGTGCAAGATCTCCCAGTTCATCAACCGAACGCAGGATATCGCGGACGTGCAGGGCGAACTCCTCGCCAAAACCAGTCAACCGGGCCTGTCGCGCTCCTCTTTCGAAAAGCAGGGCCCCAAGCTCTTCCTCAAGGGCTTTGATTTGCAGAGACAATGCGGGTTGAGAGATCGCACAAGCAGCGGCAGCACGCCCAAAATGACCGTGATGTGCCAGCGATTCAAAATAACGCAACTGCTTGAGAGTAAAATTCATGATAAGAACAAGTTATTACAGCCATCAGAAAATTCAATTTAATTTTATTGCACATATTTGATAAAAGAGTGGTGGATGAGACAATAAACAGCAAGTGCTGGCCATGGTGTTTTAGTAGCCAGGCATTTTATCATTGGCTTAAATCATAGACCCGTTAACAGGATCGCCTTCGACGACGAGGGCAATCAATGTTTTAAAAATAATTCAGTCAACACAGTCACGATCGGAGAGAAAAATGGACGGAAATGACAACGCAAGCGCAGGCAAATGCCCAGTGATGCACGGAGCCACGAATGCTGGAATCAGGTCCAACCGGGACTGGTGGCCAAACCAGCTGAACCTCAGAATTCTGCACCAGAACTCCTCATTGTCCAATCCGATGGGAACGGCGTTCAACTATGCCGAAGAATTCAAGAAGCTCAACCTGGAAGCCCTGAAAAAGGATCTCTATGCGTTGATGACAGATACGCAGGAATGGTGGCCGGCCGATTACGGGCATTATGGCCCGCTTTTCATCCGGATGGCCTGGCACAGCGCGGGCACCTATCGCACAGGTGACGGCCGCGGCGGCGCTGCCTCTGGCACACAACGTTTCGCGCCTCTCAACAGCTGGCCTGACAACGTCAACCTCGACAAGGCACGCAGGTTGCTGTGGCCGATCAAGCAGAAATACGGCAACAAGATTTCCTGGGCCGACCTCATGATCCTTGCTGGCAATTGCGCGATTGAATCGATGGGTGGCAAAACCTTCGGCTTCGCAGGTGGGCGCGAAGATGTCTGGGAACCAGAAGAGGACATCTACTGGGGAACGGAAACCGAATGGCTTGGCGACAAGCGCTATTCAGGCGACCGGGATCTCGAAGACCCTCTCGCTGCTGTACAGATGGGACTGATTTATGTGAACCCGGAAGGGCCAAACGGCAATCCAAGTGCGGTCGCTTCAGGCCAGGACATCCGCGAAACTTTTGGCCGCATGGCAATGAATGACGAAGAAACCGTAGCACTCGTTGCTGGCGGGCATACCTTCGGCAAAGCCCATGGCGCCGGCGACCCTGCACTTGTTGGCCCTGAACCCGAAGGCGCAGGTATTGAAGAACAAGGCCTCGGGTGGAAAAACAGCTTTGGCAGCGGCAAAGGTCGTGATGCAACCGGCAGCGGTATTGAAGGTGCCTGGACCCCAACTCCGATTACCTGGGACAACAGCTATTTCAACACCCTGTTCGGCTATGATTGGGACTTGGTGAAAAGCCCGGCAGGCGCTCAACAATGGGTTCCAACCGACCCCGCAGCAGGCGAAACTGTGCCAGATGCTGAAGATCCATCAATACGGCATGCGCCGATGATGACCACCGCAGATATGGCAATGCGCATGGACCCAATCTATGGACCGATTTCCAAGCGTTTCCATAAAAACCCTGAAGAGTTCGCCGATGCGTTTGCGCGGGCATGGTTCAAGCTGACCCACCGCGATATGGGCCCGCGCGCACTTTACCTTGGTGCCGAAGTCCCGGCAGAAGAGCTAATCTGGCAAGATCCCATTCCCGCAGTCGACCACGATCTGATCGACGCACAGGATATAGAGAAGCTCAAGGCTGATATCCTCGCCGTGGGCGGTTCAGTCTCTGAACTTGTCTCTGCCGCCTGGGCGTCTGCAGCCACTTTCCGTGGCTCTGACAAACGCGGTGGTGCGAATGGTGCCCGCATCCGTCTTGCGCCACAAAAGGACTGGGAGGCCAACCAACCAGACCAGTTGGCAAAGGTACTCAAAGCACTTGAAGGTATCCAATCGACGTTCAACAGTGCGCAGTCTGGTGGCAAGAAGGTTTCCCTTGCCGACCTGATTGTCCTTGGCGGTAACGCAGCCATCGAACATGCTGCCCAAGCGGCAGGCCACACGGTAGAAGTTTCCTTCACACCTGGTCGTGCTGACGCCTCGCAGGAACAAACCGATGTAGAAAGTTTTTCTGTACTCGAGCCAATCGCCGATGGTTTCCGCAACTATCTCAAGAATGAATACAGCGTTTCATCAGAAGAGCTGCTGCTCGATCGGGCACAACTCCTGACCCTGACTGCACCGGAAATGACCGCACTTGTCGGCGGCATGCGTGTTCTGGGCGTAAACCACGGACAGTCTGCCCATGGCGTCTTCACCGAAAATCCGGGAACACTGACCAATGACTTTTTCACAAACTTGCTCGACATGGGCACCCAGTGGAAGGCAACCTCAGATGCACAAGATGTGTTTGAGGGACGGGATCGCGCGACCGGCGACTTGAAGTGGACCGGCACGCGCGCCGACCTCGTCTTTGGGTCAAACTCTCAGCTTCGTGCTCTCGCGGAAGTCTATGCCGCCGAGGGCAATCAGGAGGTGTTTGTTCGCGATTTTGTAGCTGCCTGGAACAAGGTCATGAATGCAGATCGGTTTGACCTTGGCTGACGCTTGCTAAAAGCACAAAAATTCAGGGCGGCGTTTCAAATTGAATTGAAACGCCGCCCTTTTGCTGTTTGTGGCCGATTAAGGCCAAACTGCCTCTAACTCAGTCGTCCTTGTTAAACAGGCTGCGGTAAATAAAGCCGCCAAGAGCGCCACCAATCAGCGGTGCAACCCAAAACATCCACAGCTGCGCCAATGCCCAACCGCCGACGAATAACGCAGGCCCGGTGGAACGCGCCGGGTTAACCGATGTGTTCGTCACTGGAATAGAAATCAAATGGATAAGCACCAATCCCAGGCCAATTGCAATTGGCGCAAAGCCTGCCGGTGCACGTCCATCTGTTGCGCCCATGATGATAAGCAGGAAGAAACAGGTCAGCACTATTTCAGCCACAAGACCTGCAGCCATCGAATATCCATCTGGGGAATGCTCGCCGTAACCATTTGAGGCAAAGCCCGCGGAAAGATCAAACCCCGCTTTGCCGGACGCAATAAGATAAAGCACTGCGGCAGCAACAATCGCACCAAGGATTTGTGCAATCCAGTATGGAATAATCTCAGAGGTGCTAAATCTGCCTCCGGCCCACAGACCAAGCGTAACCGCAGGATTAAAATGGCCTCCAGATATATGCCCGACTGCATAAGCCATAGTGAGAACAGAAAGGCCAAACGCCAGCGAAACGCCGACAAACCCTATACCCAGTTCAGGAATGCCCGCCGCCAGAACAGCGCTGCCACACCCGCCAAAAACCAACCAAAAAGTACCGATGAATTCTGCGCCCAGCTTTTTTGTGAGTGCCATAATGAATCTCCTATCCCAGTTCGCTCAAAATGCCGGAAAACCATAGATGGATTCGCAGTTTTGGCAAACGGTTAGGTTTTGACAGTTGGCGCGCCTTAATCAGGTAACCATTCTTGCAATACGACTTCAAGGGTTACAAATATTAGATTGCGGTCACGCACAAATTCACCCGCGAACGCCTCTCCAGCACCATTGGCAACGAGCCCCCGGAGCGTGGCCTTAGGCGCGCCGCTGTCATCTGGACGCACCATGCCGCTGGCAATCGCAATTTCCAACCCCGGCCCATCAACAATCTGTACGCGCGCGTTCTCTTGCGGGCCCGTTGATAAAGTGGCGTCCATCAAGCTACCAACACAGCCGCGAATTTCCGCATGTTTGATACCGTTATCCGCGCACAGGCTTTCAATCCCGGTCACCAGATCGGTATTGGGCCGGATGCGGCCAGTTACGGTGCGCCCAAAGCGCCCTTGCTCAACTTGGACGTCATTAGCGGCAGTATCCATTTTGGCCTCGTCTGGTTTGGCGGCGGGATGAAAGATCGGGAAATTCGTTTCCTCGTCGAAACGCACCTGCAGGCAGGCATCAGATGTGGCAGTTACCCATACTGTCGCCCCATCAGGCCCGAGTGTGCATTCACCTGGCAGTAAGTGGCCAGCGTGATGTTTGCCATTCTGATCCACAAATACAGCGTGGCAATGGGTTTTTAATGCGCCATTTTCGTCCAGCCCAACAATGATGTTACCTGCCACCAGTTCGACCGGACAGGGCGGAAATGCCGGCTCTGAGAACGTCGCTACCCGATAGCCAGTGGGGTCAGGCACACCGGTGCAATAGGAGAAGTTTTGAAACCTGCCAGAAACAATCCGCACACCCGCTGTCGCCACATCTTTCGCCGCGAGTATATCGGTTAGGCCATGAAAGAGGTCGGTTCCGGCTGGAAGCCACACGAGGAACTCGCGACCCGCAGCACCTGCGCAAGATAGAATTCGCGGTTCAATCGGCGCACCTGGATGAGAAACTTGACGTAAAGGCTCCACATCATCTCCTAAAATCAAAAAGCAGACTTCCAACTCAATGGAAGTCCGCTTTTCAATTTATCAGCGTAGAGCGTTAGCGCAAGAACTGCGTTAAGCTGCTTTCAAACCAGCACGGCGTGCTTCGCGTGCCATTCTCGATTCACGAGATTCGAAAACCTGGGCGCGATGCTCCGGGCAATAGCTCTGATCAGGCGCAATACGGGCCTGACAAGAAAAAAGATGACGGCCATCTGCCATCGGTGCGGTTGGTTCGATCCAGCGGCAACAAGAGCCATCTGGAATTTCCTGGCGCGTTGCTAACCGTTGCGCTTCGCGATCGAGAACTTCATCCCATTCATTTTTCAACACGTTCATATTCCTTCTGACAAGAACACCGCCACATTTCACATCAGCGCGCATTCTTTACGGTGGCAATCACTTATGTGACTTGCCATTTACAAAACCAGCCTTGGCTGGAGAGTTGTGATAAAACTTATTCAGACTGCCCCCAGGCAGTCTTTGCTGCAAAGCAACATAAGCGTTATCGTGGCAATATCAAGACCACCTGACAAAAACTCTTTGTATACTTTAGGGCCAAAAGGCACTAATTGCCTGTTTTTCCCGCCATTTTTGCGTTAACCGCCGCCAAAGTACCCGGTTCTGGAGCAGTTTCTTCGTTCAAAACAGGCATCAAACCACGCAACTGATCGTGGTGGCTTTTAACCCCATATTCCAGATCAGACAGGATAATCCCATCATAACCGCTGGAATTTGCGGCTTCATAGGACCACTTTGTGAGTTGAATATCTTCTTCCTGCGTGTCGCGGTTAATCCTGTTGCAAAGGTAACGTGCTGCGCGCATTTCCCGGCTCTGATTTGGCAGCGCATATTCCCACGAGCGTTGCAAGGTCTTGCCCGGTGCCACCGGAAACTCTTGATAGAAGCCAACGCTGTCAGGGTAAAACTCCAGCACCGCATTCGGGAACAGGCCTATATAGAGCCATGCTTTGCGATGGGTTTCAGGCAGGTGAGCCGCTTCCGGCAGGATGGCGCGGTAATTGCGCACGCTCCATAATTGCGGTGTATCTTCATCAAACGGAGCATAGGAACGCGCCGTGCCATTCTTAAACGGCTCATCAAAATAACTCTTTCCATAAAGGTCCTGCAAGGCAGGGTGCGCCATCGGTACATGATAGCCTTCATTATCTACATCGCGCACAGCTTTCCAGTTCACATCAATGGTCTCAACCCATACCCGTCCGCTCGGAACCTGGTCTTCTAAACGGTAAGGCGCAATCTCTGCTTCATGACGCGCCATCATCTCTGCAACAGAAGGCTGATCGCTTTCCACAAAGCGAACAAAAATAAATCCATGCCAGATTTCGAGCTGTAATGGTTTCAACCCGTGGGCAACCGGGTCAAGCTTGGGCAGACTGCGCGGGAATGGAGCAGAGCGGAAAGTGCCGTCCAGGTTAAATGACCAGCCATGAAACGGGCAGACGAGAGCAGATCCGCATGTGCCAGCATCATCTGCTACGACCCGTGAACCACGGTGGCGGCAGACATTATGAAATGCACGAACCTTGCCGTCCTTGCCACGCACGATCAACGCGCGCTCGCCTATAAGATCAAGACAGAAATAATCACCCGGATTAGGAACATTGCTGACATGCCCGGCTATTTGCCAATGGCGGCGAAACAACACGTCCTTTTCAAGCTCAAAAAGCTCTTCACTGGTGTATGCCCACGCAGGCAAACCAGAACGGTCCCATTCTTTTGGAATGAGCGCATGCGCCTGGCTTTTCTCCAGATTGAACTGGGCAGTCATGATCGAAAACCTCAATTTGTATTGAACGTTCATTCAAAATAATGGAAAATACGGCTTCTGGCAAGTTCTTCGAAATCACATGTTGCCTCAGGAGTTTCTTATGGCCGCCACCCCACCACCAACCACGCTCAACATTCCAGCGCCCGCCTTCACCCTTCCTGCCACCGACGGTAAATCGTACGCCCTTGCAGATATCGCCGGGGAGAATGGCACTCTCATCGTGTTTATCTGCAACCATTGCCCTTATGTGATCGCGGTTATCGACCGGTTGGTCGACGATGCCAGCTTGCTTATTGCGCAAGGTCTTGGTGTTGCTGCGATCTGCGCAAATGACGCAAATGCCTATCCAGCTGATTCCTTCGAAAAGATGGGTGAGTTCGCCCTCCAGCGAAATTTTCCTTTCCCCTATCTTCACGATGAGGACCAATCCGTCGCACGGGCCTATGACGCGGTCTGCACCCCGGACTATTTCGGCTACGATGCAAATCTTGTGTTGAAATATCGCGGGCGGCTCGACGAAGGCCGCACAAATCCGTCACCGCCAGGTGCCAAACGCGAGCTTCTTGAGGCCATGCAATCTATCGTTACAACAGGAAATGCACCTGAAAACCAAATTCCTTCGATCGGTTGTTCCATCAAGTGGCGAGAGGTTTAGTGCTCTTTCGCAAAATAAATGTGAGCACGACAAGAACCGCCGCCGTGATACACAAAATGTAAAGTCCCGCGACGAAGTCCCCGGTTACATCATATAGTGCCCCAAGAACCACCGGGCCGGAGACGCCGCCAATTTCTGCAAATGAGAAAAACAGGCCCCCGGCGAGGCCCGCGCGGCGTGGGCCGACATGGGGGCTTTCGACCATCGTCAATGTAAGTACGGACATCATGGAACCCCCTGCAATGCCTTGCAGGACCAACGCGGTAATGCGCCATTCAGCACTTTCCAGACTCAGCAAAAATGCTGCCGTCCCTGCCGCGATGAAAAGCCCGATAAGAACTGCGTGCCGACGATGCGGGACAGCCAGTCCCGGAATGAACAATGCACCAATGACACCAATAATGACCGGTAACGCTGCCCAATATCCAGCCTGCGACGCGCTTAAGCCAGAGCTGCGCAGGAGTTCTGGAAGCCAGTTTCCCAAACCGTGATTGAATGCAAATGCTCCGATGCTCAAGGCGAGCACCAATTGCACATCACGGGCGCGAAACAACCCCGCCAATTCAGATAGCCAGCCAAGATCGTCAATGTTTTCTTCATGCACGGACGGCCCGCGACCGGCAATGCGCGCGACGACAATCCAATAGAGCCCGGCAACAAGGGCAATTCCCGCCCAAAGCTGCAATACGCTGCGCCAGTCATCATCAAACCACGGCATCAACACAGAGTTGGACAGGGAAAATGAAGTAATTGCCGCAATCGCCGGGCCAGTTGCGTAAATTCCCATCGCCCTGCCTCTTGAAACCCCCTGAAACCACCGGCTCACAACATAGGGTGCGCCCGCAGAGATGAGCGGGCCGCCAAGTCCAAAAAGGGATACTGCAGCAAGTAAAGAAAAGTAATCTGCCGAAACGCTGCGCAAAAATCCCGACGCGGAAATTATCATTGCCGCAATAGCAAGGCTTTTTGCCGGGCCAACACGGCTAAGAAAGAAGCCGCACGGGATGGCGGAGAAAATATAGATGAATTGCCAGGCTCCAAGCACGGTTCCCATTTGTCCATGCGTCAAGTTCAGATCCTGCAGAACCGGCTGCACCAACGGCGCAAGCCCGGCCACTCCAAGCCCGAAGCTGAAATAGAGCAACCAGATGCCGGTAAGCACCAGCCACCGCATTCTACCCCGTTCCGATTTGAGGCACGGTATTTCATCGGCCATTTCAAGCTCACTTATCGTTACGGCAACCGGGCCGGGTCATTTGACTTCGATCAATGCATGCCCCCTGCTACACAGCATATGTGGCATATGTTTTTAAGTCTAAAATATTGGCCAAACCCATGACCCCGCGTAAAAAACCTGCACCGCACCAATCCACAATGACTAACCGCGCCCTCCCGGGCGAATTGATCCCGGTAGATATGGCAATTGAGAAAGGCCTCGGCCTGGCCCGTCAGGTTGGGCAATCTGAACTGATCAATATCGCTGATGCACATGGCCGAATTCTTGCTGAAGATGTGGCCACGCCATTTCCTCAGCCGCTTTTTGATTGTTCGGCGATGGATGGGTATGCGGTACGAATGGATGATTTTGCTGGTAATGGCCCATGGAAGCTTTCTGTATCGCACGCGATTGAAGCGGGCGATCCCGGGGCAACAAATGCTGCACCCGGCAGTGCTGTCCGCATTCTAACCGGCGCACCGGTGCCGCCATGTTTTGATGCAGTGATTATGCAGGAGCATGTGGAGCGCAGCGGTGACGCCATCACCATTGCCAAAAAACCCCGACTTGGCGAAAACATTCGCCGCCGTGGCGAAGACCTGGCGGCAGGAACGATTGTTTTAAACACTGGCACCAGGTTCGCCGCATCACAGCTTGCCCTTGCCGCCTCGACCGGCCTTGCGCAAGTGCAGGTCTTTCGAAAAGTGCGGGTGGCGTTCTTTTCAACTGGCAGCGAGTTGAAACAGCCCGGAGATGTTCTCAAACCCGGACAGATTTACAACTCCAACCGCTACATGTTGCGCGGACAACTAGCGCGTGACGATGTGGATATGATCGACATGGGCACGCTGCCGGATGATCCTGCTTTGCTGGCCAATGCCCTTGATGAGGCCAGGAATAGCGCAGATGTTATTATTTCCACTGGCGGTGTATCTGTTGGTGACGCAGATTACATGCCGGGTTTGGTGGAAGCCGCCGGTGGTGATCTGCACGTTCTCAAGGTGGCAATGAAGCCGGGGAAACCGGTTACCATCGGAACATTGGACAAGACGGTTTATGTCGGCTTGCCAGGCAACCCGTTTGCCGCGTTCATGACGTTCTTTCTGATTGCCCAGCCGATTATTGACCGGTGCGCGGGCTTGCAGGCAAAACCAGCTAAAACCATTCCCGCTGTGTGCGGCTTTACGCGTAACAGGCGGCTCTGGCGGCGAGAATATCTACCTGTGAAAACAGATGGTTACGACGACCAAGGTCGTCCTTTACTGTCATTGCTGGGAAGCGGTAGTTCAGCAGCTCTCCTGCCGGTGGCACAGGCCGATGGCCTGGCGATTTTCGAAGCTGGTGAAGGATGTGTCGAAGCTGGTGATACGGTTTTTTACATTCCGCTTTAAAGCACCCCTTGCTCCACTTCCTCAATGTTATAGCCAAGCTTTTCCAGACCCTCTTCGAGGTAGTCGGCCAACAATGGAATCCCAAGCAAATACTGCTCGGTCGGGCTTGATCGCTCGTCTCTCGCCATTTCAACAGCCTCCTGAAACTCAGAAGAAGAATATGTGCCACGGCCTAACCAGGTGAGCGCGACCAGATGAATTTGCTCATCAATATTCAGGCCGGCAATGAACTCCGCTACTTCGTTCTGAGTGGCATCACCGCTGCGATTTTCAAGAATTGAATCCGCATCATCATCCATTTCGACATCACCTGAGGGTTCATCCCAGGCCCCGGTCTTGGCGTCAAATTCGCGGGCGCGCACGATGATGTGTGCGACTTTGGCAGGTGAAATTTCCAGCATGATTGAATTCCTGTTTCTTCCCGATTTTTCCCATTTGCATGAGTATGCCCCGCGTTTTATCCCCGCCACATTGAGGTAAATCAATCGCTCAGGGCACCACCGAAATCAGAGCTGATGCTGCGGCCCGGGTTTCGCCTTGCATAAACCGCCCGGTTGATTTCGCCGCCATACTGAAAAATCGCCGCCGACAGATACAGAAAGATCAATGCTGCAAACAATCCACCTAGGCTCGCATAGAGACTGGCAAAATAGGCAAAACGGGCAAGGTACATCGAGTAGCCTGCCGCAATGATGAGCCAGGCGATCATCGTAAGCACTATCCCCGGCCACAAGACCGCCAATGGCAACCGCCGGGACGGCAACAACAGGTGCCCGCCAACCAGGCCAACAGTCAGCAACACAAAACCTGCAAGATACCGCAGCAACTCAAACTTGAGCGTGAACTCGCCAAGTGCAGGAACATAGGAAACAACCACCGCCCAGATAGCGGGGGCGAAAATCATGGTTAGTGCCAAGGCAAGAGACAACACCGCTCCACAAACCACGATCATCATATCCTGAAAAACCCGCAGCCAGATCGGTCTGTCCTCGTAGAACCGGTAAGCTCTGTTCAACCCGGTGCGCAGGCTTTCGACCCCGCGAGAAGACGTCCAGATCGTAATCAACCCGCTAATGGTCAGCAGATCGCTGCGCTGTGCAGTCAACAGTTGTTTAATGTTTGGAACAAGCGGCTTGACGATTTCATGGGGTGCAATCTCAAGGAGCATATCGACGGCTTGCTGGGCAAGGGTCTCATCGACAAAAAATGCCGCAAGCGCGAAAATAAAAATCAAAAATGGAAAAATCGCCAACATCACGCAATAGGCGATATTGCCGGAGTTAGGAAACCCGTCATCAGCGTAAAACCGCCGATAGGCATCTTTCAACACGCTCCAAATCGTTGATAACATTCCCAGGTCCCGCTATTGGTGGTCGTTGACGTGTTTCTTCAAACAATAGAATTTTTTTGGAAGGTGCAACCGAATTGACTGCCCAAAGCGCCAAAACTTCGCCGTCCTGGCTGCCAATAGCCCCGGCAATATTCGTGCTGTTGTGGTCGACGGGCTTCATTGGCGCACGCCTGGGCATGCCTTATGCGGAACCGTTTAGTTTTCTCGCACTGCGCTTTGCACTGGTTACCGGCCTGATTGCCGTTCTGGCGCTGATATTGAAAGGCAAATGGCCAAGCCGTCGTGAAGCCCTGCACGCCACCATCGTCGGGGTTTTAATACACGGCATTTATCTAGGCGGGGTTTTCTGGGCAATTGATCAGGGCATGCCAGCCGGTGTTTCTGCATTGATTGTCGGATTGCAACCATTGCTAACAGCCTTGCTTGCCGGCGCGGTGCTGGGTGAAACTGTCCGGGCGCGGCATTGGGCAGGGCTGTTCATCGGCATTGGCGGCGTCGCTATGGTGCTGGCACCAAAGCTTAACCTTGCCGGTTCCGGCATTGGGTTTGCAACCATTCTCGCCTGCATACTTGGCACCATCTCCATCACCATTGGGTCCGTATACCAAAAACGCTTCGCCACCGGGCTTGATTTTACCACTGCGGGGGTTTGGCAATATGCCGGCGCTTCAGCGAGCATGGCAATTGCAGCGCTCATTAGCGGTGAAACCTTTACCTTCACCTGGACCGCTGACCTTGTTTTTGCCCTTGTATGGCTGGTGGTAATTCTGTCTCTGGGCGCGATCAGCCTTTATATGGTGATGATCCGCAATGGACAGGTATCGCGTATTGCAGCTGTGTTTTATCTGGTTCCCGGTGTCACCGCGGTTATCGCATGGCTGATGTTTGATGAGACACTAGGCCTGATTCAGATCGCTGGTATGGTGGTTTGCGCTCTGGCGGTTGCGCTGGCCAGCCGGGCTGAATGATGCCTGCGGCGGATTATCCTGCTGCTTAGTCTATACCGCAATGCACAATTGCGGCTATAACCCAGTTCCTGAATGATCAACCGATGGAAAATCCCCAATGAGCCTTGCCGAAGAAACCAGCCCAACAGGCCCGGTCCTTGAAGGACTTTCGACCCTCGCCCGCGATGCTGCAGCCTCTATTGACGAGATTTATGCGCTGGCCCGCACCCGGGTGGCGATAGTTGTATCGCGCGATGGCAAGATCCAGCATGATCTGATGGAGCGTGACCAGCACGCAACCCACGGGCTGGCGTGGCTCGCAACATATCGCGCCACACTGAGCCAGTTGGCAGATTACGCTACGCGGCTCGAAGCCGATGGCCGCTTTGGCGAGATGGAAGCACTTCTCGTGCAGGCTTGTTTCGGGGAATATCTCAACCAGATCAATGGCGGCATTCCCATGACCCAGGTGGAGTTTGTGCGCCCGTCTGACATCGGGCTCACTTGGGAAGAAATGGCCCCTCTGCGGTCAGGTGCCTGTGCGGAACTGCGCGCCCATGGCTGCACATCAAACGTGCGCAAACGCATTACCGAGTTGATGATCGAAGCTGACGGGGCCGCCACATTTGGCGATGCCGGTCTTGATGAAACCCTTGACCAGATGCGCACTGAAATCCGCCGCTATGTAGATGCCAATGTGGCACCCCATGCCCATGAGTGGCATTTGAAGAATGAATATGTGCCGCTTCAGGTGATCGCGGACGTGGCCGAGCTTGGGGTGTTCTCCCTGACCTTGCCGGAACAATATGGCGGGCTGGGGCTTGGTAAAGAATCCATGTGCGTCATCTCCGAAGAGCTGTCGCGGGGCTACATCGCTGTGGGCTCTCTGGGTACGCGGGCGGAAATCGCCGCTGAACTTATTCTCACTGGTGGTACAGAAGAACAGAAGCAAAAATGGCTGCCAAAAATCGCTTCTGGAGAAATTCTGCCCACCGCTGTGTTTACCGAGCCCAATACCGGCTCCGATCTTGGGTCTCTGCGCACCAGAGCAGTGCTTGATGGGGATGTGTACAAAGTCACCGGCAACAAAACCTGGATCACCCACCCAGTGCGCGCCGATGTGATGACCTTGATGGTGCGCACCAATCCAAATGAAAAAGGGTATCGCGGTCTTTCCATGATGCTGGCAGAAAAACCACGCGGCACGGATGAAAATCCGTTCCCGGCAGAAGGCATGTCGGGCAGTGAAATCGAAGTGCTCGGCTATCGGGGCATGAAAGAATATGAAATTGCCTTTGATGGCTTCGAAGTGGCGAAGGAAAACCTGCTTGGCGGCGAGGAAGGCCAGGGCTTCAAACAGCTTATGCAAACTTTCGAAAGCGCCCGCATCCAGACCGCTTCACGCGCGGTCGGTGTGTGCCAGAACGCACTGGAAATTGGCATGCGCTACGCCCAGGAGCGCATTCAGTTCGATAAACCGATCATTTCCTTTCCGCGCATTTCAGACAAGTTGGCGATGATCGCCGTTGAAACCATGGCAGCACGCCAGCTCACCTATTACTCAGCGCGGCAAAAGGATTCAGGCAAGCGCTGCGATATCGAAGCAGGCATGGCAAAACTGCTCGGCGCGCGCGCAGCCTGGGCCGCCGCCGACAATGTGCTGCAGATCCATGGCGGTAACGGATTTGCGCTGGAATATGAAATCAGCCGGGTGTTATGCGATGCGCGCATTCTCAACATCTTTGAAGGCGCTGGAGAAATCCAGGCTCAGGTCATCGCGCGGCGCCTGCTTGAAGGCGCAAACTAGGTGAGTGCAGACGGACGGTTTGTTCTCATTACCGGCTGCTCATCGGGCATCGGGCACTATTGTGCCCACCAGCTAAAGGCCCGCGGCTGGCAGGTGATCGCCACTGCGCGAAACAAAGGCGATATCGAACGCCTGCGCAAAGAAGGCCTCGATACGGTTTTTCTCGATTACGCGGACGCCGCATCAATTGCCACTTGCGCAAAAGAGGTTGAAGCCCGCAGCAATGGCAAGATTTTCGCTCTCTTCAATAATGGTGCATATGGCCAACCCGGAGCTGTTGAAGACCTCACGCCCGATGTATTGCGCGCCCAGATGGAGGCAAATCTGTTTGGCTGGCATGATCTGACTTGCCGTTTGCTGCCACTAATGCGCGCTCAGGGCGAGGGACGCATCATCCAGAATTCGTCGGTGCTTGGTCTTGTCGCGATGAAATTCCGCGGCGCTTATGTGGCCTCTAAGTTTGCTTTGGAAGGATTAAGCTCTTCCATGCGTCTGGAGCTTGCCGGTACAAATATCTTTGTATCATTGATTGAGCCCGGACCGGTAGAGAGCGACTTTCCAAAGAATGCATTGGTGAAGTTTCACGAAAACATCGACATTGAAACATCTCCACATCGCAACACCTACAAACGCCACCTTGCGCTGCTGAAACAAGGGGGCACAAAATCTCGCCTTAAACTCGGGCCCGATGCAGTGTTCAAAAAACTTGTCTACGCGCTGGAAAGTCCCAAGCCAAAACCACATTATCATGTCACATTGGCAACTTCTGTCATGGCGGGTGCACGACGGATTTTGCCTGCCCGCATGTTCGACCGCTTTGTGATTTATGTTTCAGACAAGGAATAATCTTTCTCATGAGTGTCTTTGACTATCTCGTTCCGATTGCGATTGGCGCTGTATTTCTCGTTTTGCTGCTTGGTCTGTGGAACATGATGCGCGGCGGCAGCCCTAACACATCCCAAAAACTCATGCGTTGGCGGGTTATTTTGCAATTCATCGCAATTCTTATCATCATGGGTGCCATCTGGATGGCTGGTCGCTAAAGAATTCAACCCTGGGGGTACATATGGCCTGGAAAGATCAGAAAAAATTCACTGAAATCAATGGCCTGAAAATGGCTTGGGTGGAAATGGGCAAAGGTCCCACCATGTTGTTTCTGCATGGCAACCCGACATCATCTTATCTGTGGCGCGATGTCATGCGGCCGCTTTCGGAGAATTACCGTTGCATTGCGCCTGACCTTATTGGCATGGGGGATTCTGAAAAACTCCCTGCAGGCGGGCCAGACGCGTACCGGTTTGTTGAGCACCGGACCTATCTCGATAAACTGCTGGCAGAGATTTTGCCTGATGGTGAGGTCATACTGGTGATCCACGACTGGGGCTCCGCGTTGGGCTTTGACTGGGCGCGGCGAAATCAAAACCGGGTTGCAGGCATTGCCTATATGGAAGGCATTGTGCAGCCGATG
>Ga0316197_10001050_pt1 | contig 19623 bp, 18 predicted proteins | sample OudBiesiAoxic_MG_FD_204939 | JGI IMG/M metagenome (GOLD analysis project Ga0316197, IMG submission 204939) | Coastal sediment microbial communities from Oude Bieten Haven, Netherlands - site A oxic | ecosystem: Environmental > Aquatic > Marine > Coastal > Sediment | place: Netherlands... | reverse complement strand
AGGGTCGTGGTGTCGCTCATGGTGTGCCGGACCCTGCGATCAGCGGGCGTAGTCGCGCGCCCGGAATTCCCGGATGACGGTCACTTCGATCTGTCCCGGATACTGGAGATCCTCTTGGAGCTTCCGAGCGATCCGACGCGCGAGGTCGCTCGCCTGGAGATCGTCGACGCTCTCCGGGTCGACGATGACCCGGATCTCACGTCCGGCCTGCAGGGCAAACACGTTGGCCACACCAGAGAACGCACCGGCAATCTCTTCGAGCTTCTCGAGCCGCCGCACGTACGACTCGAGCGCCTCGCGTCGGGCCCCGGGCCGTGCCGCCGAGACCGCGTCTGCGGCCTGCACGAGAATGGCGGTGAGCGTCCTCGGCTCCACCTCGTTGTGGTGGGACTCGATCGCGTGCACGATCGCGGGATCCTCGCCGAATCGGCGGGCGATCTCGGCTCCGATCAGCGCATGAGAACCACCGACTTCGTGGGACACCGCCTTGCCGATGTCGTGGAGGAACGCCGCGCGTTTGGCTTCCTTCTCGTCGACACCCAACTCCGCGGCGAGCATACCGGCGATGTGTGCAGCCTCGACGAGGTGATTCAGCACGTTCTGGCCGTAGCTCGTGCGGTATTGGAGTCGGCCGAGCAGCGTGATCAGCTCGGGGTGCATCTTGGTGAGTCCGACCTCGAGCAGCGCCCACTCGCCGGAGTCTCGAACCGACTGCTCGACTTCTTCCCGGGACTTCTCGTAGGCCTCTTCGATCGACGATGGATGAATCCGTCCGCCCTCGACCAGCTTCTCGAGAGCCCGCCGCGCAACTTCACGCCGAACCGGGTCGAACGTCGAGACGGACACCGCCTCCGGGGTGTCGTCGACGATGAGATTCACTCCGGCGATCGCTTCGAACGTGCGGATGTTTCGCCCATCACGACCGATGATTCGGCCCTTCATGTCGTCCGACGGAAGCGGGACAACCGAGACGGTTGTCTCCGAAACAACATCTGCTGCGAGCCGCTGGACCACGGTGCCCAGGATGCGGCGTGCCCGCCGTTCGGACTCCTCCCTCGCGCGTACCTCGAGATCGCGTACGAGGACCATCGCCTCACGCCGAGCCTCGGTCTCCACCGTCTCGAGCAACTCAGCCTTCGCCGCCTTCGAGTCGAAACCAGCGATCCGCTCAAGGGCTCCGCGCGCTTCTTCCTTGACGAGTTCGGCCTCCGCCACGGCACCCTCGGCTGCCTTCTCTCTCGCAATCACGAGTTCTTCGCGTTGCGCGAGATTCCCGGCACGTTGTTCGAGGGTTGCTTCTCGTTGCGTCAGTCGGGACTCCTGAGAGCCCATTTCCACCCTGCGGTGTTCAAGTGTCGCGTCCTCACGGTCGCGATATGTCTCGGCCTTCGAGCGGGCTTCCTCTTCCGCTCGAGCAAGGATCCGCTGCGCTTCGAGGCGAGCATCTCCAAGTGTCTCATCGGGAGTGGGCTGGCCGCCTCCCCTCCGGGACAGGACATACCCTGCAACAAAAGCAAGGCCGACGACGACGATCACGAGGGCTGCTACGAGCCACTGCATCATCATTTCCCCGTTCCGTGGCCAAGAACGCAGCGTGCCGAGCCCGTGAGCTCGGCACACACCGGGAGCAGCATCGCAGGTAGGGGGATCAGCCCCTGTCGGGTTCTCTGCTCGCTGTTCTCCGTGTCAACATCTACGTTCAAGTCCGCTTTGGTATCAGTGTTTGGTGTGTGTCAACGTCGATTCTACCGCACTCTGCGTGCGCGCGGAACGCGAAAATCGCGTTCCGTTACTCCGCAGCCTCTTCGGAAGCATCGCTCTCCTCGAGTTCTTCTTCCTCATCAACGATGACACCAACCGCGCGGAGCACCTGATCCTGGAGCTGAACCGACAGTTGAGGGTTTTCACGGAGGAACTGTTTGGCCTTTTCGCGGCCTTGACCGAGCTGATCACCGTCGTAGGTGTACCAGGCACCAGCCTTCTTGACGATCCCTTCTTCCACCGCAACGTCGAGCAGGCTGCCCTCACGGGAGATACCTTCGCCGAACATGATGTCGAACTCCGCAAGCCGGAACGGCGGAGCAACCTTGTTCTTGGCGATCTTCGTGCGTACGCGGTTTCCGACGTTGTCGGTGCCGGACTTGATCGCCTCGATACGACGAATGTCAATGCGCACGCTCGCGTAGAACTTGAGAGCACGCCCGCCCGGGGTCGTTTCGGGACTCCCGAACATCACACCGATCTTCTCCCGCAACTGGTTGATGAAGATCGCGGTCGTCTGTGAACGGTTGATCGTGCCGGCGAGTTTCCGGAGGGCCTGAGACATGAGCCGGGCTTGAAGCCCGACGTGGGTGTCGCCCATGTCACCTTCAAGTTCGGCACGCGGCACCAGAGCGGCGACCGAATCGATCACGACCACATCGAGCGCTCCCGACCGGATCAGCATGTCGGTGATCTCGAGCGCCTGTTCGCCGGTGTCCGGCTGCGAAATGAGCAGTTCATCCACGTCAACGCCAATCGCTCTGGCGTAGATCGGGTCGAGCGCATGCTCCGCGTCGATGAATGCGGCAAGCCCGCCGTTGCGCTGGGCTTCGGCGACGATGTGCAGCGCAAGGCTCGTCTTTCCCGAACTCTCCGGCCCGTAGATCTCGACGATTCGCCCGCGGGGAACGCCACCAATGCCAAGCGCGAGGTCGAGGGAGAGGGCCCCGGTCGGGATCACGTCCATCTTCCGGATCTCTTCGTCACCCATCCGCATGATGGCGCCCGTTCCGAACTGACGCTCGATCTGCGACATTGCCATCTCGATGTTCTTGTCCCGGTCGCCCCGGTCGTTCCGATCTTCAGCCACGATGTCTCCTTTGTCGACTGACCCGCAACCTATCGGGCGCCTGTGACAGATTCTGCTCCGCGAACGACAAGCATGGTATTCGCGGTGTCCGGCGTAGCTTAGGCGAACGTCTGTTCGATGTCGAGGAATTGGCTGCCTCTCCCCCGAGCCGATGGACGATCCAGTGTCTAGACGTGCTGATCCAGAAGAATGGCGTTGCCGTCCGGGTCTACGATCGAGAAACTCGCGGGCCCACTTGGCGTATCGCCCGTCGTGTCGTTGATCAACGTGAGCCCTTCGGCCTTCAGCTGCTCGCTCAGCACACGAATATCCGTGAACTCGTCGACCGCCTCACCCATGCCCACCCAACCGGGGTTGAACGTCAGGATGTTCGAGTCGAACATTCCATGGAACAGGCCGATGACGTGCGTTTCGTTGGCCATGATCGTCCACGTCTCGCCATCGCCGGCGAACATCTCAAATCCCAGCTTTTCGTAGAAGGTTCGTGAGGCAGCCATGTCCTTGACGGCCAAGCTCACCGAGAATGCTCCGAGTTCCATTGTGTTCCTTCGGGGTCGCCGACAGTGCGCCAACACTACGTGAAGCAGTGCCCGCTGGGTCGGAAAAGTCGCTGCCGTCCCGGACGCCTCGCCTGCGACGACGCGTGCAGCCGGGACTCTCCGCATCTCCGAGACCTCAGAGCTCGACGGAATCGAGCGCTTCGTACGCGGCACCTTCCCTTCTGAGATGGCTGCGATAGAGGGTCAGACGGTCGACCTGCATCGAGAGCGGAAATCGCGGAATCCGATCGATCAGCGGCACGACGTTCATCGGCGGCCTGATCCTTGACAGGGTGAGATGGGCGTGGAACGGCCGCTCCTCGGGTTCGAATCCCGTCGATTGGGCGGCGAGGTCTGCGATCTCAGCCATGGTGGCGAGCCGGTCCGCTCCTCGTACCACCGACAGCCAGAGAACCGTTGCCCGCGCCGGCTTTGGGAAAGCGCCAAACCCGCCGAAGCTCATGCGGAACGGCTCGACGGTCAAGTGTTCATCAAGGAATTCGAGGACGCGATCCCGCTGCAGCGCCGTCGTCGATCCGAGGAATCGGATCGTCAGATGCCAGTTCCCTGGTGGTGTCGGCCGTCCCGGGAGCCGCATCGCTTCCTCCTCCAGGAACGCCGCCAGGCCGTGGGCGACTTCGTCAGTCAAGTCCACCGCGAGGAACAGCCGATCGCTCAACCGGTCCCCCACTCGACACCCTGCAAGGACAGCCGGACCAGCTGCAGCGAGGCCGTCGTGGCGAACGTTCTCACTCGCTCACGGTCGCCCGGCATGCGGAATGTACGGACCCTGGTGCCGTTGGGTGTGGCGACGGCGATCACGATGGTCCCGACCGGCTGCTCCTGTGGATCGGGCCCCGCCGAACCGGTGAGACCGAGGGCAACGTCCACACCAAGCACCGAACGGGCACCCTCGGCCATCGCGACCGCGACCGGTTCGCTCACGACGCCGTTGGTAGCGATCACGTCAGCGGGGACGCCGAGCTTCGTTTCCTTCACATCCGTCGCGTAGGCAACGATCGAGCCACGAAAGGTCCGGCTCGAACCGGGCACCGAGGTGATCCGCCCGGCTACGAGACCACCGGTCGCCGACTCGGCCGTTCCGAGCGTCCATCCCCGCTCCTCGAGAGTCTTGAGAACCACGACCTCGATCGTGTCGCCGTCTGCGCCGAATACGAGTGTCCCCAGCCGATCTCGGATCGTCGCCTCAATGGGTGCAATGAGTTCCACCGCCTCAAGCTGGGTTGCCGCCTTGGCGGTGATCCGAACTTTGATCTCCCCACCGGAGGCGAGGAACGCGATCGTTGGGTTCGAAGACGCGTCATAGAGATCGCCCAACAGCTCGGCAATCGCCGATTCCGATTCGCCCCAGGTCCGGATAAGCCGACTCGCGACCACCGAGTGGTCGTCGCCGCGAAGGAACGGTATGACGTCGTTCTCGAGCATGGGGATCATCTCGGCAGGCACGCCGGGTAGTGCAATCACCCACGTCTCGCCAATCCTCATCCGGATGCCCGGTGCGGTTCCCTTCGGGTTCTCGAGCAGGGTTGAGCCCTCCGGACGATCCGCTTGTTGCAGGTTGGATTCCGGCATCACGCGGCCACGCAGCTCCCAGCGTTCACGCAGTCGTTCCGCCTGCCCCTCATCAAAGATGAGTTCGACGCCGGCTGCCCGAGCCATCGCCTCCCGCGTGAGATCGTCCTGCGTCGGTCCGAGGCCACCGGTGATGATCACGGCGTCGGCCCTCGTGCATGCAGCCGTGAGCGCTGCAACGATCCGGGTGTCGTTGTCTCCGACCACCGTCTGCTGATAGTGGTCGAGCCCTGCGTCAGCGAGACGTTCGCCGATTCGCGTCGCGTTGGAGTTCACGATCTGGCCCAGCAAGAGTTCGGTGCCGACGGCAAGGACTTCGACGATCATGCCGGACCCTGCACGATTGCGTCGAGATCGGTGCCGTATCCGCCGACCACCTTGGCCGTCAGCCAGTCACCCGGATCCCCTCGATCGAGGAGGATCACGCCGTCGATCTCGGGCGCCTCCCGATACGACCGAGCCACCGGCTGGCCATCTTCGACTTGATCGATCACGACCGTCAGCGTGCGACCGATCTGGTCGATCGAACGCCCTGTTGTGATCTCATCTTGAATGCTCTGGAGGTGTCGCAGCCGAGATTGCTTCTCTTCTTCGGGAATCTGCTGATCCATCGTTGCAGCTTCGGTTCCGTCCTCCGGCGAGAACGGAAAGAAGCCGGCCCAGTCCAGTTCCGCCTCCGTGAGGAAGTCGGCGAGATCGTCGACGTCGTCGTCGGTCTCACGCGGGAATCCCACAATGAACGAGGACCGGAGGGCAGCGCCGGGGGCAGCGGATCGGATCCTCCCGATCAGCTCGCGGTGTTTCTCCCCGGAGCCGGGACGTTTCATCGCTCGCAGGAGGCCGGCCGAGGTGTGCTGCAGCGAAAGGTCGAAGTAGTCGGCGACTACCGGGTTGTCCGCCATCTCAGCGATGAGCTCCGGCCGAATCTCCCTCGGATAGAGGTAGTAGAGCCTGAGCCTCCGGAGACCGTCAACGGTGGAGAGCAGCTCAATGAGGTCGACGATGTCGGGGTCGCCGATGTCCCGGCCGTACGCAGCGAGGTCCTGTGCAACCAAGCCGATTTCCGCAACCCCCGCCGCCGTGAGATCCGCGATCTCGTCACGGATGTTCTCCGCAGCACGCGACCGCTGCTTGCCCCTGAACTGAGGGATCGCACAGAACGTGCAGAGTTTGTCGCACCCTTCGGCGGCTTTCACGTAGGCGTAAGGGGTCGTCGGCGTCGGTCGCCGGGTCTCGTACAAGATGTCCATGTGGGATCGGCGAGCCGAACCGATCGTGATCGGTGTCCACGTGGTGAGGGCGTCGAGCCGGTCGATGAGCTCCGGATAGCGGTCGAGCCCAATGACGGCGTCGGCTTCCGGCAACGCCTCGGACAACTCGCGTTCGTAGCGTTGGGCCATACACCCAATGACCACAAGGCTGGCGTCACTCCTCTTCGCTCCGGCGAGGTCCAGAATTACGTCGACGGACTCTCGTCGCGCCGGTTCGATGAATCCGCAGGTATTGACCATCACGACGTCTGCCGCTTCCGGAGATGTCGCTTCGGCGTAGCCGGCGGCCGTCAGCATTCCGGTGACCTTGTCCGAGTCGACCTGATTCTTGGCGCAGCCGAGCGTCGTCAGCCAAACCGTGGGTGCAGCAGTCTTCATCGGCGATCAGCGTACCGTTGCGCCAGCCGGTGGGGCAGCTACTCCAGCCCCCGGTAGCTCCCGCGAAAGTAGGCCAGAGGATCGGTGAGGTTCGTTGCCACAACCTCGTCGATGTCCGCCGACACCAGCAACGAGTATCCATGTTCAACAACCGAGATACCGCTGCAGAAGGCTCGGTCGCCGATATCGTCGAGCGCCGGACCCCAATCCGTGTCGGTCACAGCGACGCCCGTGAACGGTCCACCGGGACTTGGACGCCTGCTCGCGAAGACCTCGGAGAGCGTGCGGTGCTGGTGCGCAAGGATGTGCATCACGAAGCGGTTGGTGCGCTCGATGACGTCGTAGACGTCGGCGGTCGGGCCCAGCAGGAAGTGGACGCTCCCCGGTTCACCCTCCGCGAGCATGAGCGACGAAACGGTGAGCCCCGCCCGCCCGGCATCGTCGCCCGCGGTGATGATCGTCACGGGCGCGACAAGGCGACCACGCAGGCGCCGAACCGGATCTCGATCCGCCTCGGGTGGGATGAACGGATGCTCCCCCTCGTGAATCTCCCCTGTCATGGTCCCTCCAGACGGCTCTGCCTCACTGTACCGCGAAGCGTCGCCGACTCGCGACGCGCCCGGTCTCATCCAAATGCCAAGCGGGCAGCCGCAACCAGCGCCGCGGCCACGAGCACCCACCGTATCCACGACGCGCCCTTGAGAACCGCAAGTCGCGATCCTGCCCATGCACCGGACATCTGGCCGACGGCGAGCACCGCTCCGACCGCGAGGTCGACCTGTGACGCCCGGGCGAACAGGAGGATCGCGATCGGCGAATAGGCGGCGATGAGCACGACTTTGGATGCGTTGCCGTTGACCAGATTCATCCCCGCACCGAGGACGAGGCCGGCGAGAAGCAGAAAGCCGACTCCGGCCTGAATGAAGCCGCCGAAAAAGCCGATGCCGAAGAACACGATCGACCGCCACGGCTCGTGGAGCACGACGTCGCGCTCCTCGAGCCAGCGCGAGGGCCTCAGCAGGACGGATGCGGCGACGAGCAGGAGAACCCCGGCAAACACCATTCTCAGGACATCCGGAGATGTCACCGTCGAGAGCCAGGCGCCGGCGGCTGCTCCAAGCATCGTGGGAATGATGAGCACGCTCACGCGCCGCCACGGAATGGCTTCACCCTTCTGATAGCCGGCGATGGCCGTGAGATTCGCAAGCAGGATTGCGATGCGATTTGTCCCGTTGGCCGTATTGATGCCAACCATCTCTGTGAGGATCGGAATGGTGATTGCCGAACCGCCACCCGCAAGCGCATTGACGAACCCGGCCGCGGCGCCGACAACGATGAGGACCAAACCCTCGAGCAGCGTCACGGCGTCGGCGAAGTCGGCATGACGAGCGAGACTACTGCGCGGCGAGTCGCGCGGGTTGCCACCCGTAGATGGAGCTGAGCAATGCAAGGCCGTCGGCCGACCGCACGTCCTCGACCATCACAACCTCTTCGGTCAGCTCTCCCTCGTCGATCAGGACTTGTCGGAGGATTCCGGGCAGGCATCCCGAAGCGAGCGGAGGTGTGATCCACACGCCGCCGCTCGAGACGGCGACGCTCCGCTTCGTTGCCTCGGTCAGCTCCCCCCGCTCGTTCACGAGCAATACCTCATCGACACCCTCGTGCATCTCACGACGTTCGCGATATGGACGCCGAGCCGTTGTCTTGTGAAAGCGATAGATGCTCTGCGAGGAGATGGCCTTGGTATTGATCGAGCACTCGACGTACTCGCGGCCGGGATGGGGCCACCACCGTGCCGGGTCCAGAGTCTCGGAGTCCACAACCACACGTCTGTTGCCAAGGCGGTCGAGCTCGAGACGCACGGCACGGGCACCATTCATGCTTTCGACACCCCGCTCGAGCGCCTCACGGACTGCGCCTTCGTCGTAGCGGAATCCGAAGTAGGCCGCCGAACCGGCAAGGCGTTCGAGATGGCGATCGAGCCACCAGAATCCGTGTTCGTCCTCCCACCGGACGGTCTCATACAGGGAGATCTCCGGCCGGCGCTGCACGAGCACGCGGGTCTTTGCCTGGGCTTCCTCGTAGTCGCCCTCAGCAATGGACTGCGAGGTGATTCCTGCGCCAACCCCGTACTCGCCGACGCCTTCCTCGGCGTCGACGGTGAGGGTCCTGATCGCGACACTGAAGCTGGCGTCCGGCCTGCGACCGCCGGACGGTGCCATGAATCCGACGGCACCCGCGTACAACCCACGGGCGCGGCTCTCGAGTGTGGCGATGGTCTCCATGGCCCGGAGTTTTGGGTCGCCGGTGATGGCTGCCGATGGAAACAGCGTTCGGAAGACATCCACGATCGAGGCCTCTGGGTCGAGCCCCGCAGTCATCTCCGACGCGAGTTGCCACACCGTCTCGAGACGCTCGAGGCCCATGAGCTCGGTGATGTGAATCGGCTCACCGTCGGTGATCGCGACGAGTTCCTCGAGCATCCGATCGACGATTCGCTCGTGTTCTTCGAGGTCCTTCTTCGAGTTCGACAGCCGAGTGGCGTTGCCCTCATCCTCTTTCGACCAGCGGCCGCGAGGGATCGTGCCCTTCATGGGCCGCACAGTGACTGCCGATCCGTCGACGCCGAAGAAGCGTTCGGGCGAAGCACTGAGAATTCGGTAGCGGCCGAGATCGATGTAGGCGCCGTTGCCGCCGCGTTGAGAGAGAACGAGGTCTCGGTAGAACTCGTACAGGTCCCCGCTGATCGCGGCATCGAGCGTGAGTGCGTAGTTGACCTGCTTGAGCTCATCTGCCGCAATGAGGCGCCGAATCCGCCGCACGTTGTCTCCGTACTGATCCTCGTCCATCGTCGCGATCCAGGGGGAGACGGTGTAGGGAGACGAGTCCATCCTGGCCTCTCCAATGAACGGCGACGCTTCAACTCGTTCACGAAACAGGCCGAACCACGCGAGCGGCAGATCAGCGAGCGGTTCATGTGGATCGCGGGCCCGAACAGCGAACGACCGGTTGAACGCGGGAGCTGCGTCGTACGTCACGAAGCCGACCGACCAATATCCCTCCCGAGCCGCCAGCTCAGCCTGCTCGAGAACGCCGACCACCTCATCGAGGCTGTATGCCGCTACCTCGCGCTCCGGGTTTGAGAATTCCATCGATCGCCCGCCGGACACGCTGAATTGATCGAGTCGTGCGTGCGTCATCGAATCCAGCGTACGCCATGAATCATCCACGCGTGCCAACTCCGCCAGATAGACCGGAGTCGGAGCTGCCGCTGGATCGGATGTGCGCTGGACCCTCGGGGATCATCAGCCGATCAGCGCCCCGAGCTCCTCTTCCGTGACGAGGACGGATCGAGCTTTCGATCCTTCGGACGGCCCGACGATGCCCTTGTTCTCGAGTATGTCCATGACGCGCCCGGCCCGCGCGAATCCGATACGAAGCTTCCTCTGGAGCATGGACGTCGACCCGAGCTGGCTGCGGACAACGAGCTCAATCGCCTGGCGAATGATCACCGGATCTTCACCTTCGAACTCGTCGTCGACGTCTGCGGTCGTCTCCGCGACCTCGAACACTTCAGCGTCTCGATACTTCGCGTTCTGTTGCTCGCGGACGAAGTCGACCACACGATGGATCTCAGTTTCGGACACCCAGGCACCCTGGATCCGCTCGGGCTTCGGCTCGCGTGCCGTGACCACGAGCATGTCTCCAAGACCGACGAGTTTCTCCGCTCCCCCTTGGTCGATGATCACGCGCGAGTCGGTTTGTGAGGCAACTGAGAATGCGAGGCGCGACGGCACGTTCGCTTTGATCACACCGGTGATGACGTTCACCGAGGGTCGCTGCGTTGCCAGGACGAGGTGAATTCCCACGGCTCGGGCCATCTGAGCGATTCGGACAATCGAATCCTCCACAACCCGCCCCGCCACCATCATGAGGTCGTTCAACTCGTCGACGACAACCACGATATACGGGAAGCGATCGAACATGTCCTCTTCGAGGCCTCCGGCGTCATACTTCTCGCGGTACGACTCCACGTCGCGGACACCGGCGTCGGCCAGGAGGTCGTAGCGACGATCCATCTCGGCCACGGCCCACTGGAGAGCGTCGGCCGCCTTCTTTGGACTGGTGATCACACGGGTGAGCAGATGGGGGACGTCGTTGTACTGCCCGAGTTCAACTCGCTTGGGATCGACCAGGATCAAGCGGACTTCGTCGGGCCGCGCTCGCATGAGAATGGACGTGAGGAGCGCATTGATGCATGAGGACTTCCCTGCTCCGGTTGCACCGGCGATCAGCACGTGTGGCAGCTCGGTCAGGCGAATGAGGCGACCCCGACCGCTCACATCCTTGCCGAGAGCAACGAGCATCGGGTCGGCGTCGGCGGTCGCGTCGGTTCCCGTGAGGATGTCACCGAGTGTCACCATCTGTCTATGGCGGTTCGGGACCTCGATGCCGATCGCGCTCTTGCCGGGAATCGGCGCGAGGATCCGAACGTCCGGTGAAGCGAGAGCGTACGCAATGTCGTGCGACAGGTTGGTGACGCGCGAGACCTTCACTCCCGGCGCAAGCTCAATCTCGTATCGGGTCACGGTGGGGCCGGGAACGATCCGGGTGAGCCGGGCGTCGACACCGTGCTGGCTCAACGCCTCTTGAAGCTCAGCGGCGGTCTGCTCGAGGCTGCCCCGGTTGGGCCCCACGTTCGAGGACGAGTCGAGGAGCGTGAGCGGCGGCAGTTCATACCCGTCGACCGAGACTGACCGCGGTGCCATGCGCTTCGGCTTGGGATTCTTCGGGGCCTTCTTCGAATCTCTGGGCCCCTTCTGGGGAGCAGTCTTCGCCGGCGCGGCCACCGGCTCGTGAATCTCTATCGCCCCGGTGGTCTGTACAACCGGGCGCGCCGTGGCATCTTCGGGCCCGAAACCGATCAAGGATCGGAAGCTCCGACCGAACGAGCCAACGGTCGCGGCCAGGTCACGGGCGGTTGCGCGGGTGAGAACGAGCGTCCCGAGGCCCACCGCGGCGAGCAATACCAGGAACGCGCCCCAGAATCCGATGGTCCTGCGCAGCGGGAACGCAATGAGGGCCCCAACGGCTCCGCCACTCTCTTGGACCTGTTCGACGTTGCCGGCGAGAGCGATCGAGCCGGTCATGAGGTGGAAAAGAGCAAGTGACGCCACGAACACGGCGGCCACGCCGGCTATGAGTCGAGCACGGTCCTCGGTGAACCACACGCCGACGAGGGACAGGCCGATCGTCGCAAGTGCAATCGGCACGAGGAATGCCCATACGCCGAAGAGGAACCGGAGTGCGCCGGAGATACCGGCTCCGATCGGCCCGGAGAGCCCGAAGAACGACAGGGCGACAAGTGCGGCGAGCACGAGCATCGCAACACCCCACACGTCATCACTTTGACGCGCGAGCCGTTCCTGGATCCGCTCCCGGCCCGTCCTCAGCGTGCGGACGATCCTGGCCCGAAAGGAGACCCGTTCAGTTTTCTTGGGGGTCGCTTTGCTCCACCCCGCAGCCCCGCGGCGCTTGGTCCGCGATGCCATCGGACCGAACGATACCGCACAAGTCGGCTGAGGGGAACCACCCTCAGCGCGATTGAACGCGCGAAGAGTTACATTCGTGTAATTCGATCCCTCATCTGGGAGTCCTCGGCGCACTCCGGGACGGGCCAGTTGTCGGAGAATTCGGCGGAGAGGAGTCGCGCACTCGGGTATCCTCTCTCCCGATGACGGACCAAACCTCACCACTGCGCGCCCTGTTGGGTGCGGGCGAATGGCAGGCCGCCGATCTCGAGACGCGCCGCTTGTTGATCGCTCAAGCCGACACGGGAGGGTACGCAGGCATCGATCCCGATGAGGCCGCAACTGTCGAATGTGCGCTCCTTCGCGCGGTCGATCAGGCATGGATCGACGCGTCAGATGGTCGATTCGGATTCTCGGCTCAGGCCGCCGCCCTCGCCGCAGCGAGAAGCCGCAACCTTCCCCGAGCCGACACCTGGCGCGCGTTTGGCCGCAGCGTCGGCTGGGTCGACGGCCGCGAGTGGATCGAGGAGGATGGACTCTCGTACGACGCCAGCGCGCCCGCCGGCCACCTTCCCTGGGTTCCCGGGACCAGCACCGTCGTCAACACCGGCCGCGTGTACGAAGGTTTCTTCCAGTTCTACGCCCGCTTCGCCGAGTGCGTGGAGTAGGAAGAGGCACGAGACACGACTGCGAATACCCGCTATCTCTCAAGTCTCAAGTCTCAGATCTCAAGTCTCGGATCTCGGATCTCAGGTCTTGACTGTTGACTCGTGCTAGACCTTGATCACCACGGGGAACACGACCGGACGCCGCTTGATATGGCTCTGCACGGCCTTGCGAGCCGAGTTGCGAATGCGGCTCCGAAGGGCATCAGGATCGATCGGACGTTCCAACGTCTCAATCCCCTGCAGGACCCGTGCCTGGACGGCGTCGTGAAGCTCCTGCGAATCGCCCGTGACACCGTGGCTGTCGACGTCTGGTCCGAACACGATATCGCCATTTCGTCCGTCGATGCCGATCGTGATCAGGATGACGCCATCATCCGCAAGATGGCGGCGATCGCGCAGGACACCTTTATCCTCCCCGACCTCGAGGCCGTCCACATAGATGTAGCCGGACGACACGGCGCCGCGATCCACCCGCATCTCGCCGTTCTCGAGAACAACAACATCGCCATCCTCGCAGACCGCGACCTCGGGCACACCAACCAAACGGGCGATCTCAGCGTTTGCGAGGAGGTGCCGGTGCTCGCCGTGAACCGGGACAACGGCCTCCGGCTGCACAACGTTGTAGAGCACCTTCAGTTCTTCGGCGGCGGCGTGGCCCGAAACATGGACGTGGGTGTTGCGTCCGTGGTGAACGGTGACGCCGACGCGTGAAAGATTGTTGATCACCCGGGACACACGTTTCTCGTTCCCTGGGATCGGTGTCGCAGAGATGATCACCGTGTCGGTGGGGTCGAGAGCGATCGATCGGTGCTCCCCCGCCGCCATGAGCGACAGCGCAGCAAACGGCTCACCCTGGCTTCCGGTGGAGATCACGGCGGTCTGCTTCGGCGGGAGCCTGAGCAGTTCGTTGAGTTCGACAAGGCTTCCGTCTGGGATCTTGAGCACACCGATCTGACCTGCGATCTCACTGATCCGAAGCATCGAGCGCCCTAGGAAAGCGAACTTCCGCCCATCGGCCACGACCGCGTCGATGGATTGCTGGACCCGATGCAGGTGGCTCGCGAAACAAGCGATGAGAACGCGGCCTTCGGCCTCGTGGACGAGTTCTGCGATCCGCACCCCGACCGTCTTCTCCGAATCCACCACACCTGGGCGCTCCGCGTTCGTCGAGTCGGCCAGAAGCAGCCGAACGCCACGGCGCCCGAAACCAGCGAAGCTCTGCAGGTCGGTGACAACGCCGTCGATCGGGGTCGGATCGAGCTTGAAGTCGCCGGTGTGGACGACAAGCCCCTCTGGTGTCTCGAATGCGATCCCGGTTGCGTCAGGCACCGAATGGGTGACCGGGATGAAAGCAAACCGGAACTTGCCGTGTTCGACCCATGTGCCGGTCTCGACCGCGCGGAAGTCGCCGTCGACGCCGAGCTCCGACACACGGGCCTCCGCCAGTTCCACCGTCAACGCTGTGCCGTAGACCGGCACGTTGCGCTCGCGGAGGAGGTATCCGAGCGACCCGATGTGGTCTTCGTGACCGTGCGTCAGCGCCACAAACGAAAGTGCGTCGCCTCGATCGGTCACCGATGAGTAGTCGGGGAGAACCAGGTCCACGCCGAGCATGTCCTCTTCCGGAAACATGAGGCCGGCGTCGACCATCGCGATACGTCCATCGATTTCGATGGTCGCACAATTCCTTCCGATTTCACCGAGGCCGCCGTGGAAGGCGACACGTACGCTCACGTCTCTCTCAATCCTGCGAGTGCGCTCTCGAGTGCGTTCCTCGTGTCGTCGGATGCGGGGATGAGGGGAAGCCGCGGGTCGCCAACCGGGTCCCAGGCCATGCCGAGGCCTGCCTTCAGGGGCATCGGGTTCGGCTCGAGGAACAACGCAGCGATGAGTGGGCCGAGCAGCCCGTTGAGGTGGTCGGCTTCTTCGTCGTTGCCCCACGTGGCGGCTTCGACCATCGCTTTGATCTTCTCGCCCGCGAGGTGAGCAGCGACGGAGACAACACCAACACCGTTCATACGAACGATCTCTCGTGTCATGCTGTCGGATCCCGAGTAGACCGCAAAACCGTCGGGCAGAGCCTCGATCTCCCTGCGCGTGAAGTCGAGGTCGTCGACCGCATCCTTGACTGCAACGATTCGAGAATGATCCGCGAGGCGGACGAGTGTCTCGATTTCGATGAGACGGCAGGTGCGGCTCGGGATGTTGTAGACCATCATCGGGAGTTCGGTCGCGTCGGCGATTGCCGTGAAGTGACGGAAGAGGCCTTCCTGGGGCGGCTTCGAGTAGTACGGGGTGACCGCCATAACACCGTTGACGCCGGAATCGGCGGCTCGCTGCGCGAGCTCAACCGACTCGCGTGTGTTGTAGGTGCCGGCCCCCGCGATCACGGTCATCTGATCACCGACGGCGTCGACCGCGGCCTTGAAGAGGGCGACTTTCTCGACCTTGGAAAGCGTCGGGGATTCGCCCGTGGTCCCACCCACGACGATGCCGTCTGAGCCGTGGTTCGCAAGGAATCGGGTCAATCTCCAGAAGGTTCCGTAGTCGATTGATCCGTCATCACCGAACGGTGTGATGACGGCGGTCAGGACTTGGCCAAATGGTGCTTCGGGTCTGCTCTCCATAGCCACGACGGTAGCAGGAGACCCCCCGGTAATCTTGCCTCTATGACCACCCCCAGCGATTTCGAGAAGGACGTGAACGCGGCGAGCTTCCCTCAGGAAGTGCTCCAGCGCAGCCGCGAGGTTCCAGTTGTCGTCGACTTCTGGGCCGAGTGGTGCCAACCCTGCCGCATCCTCGGACCCATCCTCGAAAGGGTGGCTGCCGAATCGGGTGGCGCCTTTGAATTGGTGAAGGTCGATGTCGACGCGAATCAGGAGTTGGCCGCTCAATACGGAGTGCAGGGGATCCCGATGGTTGTTGCGTTCCGCGACGGCGCGATCGCCGATACGTTCACGGGGGCGCTCCCTGAAGCAGCCGTTCGGGAGTGGATCGAACGAATTCTTCCCACGGAGCTCGATTTGATGGTCGATCAGGCTCGCACCGCTCAGCTCTCCGATGACGGCGTGACCGCCGAACACATCCTTCGCCAGGTTCTTGATCAGAAGTCGGACCACTCGGAGGCGGGCACCAGCCTCGCATCACTCCTCATCGATCGCGGCGAGACGGAGGAAGCACTGATCGTGCTCGGCCGTCTGGTTCCGGACGCAGAGGTCGACCGGCTCCAATCTGCCGCGCGACTCAAAGCATCGAGCGGCCATGACCTCTCCGATCTCGAGACTCAACTTGCTGCCGACCCGGACAACGAGGAGCTGCGGATCGAGCTTGCGAAGGCGCTTGCAGCTCGCGCAGAGTTCGAGCCTGCGCTCGATCGTCTCCTGGCGGTCGTTCGCACCAAGGGTGCACGCAAGGACGAGGCGCGCGCCGCAATGCTCGACATATTCGAAGTCCTCGGCGACGATCACCCGCTGACGATGACCTACAGAAGGCAGCTGGCCAGCGCGCTGTTCTAGTTGGTCGACGCTTCAAGTAGGCGTCCGCGCGAACCGCTGCCGACTCCCCTGCGTGAACGACGCGGAGGGGTCCCGCGAAGATTTCACTTGCGCCGACCCGGGATCGGTCGGTACCGTCCGTGTCAGACGCACCCGAAGGCCGCAACTCCAGCGAGACCACAACTCTCGCCGTTGCCAAGTCGGCGGGTGCGTCGCTTGTCAAGCGGGCGCTTCGAGCGGCCGTTGCGGCGCGGTGCTACATCCCCCAATAGCCTCGGATGCGCGGGATGTGGCGACGGATGAGGCCGTCATCGTCCCCGGCTCATCAGTTCGAGCATTGTCTCGGCATCCGCGCGCCTGGTCGAGTTCTCGACGGTGGCAATGAATGCCCTCGGATCAACGTCCGTGATCTGTGTCTTGTTCTCCGCCACGTCAGTCCTCCCGCTCGCCAATGCACCCGACGATCATATGTCTCAACCGCCCGATTCGCACTCAGCCTCGCGGTAGACACGCCATCCCCATTCGAGGCAATTTCCGATGCCGCTGAAGACCCGACGGTCTCCGCGGGTGCTCGTTTGTTCGTTGTCGGAAGTCGTTCAACAACCACCCCGACCCTGGCGTCGACGGCTACGCTTGGAGTCAGACAGCTCGTGTCGAGGCGTACGACGCCGCTCCGCCCTCGAAATCCGTCGGGCGGGGCTACGACGGGGCATATGGACTTCTGTCGGTTCAGCCGTGCCGGTCCGTCCGATTCACCTTTGGCGGGGCGTTCGCCCAAGGACGGTATCTCGCTTCGGAAGGAGCGCACGATGTCCAGTACCAGCCGCAAGGAGCACTCGCGATGAAGATCAAGCCAACCACGGCTCCCGGAAGGCAGCGATGTATGGGGTGCGGCCATCCCAACAGTGAGCACCTTGGCCACGAGGAGTGCACCGTGCCGCAATGTGCCTGCCTCACCTACCAACAGCCGAAGCTGCGCTGAGCGCAGACGATCACAGACGGTGTGCTTGGGCTGCCGCCCGGTAGACCGTCCGGGATGCAACTCGATGGTCCCTGGTGTTTGGTCCAGGTTCTTGGGTCGCCTGATATATTGCAGCTGGAGGGTCCATGAGTGGATTCCAATCGCATCAGGACCTGAACGACACCGGGCGTAGCAATCGACACGTACGCCGTGCCGTTGAAGGAGCCCGACCACCACAACGCTCGGGTACGTATGAGGCGGCGCGTCGGAAGAGCCGAAGCATCCCAACGCCGTTTCGAATCAGGCGCCACACCTCCGAGCGTTCTGTGCAGCGCGAAAAAGCTGAGCAGCTCCGCCGGGACAGGGTGATCGGCCACACCATCGCTGGCACCGTCTCCCTTGTTGTTTGCGTGGCGATGTTGCCGATCGTCGGGAGCCTCGCCACCTTCGCAATCGCAAACATCGCGTTCTTCGTGGGGCTCAGGTCGCTCACCTTCGCCGTGAGCATCGGACTGGACGACGCATGGGGCTGGACTCGTGACGGTGGCATGTCGGCGCCGATCAGGTGGTCGGATCACATTGTGCTGGCCGGAATGGCATGGCTCCGCCGGCGATCCAACGCCACCATCGACAGACCACCCGTCGGTGCGATACGAATGCTGCCGCCCGACCCGCAGCGCTAGCCGACACAAGCAAAGCTTCGCTTCCCCCCACACACATCCGCCTGAGCCAGCGCCGGCGGCATCTCTCCTGAAGGCGGTGCTTCGGCGGTAGATTCGGCTCATGACCGCCGACGGATCCGAGGACGACAAGCGACGAGACATCGACTTCGGCCGAACCGCCGGCGACTACGAGCGTCATCGTCCCGGTTGCGGGGACCGCTCTTGGTGGCGGCGGATTGATATGCTCGCTGAGTGCCGATATTCATGGACGTTCACGAAAACCTGGGCGATGTCACCGAAGAAGACATCAAAGGTGCCCATCAGCGCGACCTCGAGATCCAAGATCGACACGGGGTCAGTTTCCTCACCTACTGGTTCAACAGCCCGGACGGGCAGGCCTTCTGCCTGGTCGAAGCCCCGACGAAGGAAGCGGCGATCGCCGTTCACAAGGAGTCGCACGGCTTGGTCCCTCACAACATGGTTGAAGTCGAGAAGCCGACCGTCAGTCGGTTTATGGGTGACTGGGAAAAGAACGCCCCAGACATCGCACGACACGACGACGCCGAAATCGACAGCGGCCTCCGAGCGATCATGTTCACCGATCTGGTTGGATCGACCGAAGTCAGCACCCGAGACGGCGACGAGACCGCCATGGAACTGCTTCGTCGCCACGACGAGATCGTCCGGGCTGCATTGGCAGAACACGGCGGACGTGAGGTCAAACACACCGGTGACGGCATCTTCGCCTCATTCAGCCACGTGAGCCGAGCGGTCGACTGCGCTGTGCAGATCGAGCGCGAGTTCGGGGAGCCTCACGAAGCTGATCCCGAGAATGGGCGGGTACGCATCGGGATCAGCGCCGGCGAACCGGTGAGCCGGGACGAGGATCTCTTCGGCGCAGCAGTGAACCTCGCGGCGCGCATCTGTGGACACGCGAACCCCGGACAGATTCTCGTGTCGAGTGCGGTGCGCGAGCTGTCCGTTGGCAAACCGCTGACGTTTCACGATCGCGGACCGATTGCCCTCAAGGGCTTCGACGATCCGGTCCGGCTCTTCGAGGTGCCGTTGAGCTAGGGAGTACCGCGGCAACTCTCATCGACTCTTCCAACTCCACATGGCGAGTCCGATGCCTCCTGCGAACGTCAGTGCACCGATCACAAGCCATGTCCGGCTTCCGGTCATGAAACTCTGCGGAGCGAACTGAGAGTTGAGCCCTTGCAGAACCCACACGGCCCCCATTAGGGCGAGGGCGACACCACCCACGGTTCTTGCTGCTCTCATCACCGAATCGTAGGTTCGAGGCGGCCTGGACTTCTCAGATTCCCAGGACGGACTCGAGCCCGACGGTGACCGGGTCCGGGAGCGTCGCAACGGCACGGATCGCGGCGAGGACTCCGGGCATGAAGGCCGTCCGATCGGTGGTGTCGTGACGGATGGTCAACGTCTCGCCGACCCCACCGAACAACACCTGCTGGTGCGCGACCAGTCCCGGGAGTCGAACAGCGTGAACCGGGACACCGGCGGCGTCGGCACCTCGAGCCCCTGGAATCAGCTCGGCGGACTTGACGGCTCGTTCTTGCGGAGCTCTTGCGGCGATCCGCTCCGCGGTCGCAATGGCAGTCCCTGAAGGAGCATCGACTTTGCGATCGTGGTGTAGTTCGATGATCTCGGCTGC
>Ga0316197_10001049_pt1 | contig 19645 bp, 16 predicted proteins | sample OudBiesiAoxic_MG_FD_204939 | JGI IMG/M metagenome (GOLD analysis project Ga0316197, IMG submission 204939) | Coastal sediment microbial communities from Oude Bieten Haven, Netherlands - site A oxic | ecosystem: Environmental > Aquatic > Marine > Coastal > Sediment | place: Netherlands... | reverse complement strand
CGAGATTGCAGGCCGAGCTTCGACCGATGGTGAACTCCCCGAGAGGCATCTCCATGTTGGTCGACTGATATCGCAGTCTAAATCGCGGCACCCCAGTTGGCAGTTTAGCAGTTGGCGCGTTCGGAGGTCGAATGAAGTGCACCCGGAAATCCGGAGGCCTCGACGAGAAGCCGGACTAGAAGTTGGCGATCTCTTCGAGCCCCGCGACGGCTCCGAGTCCCTTTTCGAGGTTGCCCTGGGTCTGGAGAGTCGAGTCCATGAGGCGTGCAAGATCCGCCAAGTCCCGCCGATACGAAGCGAAGGCGTTCTTGCGCTGGCCCAGGACTCCGGCCGATTGATCGGGATTGGTAAGAATCACGTAATTGCTCGCGCTCTGGCGCAAGTCCTGGCCCGCATAGAGCTCTTTCTCGAAGGGCTTGCTGCCGCGTGTCGCGCGGACTCTGAGCTTTTTCGAGTCGGCCGCTGCGTCGGGCATGTCGACGTAGACCAAGCCACAGCGAAAGCCCCCTTCGCCAAGCGTCGGGACGCAACCGGTCGGGCTGGTGGTCAGGGCGGTTTCGTCCTGTGCGGCTTCATCGAGCTCGGCGCGTCGCGCCGCCGGGAGAACCCTCGCGCCGAGGCCATCGAATTTGTCCCAAAGCTCGCCGACTTGGCGTGCGTACAGGAATAAGGAGTTGACGGTCTCGGCATTGAACTTCGTGTAGTTCAGTCCGGTGAAGTCGGCTGCGGTAAACGGAGTCGGCAAGGCGCGCAGTCGTTCGATGGCCTCGTAGTCGACCGACGGGCCCTCTCCGGGCCGCGACTTCGCCGCGTCGGCTGCCCGATCGAGGAAGCGCTTGGCTTCCGTCACTTGGTCTGCCGCGGCGCGAACGCCTTGATAGACAGCCTTGCCGTCGCGCACCGCGAGGTTGTACGCGGTACGCTTACTCATCACCGTGGTCCCCAGAACGCCGAGGAACAAACCAAGGAGGGCGGCGCCAGCGCCGCTCATCATCATCAGCTTGCGAACGCGTCGGTTCTTGCCTTCGTGCGCAGTGGCGACGGCCTGCTCGTCGACGACGATACGAACTTCCCGCTGAGCAGGCCCCTCCGCGGACGAACCTCCAAACGGCCCCGATCGCTTAGCCGCCTGCCCCCCGACGAAACCCGGCGGCGGTGCGACACCCCCCAGCGTCGGCGGCGGCGGCGCCAGGCCTCCTTCTTCGACGCCTGCTGCCGGCGGCGGCGCGGTCTGCCGGCCTAGTCGTTCGCGTATATCGCGGACTTTCTTGGATTTTTGGAGTTCGTCTGGCATTTCAGTTATTTCAAATTTATCCGTCTGAAGCTGATTTTGTCAAGGCAAGCGCCAAGAACCCGCCCCTGTTAGGCTTTGCTCCTCGCCATGATGCCACCCCCCGTCGAAGAACGCCGCTTTGTGTCATTCGATGGCACCGAAATCGCCTACCAGGCGCTCGGCCAGGGACGCCCGATTCTGCTCTGCAACGGCTTAGGGGGCAGCTGGGAGGCCTGGAGCCACCAAATTCACTATTTTCGGGACCGTTACCGTCTCCTTTCCTGGGACTATCGAGGCCTCTACGCCTCGGCCGCGCCCGCCGACCCGGCAGCCCTCCGTATCTCCGATCATGCCCGGGACGCCCTGCACTTGCTACGGGAAGAGGGAGCGGAGCGTGCGGCCATTCTCGGCTGGTCGATGGGTGTCCAGGTCGGCCTCGAGATGTTTCGCCTCGCTCCCGAAAAGGTAGCCTCGCTGGCGTTTCTCAACGGCGTGGCGGGGAGGCCCTGGGACTACGTCTTCAACCTGAGTCTCGTGGGGCGCCTGCTGCCGCCGTTCCTTCGGGGCCTCCGATCGATTCCTCGAACGATTGAGACCGTGGTGCGGCAGGCGACGCGTATTCCCGAGCCAGGAGAGTGGGTGAAACGGATCGGTCTAACCGCCGGCACGCTCGACGACCAGCTCGCCAACGAGTTGGTCACCAAGCTTCGCATCCTCGATATGGACACCTTCATTCATCTGCTGGAGCGCATGGGCGAACACGACGGCTGGGATTTGCTTCCCTTGATCGATGTGCCGACCCTGATCATCGCCGGCACCCGTGACGTCTTCACGCCCAGGTCCGCAGCGGAGCGAATGGCGCGACGCATCCCAGGCGCGGAGATCATGCTGCTACCGGGCGCTACACACTACGCAGCACTCGAGTATCCCGAGATGATCAACTTGAGGCTCGAGAAGTTCCTTCGAGAGCGGGGCTACGAGCCCGCGCCGCCGGGGGCTGGTTGACGCGCTCTCGGCGAGCCGCTAGCGATCGAACGCAATGATTCTCGTGATCGACAACTACGACTCTTTTACCTACAACCTCGTCCAGTACTTGAGCGAGCTCGGCGCTGAGGTCGTGGTTCAGCGAAACGATGCGATGAGTGTCGATGATATTCGCGCGCTTCAGCCGAGCGGCGTCCTGATCAGCCCCGGTCCAGGAAGACCCGAAGAGGCGGGGGTCAGCCTGGATGTGATTGCAGAGCTCGGGTCGGCGACACCGATCTTCGGGGTCTGCCTCGGGCATCAGAGCATCGCACAGCATTTCGGCGCGTCGGTCGTGCGGGCGGACCGACTGATGCACGGGCGCACCTCCGAGATCCTTCACGAAGGACACGGTGTCTTCGAGAATCTACCGAGCCCTCTGACCGCGACGCGCTACCATTCTCTGATCGTCAAACGCGACACGATTCCCGACGTCATCCAGGTCACGGCCTGGACCGACCGGGACGAGGTCATGGGAATCCGTCATTCCGAGCTCCCGATCGAGGGCGTGCAGTTCCATCCCGAGTCGTTCTTGACCGAGCATGGGCACCACTTGATTCGAAACTGGTTGAAGTCGCTTCCGGACGCGGGGGCCTCGTGATCTCGAGTGCGATCAAGGAAATCGTGGCAGGTCACGATTTGTCTCCGGACGATGTCGAAGCCGTCATGGACGCGATCCTCGAAGGTGAAGCCTCGGCCGCCCAAATCGCGGCGTTCGTGGTGGCGCTCCGCATGAAGGGCGAGTCTGCCGACGAAATTGCCGCGGCGGCCCGATCGCTTCGCAAGCACTGCGGGGCGATTCGACCGGACGTCAATGGTCCACTTCTCGATACATGCGGAACAGGCGGAGACGGCCTGCACACGTTCAACATCTCCACTGCGGCGGCCATCGTGGCGGCGGCTTCTGGTGTTGCAGTTGCAAAACACGGAAACCGTGCTGTGTCTTCGAAGGCGGGAAGCGCCGACGTCCTCGAAGCGCTGGGCGTCCGCATCGACCTCGCGCCACGGCAGGTGGTGAAATGTATCGAGGAGGTGGGGATCGGTTTCCTGTTCGCGCCAAGTCACCACGCCGCGATGCGACACGCCGCACCGGTGCGCCGGGAGCTAGGCGTCCGCACCCTGTTCAATCTGCTCGGGCCGCTTTCGAATCCGGCCTCGGCGAGTCATCAGCTGGTTGGCGTCTACGACCCCACGCGGCTCGAGCAGCTGGCCCAGGCTCTGGGCTCACTCGGTTTGACCGCGGCTTGGGTCGTTCACGGCGAGGGCGGCCTCGATGAAGTGTCTCCGGCGGGGCCGACCTCGGTCGCGCAGTGGGCGAACGGCAAAGTCAGCAGGATGGAGGTCCGCCCCCGTGATTTCGGGCTCTCACAAGTGCCGGTCGAAGACCTGGCCGGCGGCGATGCAGGCCGCAACGCCGAAATCGTTCGCACTGTCTTGGACGGTCAGCAGGGGCCGGCACGGGTGGCTGTCCTCTTGAATGCGGCCGCCGCACTGCGTGTCACGGGGTTTGCAGACGATCTGAGAGTGGCGACGGAACGGGCGGCCCACGCGATCGACAGTGGAGACGCAAAACGAACCCTCGAACGCTGGGCTCATTTCACCCAAAGCGCATGACCGATTTCCTCTCCGAAATTCTCGCGCGCAAACGTCGTGAAAACGCGAGGCGACGCCGCCACGTCGCGGCCATGCGAGCAGTCGCGCGTCCGCCTCAACGCGAACGGTCCAAACGAGGAATTCGCGCCCTTCGTCGAGCACCCGGCGCTGCTCCTTCGGTGCTGGCCGAGGTTAAGTTTCGAAGTCCAAGTGCGGGTGAAATCCGTCCCTGGAGCGCGGGTGAGGGCGTGAGGGTCGCCCGGGCGTACGAGCATGCTGGGGCGGCGGCCGTCAGCGTCTTGGCCGACGGACCCGGCTTCGGAGGCTCGCCTCTATTGGTGCGGCGCGTCGCGGAGGCGGTGAGCGTTCCGGTGCTCTACAAGGGCTTCGTGCTCGATTCCGTTCAAGTCGATCTGGCGTACGACGTCGGTGCGTCGCTGGTCCTGTTGCTCGTCCGCGCTCTTTCGGATTCCGACCTTCATGCGCTCGTCGTGCAGATTCGAGAGCTCGGTATGGAACCGGTCGTCGAGGCTGCGAGCTCTGCCGAAGTGGAGCGGGCGGTTGAGGCGGGTTCGACCATCATCGGCGTCAACGCACGCAACCTGAGCACGTTCGACGTCGACATGATTGCGGCACGCGACTGCATCGCGCGAGTTCCAGCAGGCTGCGTCGCTGTGTTCATGAGTGGCGTCCGGTCAGCCGACGACTTTCGAGAAGTCGCTCGAAGTCGTGCAGATGCCGTGCTGATCGGCGAAGGCCTCATGCGCCATGAGGACCCGGGCGCTCGGCTCTCGGAGCTCTTGGGGGCGGTCTGACCGAGTCCTCGTTGGTCGGCAGCGTGACCCGAAAGCACGTGCCGGGGCCTTCCCGATCGACGATCTCGATGCGCCCTTTGTGCTGGTCGACGATCTGCCTAACCAGGGCTAGCCCAAGACCGACGCCGTGGCGCCTACCGGAATAGAACATGTCAAAAAGGCGCTCCCGATGGGCCTCCTCGATTCCAGGGCCTTCGTCGGCAACTTCCAGGAAGGCTCGACCCTTCGGATCTCTTCCAGTCCGCACCTCGACCCTACCGCCGCGAGGCGACGCCTGAAGAGCATTCTTGAGGAGGTTCCAAACGACCTGTCGCATTCGATCCGGATCGACGATCGCGACGATGGGCTCATCCGGTTCGATCTCGTCGATTTCCAAGCCGTTGCTGGTTGTCGCTTCGCCGCGCGCGACGGCCACGACTTCGCCGGCGATCAAACGCAGGTCGAGCTCCTCGGTTTGGATCTGACTTGGCCGGCCCACCTGGAGCATGGTGGTGACCAATGAGTTGAGTCGCTCGACTTCCGAAATGACGATGCCGAGCAAGCGTGCATCCTCGCTGCTCAACGCATTGCCCTCACGAACCATCTCCACCGAGCCGGAGATCGAGCTCAGGGGGTTGCGAATCTCATGGGCCAAACCGGTGGCAAGCTGTCCGAGAGCGGCGAAGCGCTGGGCCCGTTCCGCCTGATTCCGCAGGGTCTTGATCTCCGTCAGGTCCTGGAATGCGAGCAACAAACCGGAAGGATTTCCTTCTGCGTCCAGCAGCGAGCTGAGTGTGTATCCCATCGGAAACTCGGTTTTATCCGCTCGCCTCCCTATTGTCTCGGCACGCCTTGGAGGCTCGCTCAAACGCTTGGCGCCGTACCGGGGGAGCACTTTTGATAGGGGCTGCCCCAGAAGCGAGCCGGCACGGTCCCGCAGGATCTCTACGGCCGCTCGGTTGAGTCCCAGAATGTGTCCGTCGTCATCCGCAGTGATGAGACCCGACGCAATCGAACGAACGATGTCGTCGTTGAGTCGGACGAGACGCGCCGCGCTCTGTTCCGCTTCGATGAGGCGCACGCCCGCCACCTGTGCGCGTCGCGCGAGATTGGTTGCCAGCAGTGCAACGGCTGTGATGCCGACCATGTTACTGACCAAGGCCAATTGGAAGTCGCTTGAGCTGAGAACGTATTGGCTCAGGGGTTGGTCGGGCGGTGGCGGAAGCCAGCCGAGGTTGAGCGCGAGCGCCTGCAGGAAGTAACAGGCAAGGCTTGCAGCCGCGGTGTAGTACGCGGCGCCCGTTCCGAGGGTGAGCGCAGCCGTTAGAATCTGCGCGCCGTAGAGGAAGGAGAAAATACTGCCCACGCCCCCGGTCAGATAGACGAGTCCCGTGATCAGCAGGACGTCGAGGGTGGTGATCGCCGTCGCGACACGAGTCTCACGACGGCCGCGAAGGAGCCAGACGCCAAACAGAATCGACGAGCCGTAGATCGCCGAAATCAGGATGAGCAGGAAGGTCGGCGTGAACCGCCCGTAGCGAATCGCGTCGAGCGCCAGGTACATCGTGGCGCCCAGCAGAACCGTGGCGATGATGAGTCGCCCTGCGAGAACCCACTGCAGCCGCCGATTCGAGTTGAACTCCTCTCGATCGACGGTCGGGATCTCTCGCGGTTGAATCACTCCGCTTTGACTTTACCCGCGATCGAGAAGATCGGCAGGTACATCGCAATCAGGATTGTGCCGACAATGCCGCCGATGAACACCATCATCAGGGGCTCGAGTAGCGAGGTGAGGGCCGCAACCGCGATGTCGACCTCTTCTTCGTAGAAGTCTGCGATCTTGTTCAGCATGGTATCGAGTGCGCCCGTCTGCTCACCGACGCCGATCATCTGCACGACCATGGGCGGAAACACGTTGGTCTCCATGAGCGGCTCGGCCATCGTTCGGCCCTCGCGGATCTTGTCCGAGGTTTTCTGAATCGCGGCTTCCACAACCACGTTCCCCGCCGATTTACTCACGACATCGAGCGCGTCGAGAATCGGAACACCTGCGGAGAGCAGGGTGCCTAGCGTACGCGTGAACCGCGCCACAGATACCTTTCGGATCACCGGGCCGAGAATTGGCAGCACCAGAAGCGCTCTGTGGACGAAGTGTTTGCCCGCCGGTTGACGGTAGAACCAGGTGGAGCCGAAGACCAGCGCGGCTGATGCCAAGATGATCCAATGAATGTTGGCGATGAACCCTTCGGACGCTGCGATGACCAACTGCGTGAGCGCCGGCAGAGAGTCCGCCGCGCCGAACTCCGCAAACATACCCTTGAAGCTCGGGATGACCCAGGCGAGCATGACGACCACGACGATCATCGCCACGAAGAAAATCGCAACCGGGTAGACCATCGCTCCGCGGACCTGTCGGGCGAGCTTGACGCGTTTCTCGATGTACCCTGCGAGACGGTTCAGAATCGTGTCGAGGATACCGCCCATCTCGCCAGCGCGAACGAGGTTGACGAAGAGCTCGTCAAAAAGCTTGGGATGCCTCGCGAGGCCGTCCGAAAAAGTTCCGCCTTGTTCGACGTAGTCCTTCACGTCCTTGAGGATTGCGTTGAGAGCTTTGTTCTCGCCTCGGCTAGAGAGGATGTCCAAGCATTGAACGAGGGGAAGGCCGGCGTCGATCATCGTCGCAAATTGGCGCGTGAAGATGACCAGCTCCTTTGCGTCGACGCCTGTGCCGAACGCAAGACTGAGCTGGCGTCCCTTCTTCTTGATCTTGACGGGATTGAGCTGGCGCGCGCGCAGCCTCGACTGCACAGCTTCCTTGCTGTCCGCCTCGATGATTCCAGTTTGGACTTCGCCCGCGCGAGTGCGCGCTTCGTATACCCACTCGGCCATGAATTCTCCGCCCGATCCCCTCCGGGCCTTCTAAAATCCTAGCTGATCTCGGATCGCCTGGTCAAAAGGCATGCCTAGTTTCGGTAGGGGTTCTGTATGTCGATGTCGACCGGTTCAGCTTCGTTTGCTGGAACCGAGGCTTCAGGATCCTTCGACTTCGTTGGCTTTTCCCGCTTTGGAGCCCGGCTTGGGGGAGGTTGGCGGGTCGTCGAAGGTCCTCGTGTGCGGGGGCGGGGCGGCGCTGTGCTGCTCGCGCGTTCCGGTGCCGGCCTGGCCGCGTCGGGCTGGGAAGCCTCGGCTGGTTTGGTGTCGGGTTCCGCTCGGGTCTCGGGCTCGACCGCTGCCGGCCTGGCTCGGTCAACCGCAGGTCCGGGTGCCGCAGGGGGCCGAAGCAGCTGAAAAACCAAAAAGCCGGCGTAGATGAAGACCATGATCGCAAGAGCCATCACCAACCACTTCAGAGCATCGGACTCGGACGCACGCCGGATGACGACGGGCGTTCCGTCGTTGAGCACGCCGGAAATGCTGGCGTGTACGTGAGACCCAGTGCTGCCATGTTCGGTAATGGTTTGGGTCTCGACGGGGCTGCCTTCGCGGGGCATCGGAACGATGGAGTTGCCGATGTCGGTGCTTCCGAGCATCTTGATGGCGTCCCGAATCCGCTCGCGCTCGTCTTGGAGCTTCTCGGCGTCCAAGTCTCGAACGACGTCGGCGACCTCACGCGTCTTGGCGACACAGCCAGAGCCTACAGCTCCTTCGAGCGCTTCGGCGAAGTCGTCGGCGCTTTGAAACCGTTCGTCCGCGTCTCGGCTCAGGGCCTTCATGGCCACGGCGTCGAACCGTTCTAGCTCAGGCCAGAGCTCAGACGGCTTGACCAGCGAGTCGTTGAGCAGCTTGTTCAGGGTGGCGCCGTTCGACTCGCCCTTGAAGAGTCGCCGGCCGGTGAGCGACTCCCAAAGCATGATGCCCACGCTAAAGAGGTCGGAGCGCTGGTCCGTCGAGCTCGACGCAGCCTGCTCGGGCGCCATATACGAGAGCTTGCCTTTGAACTGGCCGGCACGGGTCGAAGCCATGCGAACGTCGGCCTTTGCAACCCCGAAATCCGTCAAGCGAGCAATGCCGTCGGTCCCGATCAAGATGTTGTGCGGTGAAACATCACGGTGGACCAGCTTCAGAGGCTTGCCTCCCTCGTCCGTGAGTCGGTGTGCCGCGCCCAAACCCTGCAATGCATCGATCAGCACTCGGCATACGAATGGCTGGGGAAGTCTCTCGCCACGCTTGGCGGCGCGCCCGAGGAGCGCACCGAGGTGATTGCCTTCGATGTATTCCATGACGAGGAAGTAGCCGTCGCCAGGGCTGTCGCTGATGTCGAGTGTAGGCACCACGTTCATGTGGCGAATCCGTGCTGCGAGCCTCGCTTCGTCGAGGAACATCGAAATGAACTCCTGCTCGTAAGCGAGGTGAGGGTGAAGCATCTTGATGGCGACGAGGCGTTCAAAGCCAGCGACGCCCTGTGCGCGCGCAGCGTACACGGATGCCATACCGCCAGATGCCAGCTGCGTCAGGATCTCGTAACGCCCGAGGTGCCGACCAGCCATGGGTCGGGAAGGCGGCATGGATCTTCGCGAGCCAGCGGGCACATTCATCAGAACCGACCCTCGAGCGTCAAGAGCCCCCCCCGCTTGCGGCCTTCATCTCCCCTTCAGCTGCAGATGAGAACAGCAGTCCACAGGTCAAGACGGCCGCTGCGATCCACCCGCGGCCTATGGTCGTGCCTCTCATCACCAAGATCCCACCGTTAACGATAGCAAAAAATCCCGGAGGAAGCCGAATCAGCCGCCGGTGCGAACGGCTTGGTGGTAGCCCTTTTTGTCCAGCTGATCGAGCATCAGACGGAATTCATCTGGCTCGGGGGACCGGACCGTGGCTACGTCGCGGTCGAGCGCGCCATGGGCGACCAAATGCAAGAGCGCCTGATTCATCGTTTGCATGCCCGAGGTGCCCTGACCGGTCTGCATGATGCCGTACATCTGATGGACCTTGTCTTCGCGAATCAGGTTTCGAATCGCCACGTTTGGCACCATTGCTTCACAAGCCATCGCGCGGCCGGGGCCATCGGCACGCGGGAGCAGCATCTGGCTTAGAACGCCCTGAAGGACAAAAGACAACTGGGCTCTGATCTGGCTCTGTTGGCCGGAAGGAAAGACGTCGATGATACGGTTGATCGATTGCACTGCGGTGTTGGTGTGGAGCGTTGCGAACACGAGGTGGCCCGTCTCAGAGATGGTGAGCGCTGCTTCGATTGTTTCGAGGTCTCGCATCTCGCCGACTAAAACGACGTCCGGGTCTTGACGCAGCACGTACTTGAGCGCGTCCTTGAAACCCGCGGTGTCGGATCCGACTTCTCGCTGGTTGACCACGCAGAGCTTGTTCGAGTGAAGGAATTCGATCGGATCCTCGACCGTCACGATGTGATGGCGATGTTCGCTGTTGATCTTGTCGATCATCGAGGCGAGCGTGGTCGATTTTCCGGAACCGGTCGGGCCCGTGACCAGTACCAAGCCACGCGGTCGGGTGCAGAGCTCTGCGACGACCGCCGGAACACCGAGCTGATCGAGAGGTCGGATCTCGAATGGGATCGCTCGGAACGCGCCCGAGACTGCGCCGCGCTGTAGAAAGACGTTGGCTCGGAAGCGCGAGAGCGACTTCACACCAAAAGAGAAGTCGATTTCATGCCCTTTTTCGAAGCGCAGGCGCTGATCTTCGGTCATCACCTCGTAGCAGAGCGCTTTGCTCTCGCGCGGCTTGAGGGGCGGTGTCCTCAGCGGCATCAGCGAGCCGTCGATTCGCAACTGTGGGGGCGAACCCGTCGTGATGTGCAAATCCGAGGAGCCGCGCTCGACCATGAGTCGAAGCAACTGCCGAAGGGTGAGCCTTGGTGCCTCTTGTGGTGCCGCCATGCGCTAAAGCATATCAGAGCGGCAAGCGGTGTGCCCTAAACGCTGCGGTGGGCCCACGGACCGCGCCGGAGCCAGTCCCTTCGTCGGTACTGCGAGCCGATGAGCTTGGCGACCGAGGTCGCGGTCAGAAACGACCCTTCTAAACCGAGACCGGGAGCTACCTGTTCGTTGCAGAGGAATACCCCCCGAACGGGGGTACGTGTAGTCAGCGCACACACGCCCAACGCTCGTCGCGTCGGATAGTCGTACACGGCTCTCATCGTCGATGGTCCTCGGGCCCACGGATCGCTGCACGGAAGTTCCGTGTCGGCGCGGAATGCACGAGGAGGCAGTCCGTCATGCGGGCTGTCCACCCAGATCGCGTGCTCGTCGAAGAACGGAACGACACCGCGGACGGCATCCAGGGCCTCTTCGCGAACGAAGTGAATTGGTGAGGATCCGGTATCGACCAGGTGCTCTTCAACGAGGCGGGTCGCGGAGAGCAGTATGCGATTGGCTTCCACATCGCGACTGCGCAGCAGGAAGGCTTGGCTCGGGTCGGTCGCACTCGTGCAGCGCAAGGCAAGCGGACCGAGTGCATCTGGAATGCCTCGCTTTTCCGCGAGGAAGTGGACCGAGCAACGGTATGCGCGCGCACGAGGTTCGCCCACGCGCTCGAACATCGCGCCCATCGAGCCGCGTTCAGGAAGCAACTGGGAGAGCTCGCCGATCGGCGTGCCGTGGGCGATCTGCGAGCAACCGATCTCGTCGTCGGTGCGCACGAGATGGATGCTGTGACCCCGCCTGCCTTCGTGGCGAATGGAATCGGCCCTATCGCGAGGTCTCACCTCGCCGCCCCAAGACCGAATGCGCGCGAAGAGCGCCTCTTGGAACCAGGACCAACCGCCACTGAGCTCCCCTACGCCCAGCATGATGTGGCCGTGCAACCGCGCGCGAGTGGAATCCGCATGCTGCGAGGGGACCAGGCCCGAGAGGTGAGGAAGAACCGCCTCGAACGCCGTCCGCAACGGGTGCCGCACCGCGAGCTGGTTCCACGATGTCCAACCTTGCCCTTGCCGATCGAAACGCTGCACAGTGGCGGTCATTGAAAACCGCTGGCGTTCAAGAAAAGTCTCTGGAGGCCAAACGAGCCCTGGCGCGACCACCGCGTCGAGCTCGCTTCGCACCTCGGTTAGCGTGCGAGTGATATCGGTACCCTGGCGCCGCACACTTGGGAACTCACGACCTAGCTCCGCCAACCACCTATCGGCTTCGGGGTAAACATCCAAGCGATGCTCGGGGAGCAGCAACTGAAATACGCTGTCTCGATCCACCAGGCGCTGCCGGACGTCCTGCCGAAGCGCGAGGTCTTCCAAGGTGCTCTGAACGATTGGGCTTTGCGCCCCCGCCATCGTCAATCCGTAGGGTTCGATCTCGACGCCCGCCAAGCGGTAGAACGGCTCGGGCACCCCCTGACCGAGCACGAGAACGCGAAGGCCTTCGCGCGCTAGTAGGGCTGCGCACAGAAGCGGCTCGAGTCGGGTGCCTAGAACCACGACGTCGTAGAAGCTCGTCGGCACGGGTCTATGCGTCCGGCACGGTCAGCGAGCGAGTCGGGTCCGCAACAGGTGTGCTCACGGTGAACGGGTCGAGCGTGATTGCCCCAATTGCGATTTGGTGAATCACCGCCGGCAGGAGTTGGTGCTCCTGAACTTGAATTCGCGCATGCAAGGAGTCCGCGCTGTCACTGACGAGGACGGGAACGGCCGCTTGCGCGATGATCGGACCCGTGTCCACGCCGGCATCGACGATGTGGACCGTACATCCACTGACGCGCACTCCCCCGTCGAGGGCGTCTTGCGGTCCGTTGTGCCCGGGGAACGCAGGAAGCAAGGCAGGGTGCACGTTGATGATGCGACCCGGAAAGCGTTCCAGCAAAGGTGCGCCCAAGACCCGCATGAAGCCGGCCAAGACGACCAAGCTTGGGTTCAACGATGTCACCGTTTCGGCGAGCGAGTCGTTCCATAGGTCGCGGTCATCGCCTTTGCGAAGTGGAACCACGCGACTTGGGATTCCTCGCGCATCTGCAAAGTCGAGCGCCGCGGCCTTCTTTCGATCGGAAACGACGCCTACGACGTTTGCGCCGCACGTTCCTGCGTCGATGGCGTCGCAAATCGCTTTCAAATTCGAACCACGACCGGAAACGAGAACGACGATGTCCATGACAGGCTCTAGAAGGAGAAAGAAACGCCTTCGCGGTCGACGACCTCGCCCATGACAAAGGCGCGTTCGCCGCTGGCGTTGAGCGCGTCCACCAGTTGCGTCGCGCGATCGGGCGCTACGATCATCGCGAAGCCAACGCCCATGTTGAACGTGCGCCGCATCTCGGCGTCGGCGACGGCGCCCCGTGCCTGGATGAGCGCGAAGATCGGGTCGACCGTCCAGGAGCCTGCGTCGATCGCGACCCCAAGGCCTTGGGGAGTCACGCGAGGCAGGTTCTCGGGCAGCCCGCCGCCAGTGATGTGGCACATTGCGTGCACGCCGTGCTCCAGCGCAATTTGCGCCGCCTTCACGTAGATTCGCGTAGGCCGGAGGAGCGCATCACCGAGCGTCCCGAGCGGCCCGAAATCGCTTTGCAGCGAGAGCGGCGCATCGCCCTCGATGAGTACGCGCCTCGCCAAGGAGAAACCGTTGGAGTGCAGTCCCGAAGAGGCGATACCAACGAGCTTGTCACCGAGCTTCGTCGCCTTGCCGTCGATGATGCGCTTGCGGCTGACGACGCCCACTGCGAAGCCCGCCAAGTCGTATTCCCCAGAGGCGTAGAACCCGGGTAGCTCAGCCGTTTCGCCGCCGATGAGTGCGCACTCGGACTGGCGACACCCTTCGGCGATGCCTCTCACGACGGCCTCGCCCTGGTCCACATCGAGCTTCGATGTCGCAAAGTAGTCTAGGAAGAACAGCGGCTTGGCGCCCACCGTGATGATATCGTTGACGCACATCGCTACCAGATCGATGCCGATCGTGTCGTGACGCCCGAGCTCGAAGGCCAGTTTGAGCTTGGTTCCGACTCCGTCGGTTCCGGAAACCAGGATTGGGTCCTCGATGTCGCTCGGTATCGAGCAGAGGCCGGCGAATCCGCCGAGGGAACCGAGCACGTATTGTGAATGAGTCGATTGGGCGAGCGGTTTGATCCGTTCGACGAGCTGTTCACCCGCCTTGATGTCGACTCCGGCGTCACGATAGGTCAACCCCGCCATGCGGCGGAAGCTAGGCGATCGACCCGAGCGGGTCAACGAGCAACGCTCGTTGACGCTCACGCGCTCGTCGCGTACACACGCGTCCATTCGAAGACCCGTAGACACATGGAGTCTGTTTGCGCTCGGGCTGCTGCTGTCCGCCTCGGGCTGCACGGCTGATTCGTCTCCGCGGCGCCAGCAGGAGCTTTCCGCGCCGTCGGTGGAGCTCGCCGTGCCAGCCGACCCTCCAATCGAAGAGGCCCGGCTGCTTCGCATCGACGTGTACGGCGCTGATGCGAAGGAAGCGGTCGGTGCGCGGGTCGTGCTGCTCTTCGAAGGGGCTCCACTGTTTACACAGAAGCAGCTTCCCGCCGAGGGAATGCTGCCGCCTCGTATCGCGATCGAGCTGGAGGACGTCGAGTGGGACGCCAGCGTCCCGGTTTCTCAGGCTATCGAGCGAGGCGGCCTGCAGCGCGTCCGGCTGGCGACGCCCAACCCCCGCGTCGTCTTGGATCTCTATCCGACCGCGACCGGCCGGGTCTTCTTCCTGACCGACCCGTACCGCGTCGTCGTCGACGTCAGCGTCGCGCGGCCCTCACGAAAGAAGAGAAGGCCTCTGGTGGTCCTCGACCCCGGGCACGGCGGTCAGGAACCCGGCGCCGCAAACGATCAATATGGGCTCGTCGAGTCGCAGCTGGCGCTCGAGTTAGCCGAGCTGGCAGCAGCTAGGCTGCGTGCCATCATGCCGCGTTCGCGCGTCATGCTCACCCGGTCGCGCGACGTCGATCTCTCGCTCGAAGAACGTTGCGCTTTGGCGAACGCGATGGAAGCAGACGTGTTCGTCTCGATCCATCTAAACGCCAGCTCAGAGCAGGTTCGCAAAGGAGGCGTCACTACCTTCGTTCTAGACACCACGAACAACCGTCAGGCGCTTCGTCTCGCCGCGCGCGAAAACGGCACGCGTGTCGCCGAGGTGACCGGTATTCAGAGTCTGCTCGCCAAGCATCATCGTAAGAACCAAGCGGAGGGTTCGCTGACTTTGGCTGGAAAGATTCAGCGCCACACCCTGAAACGCGGCCGCACGGTTCTCCCGAAGCTTTCCGATCGTGGGGTGCGACGTGCGATGTTCTACGTCTTGGTGGGCGCCCGCATGCCGTCGGTGCTTCTCGAAGCCTCCTTTTTGACTTACGAGCCCGAGGCACGCGCGCTGACCAAGCACCGATATCGCCGTGCTCTCGCGGACGGCATCGCATCCGGCATCGCGTCCTACCTCTTGACTCGATAGGGCGGATGGCTTGCCGACCGCAGGGTCGACGGTCATACTCGCTCACCCTTGTCGGATGGTTCCAGTCCGGTCGTCGATCTGGGTGGGCTCGCACCTTCGCTCGGCAAGACCTGCAGCGGATACCTCGGTGGTTATCGCCGGGCGTTCGAGGACGCCGTGCGCCGAGGAGACCCTGGCGTTGGCACGGCTCGCTCTCATGCCCGCGCCCTCGACGGTCTGCTGAGCGCTCTCTACTGCGCCTCCGATGCGGCCACGCGGGCCCTGGGTCTGGAGCCGCGCGGGCGTGTCGCTCTGGTCGCGGTGGGAGGCTACGGCCGCTCGACGCTCGGTCTCAACAGCGACGTCGACGTCGTGTTCCTCTGCGACGACTCGAACGACCCGTTCGTCGGCGCCCTGGCCGAGGGGCTGCTCTACCCACTTTGGGACCTCGGGGTCGACATCGGTCACGCGGTCCGAAGCGTCGAAGAGACGCTGAGTCTAGCTCGCCAAGACATCCGCACCACCACGACGCTAATCGACTTTCGGCGTGTCGCTGGCAGTGGCTCTCTGCTCGATCAGCTGGAGCGCGGAGCGCGCGAGCAGGTCTTCGAGCCGCACCTGGTCGAGTTCCTTGCCGCGCTGGAGCAGGACACAGAGACACGCCATCGCCGTTTCGGTGGCAGCCTCTACCTTCTCGAGCCCGACGTGAAGCAGGGGCGCGGCGGGCTGAGAGACATGGACGTCGCCGAATGGGCCGCACGAGCCCGCTGGGGCGCGAGGAACGAGCAGGACTACGTCCGAACGGGAGCACTCCTCGCGCGCGAGGTTCGGGAGCTCGAAGATGCTGGCGAGATGCTCTGGCGCGTCCGTAACCTTCTGCACCTGCGTGCAGGCCGTCAGCAGGACCGACTCACCTTTGGCGACCAAGAAGACATTGCGCAGGACCTCGGCTTCGTGGATGGCGTCGCGCTCGGTGTCGAGCAATTCATGCAGGCTTATTATCGACACGCTCGCATCGTCGCTTTGACGGCGGAGCGAATGCTCGACCGCGCTCGACCGCGCAATCGGACTCGAGCGGCCACGTTCCGAAAGCTTGCACATGGGATCGTTTTGGCGGACGGAAGCATCAGCCTCGAGAAGCCTCAACGGCTCGATGGCGATCCCGCGCTCGCTTTTCGCTTCTACCGACAGGCTCTCCGCTACCACAAGCGGCCCGACCACTCGGCCTTGGACGCGATCGCCCGCATTGCACCGGACAAGCGATGGCGTCTCCGACTGCAGGACTCCGAAGAAGCCACGCAGCTCTTCGTGTCCCTGCTCAGCAACATCGATGAGCCGGCCTTCCGCAGCGGCTCCACAGTTGCTGAGCTCCACGAGGTTGGGCTCGTTTCCGCGATGATTCCCGAGTTCGAGCCCCTGGTCGGTCGCGTCTACCACGACGTGTTTCACGTTTACACGGCCGACATTCATGCGGTCAAAGCCCTCGAGCATCTCCAGGCGCTGACCCGAGGTGAGAGCCGCGGCCGGGCGCTCTCGGCTCGCCTCGCCGCAGAGGCCCCGAGGCGGCTTCCGCTGTTTTTGGCGATGCTCCTGCACTCACTCGGTCGAACCCGGGGGCGGGAGCAAGAGCAAGCGGGCGCGCGCCTCGCCGAGAACGTGGCGCTTCGATTGGGCCTCGCTCCTGTCGACGCCCAGCACGTCGCTTGGCTCGTCCGTGAGCAGAACTCGCTCTACCGCTGGGCGACCCAGCGGGACATCCACGATCCGCAAGGCTTGAACGAGGTCGTCAAGATGGTGGAAACACCTGAGCGCCTTCGCGACTTGTTCCTGTGCACCGTTTCAGTCGTCTCGACCGTGAATCCAAAGGGGATGACTTCTTGGAAGGCGCGCGCGCTCGAGGACCTCTATCTTGCGACGCTTGCGCAGCTCGAATCAGGCAGTGCGTCGGCACATACCGAAAGTCGGGTTCTGGACGTGAAGCTCCAGGCCGTCGTCGGATTTGCGGGCGATGCTGGGCAGGACGAGCTTCAAAGCTTCATCGACGAAATGCCAGATCGCTACTTCCTCGCGAATCCCGTGGATGTCGTCCGACGCCATGCCCGCATTTCACGGGACCGCGACGAGGGCCTTGCCACGGTTCGCGTGGATCCGGGCCCGAGCGAAGACGTGGAATCGGTGGTGGTGGTCTCTGCCGACCGCTCGGGCTTGCTCGCAGATCTCACCGCAGTGTTCGCGGCGCACGATCTCTCGATCCTCGCGGCGCAGCTCTACACGCGGCAACGGGAGAGCGGCGACGAGGTGTTCGACGTGTTCTGGGTCCGAGTGGGCGACAATACGCCGTCACCCACGAGGCTTGCCGAGGCGCTCCAAGAAGACATCGTGCACCGGGTCACCGACCGCGTCTCGACTCAAGATTTGATCGCGCGGCAAAGCACGCCGCCTCCGTGGTCGGTGCGCCGGGGTCCTGACGTGCCTACGCACATCAGCGTCGATAACAACGCATCCCTCCGATATACGGTCGTAGACGTCTTCACGCGTGACCGCATTGGCCTCTTGCACGAGATCGCGCGCACGCTGCACCAGCTCGACTTGACCATCGCGTTGGCGAAGGTGAACACCGAGGGCCAGAGCGTCGCGGACGTGTTCTACGTTTCTGACTCCGACGGCAACAAAGTCCACGACTACGAGCGCTTGAAGCGCCTGCAGCGGGTGCTCTACGATCGCATCCTGGCACTTCACGCGCGTGCAGAGGTTCCGTGAAGACGCCGCGCGCTCGACTGCTGCACCGCGCTGCGATCCTCGGAGCGCTCTGTGCAGGCTGTGGCGCGACTCCAAGCGGTCCGTCCGACGTGCCAACACGCGCCGTCGTCAGTCGTCCTTCGGCCAGCCCCGATGTCCTCCGCGGAGAAAGCCTTCTCGCCGAAGGCAAAGTTGCGGAAGCCAAGCGTGTTTTCGAGAGGGCGCTCGCCGATGACCCGAACGATGCCAGGGCTTGGCTGGATTTGGGGCTCTCGCACGAAGCGACCAGCGATTGGGCTTTGGCCGAGAAGGCCTACCGGCGTGCGACCGCGCTCGACCCGAACTTCGCCGAGGCGTTCAACAACCTGGGTGTGCTGTTGCGTGAAGCTGGCAAGCTCACGGAGGCCACGGCGATGCTCGAACGCGCGGTCGCACTCGACCCTGCGCTGGCCGCTGCCCGTTTCAACCTCGCGCTCTCTTACGAAGAGCTTGGAAACCACGAGGACGCCGAACGCGAATACCTCGCAACCATCGATCGACTCCCCGATGATCCGATCCCTCGAATCAATTTGGCGATGATGCTCATCGATGCAGGGCGGCCCGAAGACGCGGCGGTGCAGCTCCGCGCTGTCCGTTCGATGATCCTCGGCGACGTCTTGCTGTCGATTGCGGTCGGGGAGGGTTTGCGGCGCGCCGGCTTGCCAGCAGAGGCGGTGCCGGTTCTGCAGACGGCGCTTCGGCAGGCCCCCGAACCGCCCCCGACGGAGCTTCTCGCCGAGTTGGCCTTGGCGCAGTACGCAACCGGAGACCTCGACGCGGCGGAGGCAACGATGCGTCGCGCTGTCGGACAGGACGAGCGCGATCCGGCGCTTCAGTATGCCTACGGCTCAATCCTGGCGAAACAGGGCCAGCTCGGGAAGGCACGGGCCCACCTGAGGCGCGCCGCGAAGCTCGACCCGGACGGGCCGTATGCGGATCGCGCCCGCGCCAGACTCGAGGCGCTCAAGTACTGAGCGGCTCAAATCCCAGGCCGACCAAGAACAGCTCGTAGCTTTCGTCGCGCGTTGCGTCGGGACGAACGGTGCGCACTTTGCCAAACACCTCGCGCAACGCGCTGCGCGCTTCCTCGAACTCGGCGCCCTGGAAGATCTTCGCGACGAAGCTGCCGCCCGGCCGCAGCACCGCCTTGCCAAGGTCGAGGGCGCGGATCACGAGCTCGTAGCTTCGAAACTGATCGGCATGGCGCTGGCCGCTCGTCTTCGGCGCCATGTCGCTGATGACGAGGTCGAACGGGCCTCCCAAGCTTTGCGGATCGGCCTCGAAGGCGTCCAGCACGCGGATCTCGGCATGGGCCGGCAGCGCGAGCTTCGGGTCGTTGAGGTCGATTCCGAGCACGCGACCGCTTGGGCCGACCTTCTCAGCGGCGTAGAGAGTCCAAGAGCCGGGGCTTGCTCCGAGATCGAGCACGCGCTGGCCCTTTTTGAAGAGACCCACGCGCCGGTCGATTTCCTGAAGCTTGTAAACCGAACGAGCGGGATAGCCCTCACGACGCGCGCGGCGTCCGTGGTGATCCTGCTGGCGGCGGCGGCTCAGTTAGGCCTCGTCGGTGGCTTCCGGGGCCTCTTCCGAGGGTTGTTCTTGGACCGGACGCTCTGGAAGCGGGACCGCTGCTTTCTTGATGGCGCCCTTCAAGGTGAGGACACCGTTGCGCGGGCCGGGGACACCGCCGTCGACGAGTACGATGTTCTCGTCGGGGAGCACCCGGACGACGCGGAGGTTCAAGATGGTCGCCTTCTTGTTGCCGTGCTGGCCCGCCATTTTCTGACCGCGAGGGGTACGGCCGGGCGTCGTGGCCATGCCGATCGAACCGCCGCCGCGCTTGGCCTCGTGCGTGC
>Ga0316197_10001048_pt1 | contig 19657 bp, 16 predicted proteins | sample OudBiesiAoxic_MG_FD_204939 | JGI IMG/M metagenome (GOLD analysis project Ga0316197, IMG submission 204939) | Coastal sediment microbial communities from Oude Bieten Haven, Netherlands - site A oxic | ecosystem: Environmental > Aquatic > Marine > Coastal > Sediment | place: Netherlands... | reverse complement strand
CAGAAGTTCTATGCGGACGTGGAAATGTACGCCAACACCTTCAACGGCACTGACCCCCAGCAGTACCTGGCGGCCTACCGTTGCGGCGCCGAGCCTAAGCCTTCCAGCCAGTGGCAGGGTGAGAACATCAACCGCTTCTGCGATCCTGAGTATGACGCGCTGATCGACGAACTGGCACGCACCGGTGACATCGACAAGCGTGGTGAGATCGCGCGCAAAATGAACGACATGCTGACCAAGGAAACGATGACAATCGTACCGCTGGTCAACCGTGCCCGTGTATCTGCGCATGCTGACAGCCTTGGTGGTATCGCGCTCAACGTCTGGGACAGCGAGCTGTGGAACATCGCCGATTGGTACCGCATCGGCGACTGATTACGGTTGTGGCGGGGACCACCCCCGCCGCTTCAATTGCGCAGGGCAGGTTCGCCCGCCCTGCGCCCTTCCCTTCCAGACTGATTAACAAAGGCGACGGCCCTTCATGCTGACCTTCACCTTCCGACGATTGATCCTGTCAATCCCGACACTTTTGTTCATCAGCCTCGTGATCTTTGGCCTGCTACAATTGGCACCCGGCGATCCCATGGCGCAGGTGCCTTTAACCGTACCACCAGAAGTAAAACAGAAGATGCGCGAGGCACTTGGCCTTGGCGCGCCGTGGTACGTTCAATACTACAAATGGCTGATCCAGTTCTTCTGGATCGAGCCAAAGATCCTCATCGACTACCTGACCAACTCCAGCATGCTGCTGGGCTGGTTGCCTGACACCAGCTTTTACAATGGTGAGCTGCGGGTTATCTCATGGCAGACCCGTTCGCCGGTCATGGATATCGTCATCCAGCGGATGCCACAGACCCTCTGGGTTGTTGGGCTGAGCTATATTGTCGGTATCGTCATTGCGATCCCGATCGGCATCTATTCTGCCTACCGCCATTATTCAGTATTCGATCAGGCGGGTACGTTTATCACCATGGTTGGTTTCTCGATCCCGCCTTTCTTTACCGGTCCGCTGCTGATCGTGATCTTCTCTGTGTACCTCGGCTGGCTGCCGTCAATCTATGACACCACCCACGTGGTGACCGATTGGGCCAGCTTCAAGGTTCAGTTCTACCAGATGATCATGCCCGTCATGGTGCTGGCCTTGCAGACTACAGCCCAGATCAGCCGCTACATGCGCGGCGCAATGCTGGATAACCTCAATCAGGACTATGTGCGTACCGCCCGCGCCAAGGGCCTGCGCGAAGGCGTAGTGGTCATGGTCCACGTGCTGCGCAACTCCATGATCCCGGTCGTGACTGTGATCGCGCTTGGCATGCCTGCGATCTTTGGCGGCGCGATCATCACCGAGAACGTCTTTAAGGTGAACGGCATCGGTCAGTTGCTGTTGACCGCCCTTTTTGCCAACGATCTGCCCATGGTGATGACGCTCACGTTTATCTTCGCCATCCTGATCGTCCTGTTTAACCTGATCGCTGATGTCCTCTACGGACTGCTTGACCCGAGGATCCGCTATGACTGAGCAAGCTGTCCCCGCCAGCCCCATCGAGGCCGATATCGAGATCTTTGGCGCACTCACGGACAAAGAGCCGCAAAAGCCGCCGCGCAGCCAGTGGAAAGACGTCTGGGACCAGTTCCGCAAACACAAGGGCGCGGTATTTGGTGGTGGCTTCCTGATGTTCATCACTCTTGGTGTGATCCTTGGCCCATGGCTATGGGATGTTGACCCCAAGGCGCTGGACATCCGTAACAAGGACTGGCGGCCAGTCTACACTCTTTTGTGGAACGCAGACGCCAAGGCGGGATGGATACATCCCTTCGGCACCGACCAATTGGGCCGCGATATCCTCGCCCAGATGATAGCTGGTGGGCGTGTGTCCATGGCCGTTGGTTGGCTTGCCATGGGTCTTGCGCTGCTGATCGGCACCGCCATCGGTGTGCTGTCTGGCTACTTCAAGCGCCTTGATTTCCTGATGATGCGCTTTACTGATCTGGTCCTGTCCCTGCCCATCCTCCCGCTGACGCTGCTGGCCGTGACCCTGTTCCGCCAGCCCCTGAATTCGCGGTTCGGCCCCGAAGGGGGCATGTTCATTTTGATCGTGGGCATCATTGGCCTGACATCGTGGATGCAAACCGCGCGGATCGTACGCGGCGATATTCTGGCGTTGAAAGAACGTGAGTTCATTCTGGCTGCCCGGTCCATTGGCACGACCTCTGGCAAGATCATCCGCCGTCATCTGTTGCCCAACGTTATCTCGCCCATCATGGTTTCGGCGACGCTGGGCCTTGCCACGGCCATCATCACAGAAAGCGCGCTGAGCTTTCTTGGCGTTGGCTTTCCTTCAGACTTCCCCACTTGGGGCAAACTGTTGGCAGACGCTGTGCAAAGAATGCAGGATTTCCCTGAACGCGTTCTGCTGCCGGGGATTGCCATCTCACTGACAGTGCTGAGCGTGAATTACCTCGGCGACGGCCTGCGCGATGCGCTTGATCCGCGGATCAGAGGCCGCTGAAGCGCGCGAGTGTCTGCGTGTCCTGTCAGGTGACGCAGACGCCGCTCTGCATGTGAAATAAGAACAAACGACTTAACGCAGCATCAAAGCGGCACGGGCGGACCTGCGCGCCACGTGCTGACAAACCGATGTTCTTTGGACGGCTCTGATGTGGAATAATGTCCGCCATCCCCCCCCTCTCAGGGCCTTGAGGCTGACTTGATCAACCTCGTCTCCTGCCCCAGATGGAACAGATGTTCTGAATTGGGGAAAAACCATGTTCGAGGCCTTCGCTTTTGAAAATCTGACCGCACCGCAGGCGTCAGTATATTTCGCACTGATCATCGGCGCGCTTTTTGGCGTGCTGGCACAGATCACCAAATTCTGTTTTCGCCGCGCGATTGTGGGCGAAGACAGCCGCGCTGCTGCCGGTGTCTGGCTGACCGCGCTGGGAGTTGCTGTCATAGGTACGCAAGCTGCAGTTGCTGCCGGATACATCACCTTTGACGACCACCGCTTCATGGTTTCTGACATGCCTGTACTTGCCATCGCGCTGGGTGGCCTCCTCTTTGGGGTTGGCATGGTCCTGACGCGTGGCTGCGTGTCCCGCCTGACAGTGCTAACAGGATCCGGCAACCTGCGTGCCGCGCTAGTTGTGCTCGTCTTCGCCGTGGTGGCTCATATGACCCTCAAGGGCGTGCTGGCACCGGTGCGGACCGCGCTAGGCTCTGTAACCGTCCCCTTGGGGGACACTGTTAGTCTCGCCGCCCTCCCCGGCGGTGCGCCTTTCTGGGTTGGTCTTATTGCGCTTGCCGCTCTCGCTTTTGCCCTGCGTTCGGGCAACCGGGTCAGCAACCTGATACTTGCCGCGCTGATCGGTCTTCTGGTCCCTGCGGCGTGGGTCGGTACCGGCTTCATCCTCTATGATGATTTCGATCCCATCGCGCTGGAAAGCCTGTCTTTCACGTCGCCTGCTGCCGACACGCTGTTCTGGAGCATCGCAAGCACCTCTATCGCGCCGGGGTTCGGTACCGGCTTGATCGCAGGTGTTCTGGGCGGAGCATTGGTCGCCAGCCTCATCTCTGGCCGCTTTCAATGGCAAAGCTTCGACTCCTCGCGCCAGACCGGTCGCTACATAGCTGGCGCATCTCTCATGGGTGTGGGCGGTGTGCTGGCAGGCGGCTGCACGTTGGGGGCCGGCCTCTCAGGTGTCCCGACACTCTCGCTTTCGGCCATCCTTGCCATTGCAATGATCGCATTGGGGGCCAAGGCGACCCAGGTGTTGCTTAGTCAAGGTGCTTCCGCAAACGGCGCACCATCAGCCACACGGCAGCTACAACCGGCAGAGTGATCAGCGCAGTGAGCACCCCTTTGCTCGCACCCAAAACCTCGGCGGCGGGGTATAAAAGGTATCCCGCCAAAGACACTGCGTAATAGCTGATTGCCACAACCGACAGCCCCTCGACCGTTCTCTGCAACCGAAGCTGCAAGTCAGCCCGCTTGTCCATGCTGGCAAGGATTTCCTGGTTTTGGGCAGATCGTTCCACATCCACACGTGTCCGCAGCAGTTCCGATGCTCGGATCGCTCTTGCGGACATCGTCTTGAGACGGGTCTCACTGGATTGAACCGTTCGCATCGCGGGTTCGTACCGGCGCATCATGAACTCGGCAATGCTCTGCCTGCTCAAGAAGCGGTTCTCTCGCAATGCCTCGATCCGCTGGCCAACGATAGCCCGGTAAGCCCCCGTCGCGCCGAAACGGAACGCCGTCTTGACCGACAGCTCTTCCAGTTCAACCGAAATATCCAAAAGAGCATGCAGCGTGTCTTCGGCCTTGGCCGCCGGGCCTTTCATCTGCGCCATGAGATCCGTCAGCTTGGCGTCCAGCTCATTAAGCTGTGGTGCCATCCAGCGGACCATGGAAAAGCCCAGCATGGAGGCTGATTTATACATTTCGATCTCGCACAGCCGCTGCACGATGCGGCCCGTGCGGCGTGTCCCGGTTTTGTCATCCTTGAAAAGTGCGATGCGCAGATGGCCCGCAGAATCGATGCGAAAGTCCGAGGCCACCACCGCCGCCCCCTCCAGCACATCAGCCACCGCAAGGCTTTCTGGCACGAACCAGTCTGACAGCTTTTCGCTGATCTCTTTATCGGTCGCGGGCTTGGGCATCAGCCGGATCAGCGCCGAAGTGATCCGTCCCCCCGGCGCCTCAGACAACCAATAGTCGGGAAAAACATCGAATTCACCGGGATCGAACGCCCGCTCCCCGGCTTCGTCGCGGAAGACAGTGTAGGTCACCAGCTCTGTGTGCTGTTCCCATTTCAGCCAGTATTTCCCCATCTCGCCATAGTAATGCGTGGCTTGTGGATCAGGCTTGGGTGCACCGTAGTGATCCAGAAGCGCGGTAAGATGTGCCAGATCGGTGCTCTTGTCCCGGTTCGCAGCATCGTCAGGCTGTTTGATCGCCAGAAACACCGCCGTGGAAGGCGCTTTGAGTGACGGAAAAGGGCGCGCGTGAAGCTCCCCGGTCAGGGCGTAGCGTTGTGGATAGTCTTTGATCGGGGCCATGGGCGGGTTTCCAAGGATCGTTGTGTGATCCCATACATAGGCGATTTTTTGGAATTTGACAGAGAAAGTTGATACTTTTCAGGATGTTGGGCGTGTACATTTGCATACCGTAGCGCCACAACCCACGACAATCGCTGAAAGAATTGGAACCAACCGCCCTGCCCCGTCGTTCTGTTCCGAATTGCAGGAGCTTTCAGTCAGTGCCGGATCAAGACCAAAGCGAAATCAAAGCCGACGACAACAAACGTGATCTGACCAAAGGTCCGGTCTGGCGTGCGCTTGCGGGTATGTCAGCGCCGATGAGTTTTGGTATCTTTGCGGTCCTTAGCGTGGGTCTGGCCGATGCCTTTTTCCTGAGCAAACTGGGTGGTGCTGCTCTTGCAGCGGTCGGTTTCATTTACCCGGTCACGACTGCGATCACGTCTTTGTCCATCGGTTTGAGCGCGGGTGCAAATGCGGCGCTCAGTCAGGGTGTGGGGCGCGGCGATGACGCAGAAGCTACGCGGCGACTGGGGCTGCATGCCATTGGCTTGGGTCTGGGACTTTCTATTGCCGTCGCATTGCTTTTCTGGGCCATCTATCCGCTGATTTTCGCAGCGCTTGGGGCGGGGCAGGAAGTCTCGGGGAACATTTCGGCCTATGTCCCGGTATGGGCACTCAGCTTTCCTTTTCTGGTCGTGATGATGATCACGAATGCGGTGTTCCGCTCGCATGGGGATAGTCTCACGTCCGCATGGATTATGGTGCTTGCCGCCGTGGTGAATGTCGCCCTAAATCCCTTGCTGATCTTTGGGATGTGGGGCTTTCCCGAGCTTGGCATGACAGGCGCTGCTGTGGCTACACTGGCAGGCCGCATGATCGCCGTCGCGCTGGCGCTTTACATTGCATGGCGACGCGGTCTGTTGGGGTGGTGCGGCAGCTTGTTCTCCGGCCTATGGCAGTCCGTGCGCAAAATTCTGAACGTCGGCCTGCCTGCCGCCTTTTCCAACGCGATCAACCCTGCTGGCATGGCGCTGGTCACGGCGGCCGTTGCCACGGTGGGTGAAGCGGCTGTAGCGGGGTTTGGTGCTGCAACGCGCATTCAATCCATGGCGCTGGTCCCGTTGCTGGCGCTTTCCTCTGGAATCGGCCCCGTGGTCGGCCAGAATTGGGGTGCGGACAAACACGACCGCGCCCAAGGAGCAACTGCCGCAGCCTTCTGGTTCTGCATGGGCTACGGTGCGCTGGTGGCAGTGGTTCTGGCTCTTTTTGCGGAACCACTGGCTGGCATATTTGCTTCTGGTGATGAGGACGCAGGGTACGCTGCAATCTATCTGCGCTTTGTCGGTCTATCCTTATTCGGCTACGGACTGGTCGTGACCGCGAACGCAGCAATGAATGCGAGGGACAAAGCGGTTTGGTCGATGAGCCTGAGCCTCGGCCGTATTTTCGCACTCTACTTGCCGTTGGCTTGGGTCGGTGCGCTGAGCATGGGCTATCCCGGCATCATCGCGGCAGCCGTGGTTGCGAATGTAATCGCAGGCTGGGCGGCAGTGATATCAGCCAAGGGCACGGGGTTGCTTGACACGGACAACGGATTTGTGACGTTTCCATTGAAAGTGTTGCCGCAAAAGGCCTAACCGATCCTGCCAACGCTTAAAGAAAAGCCGCAAGATACCGACATATGCGCGCGTTGGAATTCTGCTCCGCTTGAAAGCATCAGACAGCATCCGCCTGATTGAGGTTTGGTGCACCTTATCGCTGCCGTCTGGCTTTGAGATATCATGGTAAGCGGCCCGCTCTGTGGTTGTGCCGAAGGCTACCACGTTCCAGCGGGAACGCGGGTTCCTCTTCAAGTGCCTTCCGATAAAGATCGCCTCCAGCCACGTTTGCACATTGACGATCGCAAGCCCAGACAGGACAGCCAAGAACAGCAAGACGAACGGTCCAAGGACCGGCACGAAACTTGCGCAGAAATGTGCAATTGCAACCAGAAAGAGGAAGTGACCTCCGATCAGTAGAATGCCGATTGAGATAACCACAATTCCCCTCGCGGAAGTGTTCCCAAAGCCTCTGTTAACGCCGGATTAACGGCAAGGATTGGTTGATATAGGGCGGAGATATGGTTTCGTGACAGAAGACCAGTTACGTCGCCAATGCAACAGTTGCGCAGCGCAACGACAAACGCCCCGCCAATTCCGGCGGGGCGTTTATAAGTCCATCAAATCAAGCTGGCCCGGAGCCTACCGCTCCTGAACCCTCCTGATGCGAAGCTATCAGTCGATCATCGGCAGCAGCTTGTCGAGCGACGCCTTGGCATCGCCATAGAACATGCGCGTGTTCTCTTTGAAGAACAGCGGGTTCTCGATACCGGAATACCCCGTACCCTGCCCCCGCTTGGAGACAAAGACCTGCTTGGCCTTCCAGCACTCAAGAACCGGCATCCCGGCAATCGGGCTGTTTGGATCGTCCTGTGCTGCCGGATTCACGATGTCGTTGGAGCCAATGACGATCGCCACATCCGTGTCCGGGAAATCATCGTTGATCTCATCCATTTCCATGACGATGTCGTATGGCACCTTTGCTTCGGCCAGCAATACGTTCATGTGGCCCGGCAGACGCCCCGCGACGGGGTGAATGGCAAAGCGCACGTTCTTGCCCTTGGCGCGCAGCTTCTTGACCAGTTCCGACACAGCACCCTGCGCCTGCGCAACGGCCATACCATAGCCGGGGATGATGATGACGCTATCGGCCTCATTCAGCGCCTGTGCGACGCCGTCTGCTTCGATCGCGATCTGCTCACCCTCAACCGCCATCTGCTCGCCCGCCGGACCGCCAAAGCCGCCCAGGATGACCGAGATGAACGACCGGTTCATCGCCTTACACATGATGTAGGACAGGATCGCACCGGACGAACCGACAAGCGCACCGACGACGATCAACAGGTCGTTTCCAAGGCTAAAACCAATCGCAGCCGCGGCCCAGCCTGAATAGGAGTTCAGCATTGAAACCACGACAGGCATGTCCGCCCCGCCGATCCCCATGATCAGGTGGTAGCCGATGAAAAGCGCGAGCAGCGTCATCAGGAACAGTGGGAAGAAGCCGCCGGTGTTGAAGTACCAGATCAGGGAGATCACCGAAATGATCGCCGCAGCAGCGTTCAGCATATGACCGCCGGGCAGCTTTTCAGCTGCCGTATTCACACGGCCCGCCAGCTTGCCGTAGGCAATCACGGAGCCGGTGAAGGTTACTGCACCGATGAACACCCCAAGGAACAGCTCGACCCGCAGAATGTTGATCTCAACCGCTGTCTTCTTGGCGATCAGCGCAGCGAATGTACCGAACTGGGACTTGTCAAAGCTGGGGTCGGCCAAAGCATCCGCCACGTACCCAAGTTGGATATGCGCGTTGTAGCCCACGAAAACCGCCGCAAGGCCCACAAGGCTGTGCATCGCCGCGACCAATTCCGGCATCTGGGTCATCTGCACCCGCGTCGCCAGTTGATACCCAATGACACCACCTGCACCGATCAGGATGATCGACAGGATCCAAAGACCCGCGCCCGGTCCGATGAGCGTTGCAAACACCGCCAGCGCCATGCCGACGATGCCATACCAGACCGCGCGTTTCGCACTTTCCTGCCCGCTCAGGCCACCAAGCGCGAGTATGAAGAGAATGGCTGCGACCACGTATGCCGCTGTTGTAAATCCGAATTCCATGATCCTCGCTCCTTTAAGATTTCTGGAACATGGCGAGCATGCGCCGTGTCACGAGGAAGCCGCCAAAGATGTTGATCCCACACATGAAGACCGACAAGGCAGCGAGTATGATGACGAGGAAGGATCCCGATCCGATCTGCATCAGCGCACCCAGGATGATGATCGACGAGATCGCATTCGTGATCGCCATCAGCGGCGTGTGCAGCGAATGCGCGACACCCCAGATCACCTGGAAGCCAACAAAGACCGCCAACACGAAAACGATAAAGTGCTGCATGAAGCTTGCAGGTGCAACCAGACCAACGGCCAGCAAAAGCGCGCCACCAACAGCAAGCAAGGTGACCTGATTTTTGGTCTGCTGCTTGAACTCGGCGATTTCTTTCGCGGCCTTTTCCTCTGCCGTCAGCTCCTTTGGCGGCTCTTTCTTCTTTTGCGCCGCAATCGCGGCCACCTTGGGAGGTGGCGGCGGGAAGGTGACCTCCTTGCCATGCGCGATTGTTGCACCGCGAATGACGTCATCTTCCATGTTGTGATTGACGACGCCGTCTTTCTCGGGTGTCAGGTCCGTCATCAGGTGGCGGATGTTTGTCGCATAGAGGGTCGAAGCTTGCGTCGCCATCCGGCTGGGGAAGTCCGTATAGCCGATGATCGTGACGCCATTGTCAGTAACGATTTTCTCGTCCTTGACGGTCAGCTTACAGTTGCCGCCCTTTTCAGCAGCAAGGTCCACGATGACCGAACCGGGCTTCATCGCCTTGACCATGTCCTCGGTCCAAAGCTCAGGCGCCTCACGGTTCGGGATCAACGCTGTGGTGATCACGATGTCCACCTCAGGTGCCAACTCGCGGAACTTCGCGAGCTGCGCTTCGCGGAACTCAGGTGAGGAGACCGAAGCGTAACCGCCCGTCGCCGCGCCGTCCTGCTGTTCCTCCTCGAAATCGAGGTAGACGAACTCGGCCCCCATGGATTCAACCTGCTCGGCCACTTCGGGCCGCACGTCGAAGGCATAGGTGATGGCACCCAAAGACGTCGATGTGCCGATAGCGGCAAGACCGGCCACACCGGCCCCGACGACCAGCACCTTGGCAGGCGGCACCTTGCCGGCAGCAGTGATCTGACCGGTGAAGAAACGGCCAAAGTTGTTGCCCGCCTCGATCACGGCACGGTAGCCCGCAATGTTCGCCATGGACGACAGCGCGTCCATCTTCTGAGCGCGCGAAATACGTGGGATCATTTCCATCGCGATGACAGTCGCGCCCTTGTCGGCGGCCTGCTTCATCTTGTCCTCATCCGCGACGGGGCTGAAGAAGGAGATCAGTGTCTGTCCTTCGCGCAGGCGCTTCATCTCGGCGGTGTCAGGTACGCGGACCTTGGCAACGGTGTCCGCCGCTTTCCACAGCGCGGCGGCGGTCTTGACCACCTCAACGCCCGCTGCCTTGTAGTCGGCGTCAGCAAACCCGGCCTTGGCACCAGCGCCAGCCTCGATCACGCAGTCATGGCCCAGCTTTTGCAGCATCTGGGCTGACTCCGGCGTCATCGCGACGCGGTTCTCTCCCTCGAAAGTCTCTTTCGGCGTTCCGATCTTCACTCCGTCTTCCCCCATATTTGGTCACCGGATAGACGCGGGAACCCAAGGCCCCGCTTTTGCATCCGCAGCAAGTAGCGCGGACATGGGGTGGCTACAAGCGCAGCAAGGCTCAAAAGTGCCAAGTTGGGGTGTTTTTCATAACCACCGTGGCGTTTTTTCCGCAAAGGCCTCGAATTCCGTGCCGAAACTTTCTTTCATCCGCGCCTCTTCGGGCGCAATAAAGCGTCGCGTGAGGATCGAGACAAACACGGGAATCAGCAATAGGGACGGCCAGCCCCCCCACCACAGGATGGCCCCGGTCAGCACCATCACGTCGCCAAGGTAAATCGGGTTCCGGCTGCGTGCGAAGGGGCCGGTCACGATGATGCGGGCCGGCGTCTGGTGCGGCACAATAGTGGTTTCGTGCCTGCGAAACGCCGCAATCGCCCAGATCATCAGCGCGATGCCCAACCCGGCCAGCAAGGCGCCTGCCCAGCGGAAGAAAGCGAATGGATGTGTCAGACCGGGCAACAGGATCACCTGCGCCAAAGCAACAAGCAGTGCCCCCAAAAGCCAAACAGGCGGTAAATCCAGCATCTGAAAGGGTGTCAAATTGCCCGTCTCGCGCCATTTTGCCATAAAATCTCTCCACGCTGTCATATGAGGCTGCCGCCGTTTTGCAGCCAACGCCATGGCGGCCCGCGCGCTGCGGGCAAATCGATCCGAACTCATCCGGTCCCACTGCAATGCCGCCAACATTAATCTGCCGTTAACCACGGCGGACTAGCCTTGAAGGCATGTCCAAACACAAGCACAGCGTCGCTCCCGGCACCACGTTCTTCTTTACGATTCGTTTGGCAGATCGTCAAAGTGACCTGCTGGTCCGCCGCATCGACGATCTACGTCGGGCTATGCGGGTCACTCTTCTCCACCACCCATTCCAGATCAACGCGATTGCGGTGCTGCCTTCCGTCATTCACACTTTATGGACCCTGCCGGATGGGGATGAAGACCATGCCAAGCGCGTCGCCATGTTGAAAAACCGCTTCTCCCGCAGGCAAGATATGCCCGCCCACCGGTCACTTACCCAAATAAAAAGGGGCGACAAAGGTATCTGGCAGCGTCACTTTTGGGAACACGAGATTTCAGACGCCGATGACTTTGAACGCCACCGTGACCTGATCTATCTCAGCCCAGTTCACGCAGGTCTCTGTCCGCGTCCACAGGATTGGCCTCATAGCTCGCTCCGGCGCGATCAGTTGCGCAGGGTCACGCCCCCTGCCTCAGTCCAACAAATCCCGGAACATCAGCGCGCTGCGGGTCTGGCACACATGGCTTCAGATAAAGAACAAGCGGTTATGCCCACGTAGGATGCAGGCGCCCTTTTCGGCTCACACAGCCTTCAAAGCTGGCGCTGTATCCCGTGCCGCCCAGGCGCGCACCGCATCGCCAAAGCTCGCAAACAGCGGGCGCGATACCTTGTCACCTGCCGCGTTCCACTCAGGGTGCCATTGCACCGCCAGCGTAAACCCGGCCGCACCCTGCACGTAGATCGCCTCGGGCGTGCCATCCTCTGCGTGACCGTCAACGACGATCCGTGCCCCTGCATGTTTGATCCCTTGTCCATGCAATGTGTTGGTGCGCACCACTTGTGATCCCATCAACTCGTGAAACACACCGCCCTCGGTAAAGGTGACGTCGTGGCGCAGCTCGAACTTTTCTTCCAGCGTGCCATCGGGTGGCATGCGGTGGTTCATGCGCCCCGGCAATTCACGGATCTCGGGGTAAAGCGTCCCCCCCATGGCGACGTTCACTTCCTGAAAGCCCCGGCAAATGCCCAGAAAAGGCTGGCCCCGCTCCACGCAGGCACGCACCAACGGCAATGCAATCGCATCGCGCGCCCGATCAAAGGCACCATGCGCCTCTGTCTCGGCCTCACCGTATTCTTCGGGATGTACGTTGGGTCGACCGCCCGTCAGCAGGAATCCATCGCAGATATCCATCAATTCCGCCACGCTGACATGACGTGGATCGGCAGGAATGATCATCGGCACGCAGCCCGAAACCTCGGCAATGGCATCCGAGTTCATCTGCCCCCCAGCATGCACCGGGTACTGTTCATTGAGGAGATACGAGTTGCCAATAATGCCAACGACGGGACGGGACATGGATCACCTGAGACTGCCTGTGTTGCCCCTTATATACGTAACAGGCGGCGAACCCTCAAGGACCGCCGCTGTTGCGAATGCTCAAGTATTGACCGTCTTGAATGCCCCGTCGTTTTTTCAGGCAGAATCCCTACTGCTCGCCCGTCAGGCCTGCCGCCTCGATCCCGGCCATCGCCGCCAGTACGTCATTGTCAGACGTATCGCCGGTCACACCCACCGCGCCGATCACTGCGCCCTTCTTGTCGCGCAGCAACACACCACCGGGCACAGGAATCGTCTGACCGCCGTACACCCCGTTCACCGCCGCCATGAAATACGCTTGATCTTCGGCACGCTTCATTTGTGCGGTGCCAGCCATGCCCAGCATAACTGAGCCGTAAGCCTTGCCATGCGCGATGGAAAACCGGCCCGGCGCAGCGCCATCTTCGCGCTCAAAGGCCTGAACATGGCCGCCTGCGTCCAGCACGACGACTGAAAGCGGCTTCAGCTCAAGCTCGCGGCCTTTTTCCAGTGATTTCCGAATGATTGTCCGCGCCTTGCGCAATGAAATTGTCATTCCCTGTCCCTTCATCTTCCAACTACAATTCCGGGGAGCGCGAGGGGCTGGCCCCTCGCTCCTGCCGCCTCAGCTCTGCGCCGCCTTCAACTCCAGCCGCCGTGCGTGCAACACCGGCTCCGTATATCCCGAAGGCTGGACCCGGCCTTTGAAGACCAGATCGCAAGCCGCCTTGAACGCGATGCCATCGAACGCAGGCGCCATGGGGCGGTACAGCGGATCGCCGGCATTCTGCCGGTCAACCACCGCAGCCATCTTTTGCATGGCAGTCATCACCTCGTCTTCGCTGACCACATTGTGGTGCAACCAGTTCGCCACGTGCTGCGCCGAGATGCGGCAGGTTGCACGGTCTTCCATCAGGCCCACGTCATTGATGTCTGGCACCTTGGAACAGCCCACACCCTGATCAATCCAGCGCACGACGTACCCCAGAATACCCTGCACGTTGTTCTCAACCTCGCGCTGGATCTGGCCGGGTGTCCATTTCTGATAGCTTGCCAGCGGGATCTCAAGCAGCGTCTCTTTGTAGGCGCGCCGGCCTACTTTGCGCAGACCTTCCTGAACGGCGAAAACATCAATCTTGTGGTAATGCAGCGCGTGCAGCGTCGCTGCGGTGGGCGATGGGACCCATGCGCAATTGGCACCGGACTTTGGATGTTCGATCTTCTGTTCCAGCATTGCCGCCATCTTGTCAGGCATTGCCCACATGCCCTTGCCAATCTGCGCCCGACCCGACAGGCCGCACTCAAGACCGATGTCGACGTTCTGCAGCTCGTAGGCATTGATCCATGGCTTGCGCTTGATGAAATCCTTGCGCGAGAACGGCCCCGCCTCCATTGAGGTGTGGATTTCATCACCGGTCCGGTCAAGGAAACCGGTGTTGATGAAAGCAACGCGGTGTTTCGCGGCGCGGATACATTCCTTGAGGTTCGCCGACGTCCGGCGTTCCTCGTCCATGATCCCCAGTTTCACCGTGTATTGCGGCAGGCCCAGCGCCTCCTCAACCATGGTGAAAATCTCATCCGTAAACGCGACTTCGTCAGGGCCGTGCATCTTCGGCTTGACCACATAGACGGATCCTTCGACGGAATTGCCGCCGTCCCTTGCCAGATCGTGCTTGGCGATGAGCGTCGTGATCATCGCGTCCATGAGACCCTCAAAGACCTCGTTGCCGTCACGGTCCAGAATGGCCGGATTGGTCATCAGATGCCCGACGTTACGCACCAGCATCAAGGCGCGCCCCTTCACGGTCAGGCTACCGCCCTCCGGCGTGGTGTACTCGCGGTCGTCATTCAGGCTCCGGGTCATCTCTGCCCCGCCCTTCACGAAAGTCTCGCTCAGGTCGCCCTTCATCAGGCCCAGCCAGTTGCCGTAGGCCAGCACCTTGTCCTCTGCATCGACACAAGCGACTGAATCTTCGCAATCCATGATAGCTGATACCGCGCTTTCCAACTGCACGTCGGCCAACCCGGCCTGATCCCGGCTGCCAATCGGATGTGTCCGATCGAACACCAGTTCGACGTGCAAACCGTTATTGCGCAGAAGGACTGCGTCAGGCGCTTTCGGGTGACCCCGATACCCAATGAATTTCGCAGGTTGCATCAGCGGCTGGTCATCCACCAGCAGCGCGCCATTGCTTACGTAGTACCGCCGCGCATCCGCGTGACTGACCCCGTCAATCGGGAAAGCCTCATCCAGAAAAACTCGTGCGCGTGCAACGACCCGCGCGCCGTGCCCCTGATTGTAACCGCCCGGAGGGGGCAACGTGCCCATCGCATCGGTTCCGTAGAATGCGTCGTACAGGCTTCCCCAACGGGCGTTCGCCGCATTCAGGGCAAAGCGCGCATTTGTGATTGGAACAACCAACTGAGGCCCAGCCACATGCGCGATTTCGGCGTCAACATTCGCTGTATCGATTTCAAAGTCGCCACCTTCCGGGACCAGATACCCGATCTCTTCCAGAAAGGTCGTGTAGGCCGCAACGTCATGGGGGTGATTGGATCGACCGCGGTGCCAGGCGTCGATCTGAGCTTGCAGGTCTTCCCGCTTTTCCAGAAACGCGCGGTTCCGTGGTCCCATGTCGTGTAACAGGGTTGAGAATGAAGCCCAGAATTGATCTGTCTCCACCCCTGCACCCGGCAGTGCCTGCTCTTCGATGAAAGCGACCAATTGCGGGTCAACCTGCAACCCATGTTTTTCTGTTCTGCCTGACATGTCGGCATTCTCCCCCTGAATTTCCTTTCGGAAACTCTTAGTGTCAAAGGAAAATCGCCACAACCGCCTCCGGTCAGAAAAAATGACCAAAATCTAATTAGAAGACTGTCGGGCAGCGCGGCATTTATCAGAGCAGTATTTCACTTCTTCCCAGACCTTTGCCCACCTGCGCCGCCATACGAAAGGTCTTCCGCAGGTCGCACAGGTCTTGCTGGGCAAATCGACCTTTTTGCGCATCTTTGCCATGCTGACATGCCCCAAATACAAAAGGCAGCGAAGGATATTGTCCTGCGCTGCCTTGGCTCAAGCTCTAAGAACGGCTCAATTTGTTTCGTTGGTGCCGGGGGCGTAGCTGTCAATTTTGACACCTGCAGCGCCATTGCGTTCGTTAGTTTGTGCCGCTTCTTCCCCAATCAGGGTTTGGGCAGAGGGTGTTTCGCCGCGTGACATGGTGAAGCCAATCATCAAGACGATCATCAACACACCAAAGATCAGCGCACCACGAATGCCCAGCAATGCGGGCTTGTGGTTGGTTTCCTGGCGTTCAATATTTGTGTCGGGGGCAGACATGTCTGTCTCCTTTCATACGATTTCAAAATGACCCGTTGAGGGTCGTTGGTTGCCCGATTAACGTGTGACCGACCACATAGTTCCCAAAAGTTCCCAACAAAAAGGTGACACCATGCGCGATGCCGCTCCGAAAACAGTCTATCTTGCGGAATACACACCTTTCGGCTTCATCGTGGAAGACGTGTCACTGACCTTTGACCTTGATCCGCATAAGACCCGCGTCAAAAGTCGCATCGCGTTTCGGCCAAATCCGGAAGCCACCGACAAAACCTTCTTTCTGCTTGGTGAGAACCTTGATCTGATCTCGGCCACGATCGACGGCAAGCCTGTGAATACAGAGCAAACCGCCGAAGGCCTGACCTGCCCCGTCCCTGACGCCCCCTTTGTCTGGGAGGCTGAGGTCGAGATTGACCCGGCTAACAACACGGCGCTTGAAGGGCTCTACATGTCGAACGGCATGTACTGCACCCAATGCGAGGCTGAGGGGTTTCGAAAAATCACTTACTACCCCGACCGCCCGGACGTGATGGCCACCTTCAACGTCACTGTGAACGGGCCGCACCCGGTGTTGTTGTCCAACGGAAACCCGGTCAAAACGTCCCAGCATCGCGCCGAATGGCACGATCCATGGCCCAAACCCGCTTATCTTTTTGCCCTGGTCGCCGGTGATCTGGTGGCTCATTCCGACAGCTTCACCACCATGTCGGGCCGCAAGGTCGATCTGAACCTCTACGTCCGCCCCGGCGACGAGGGCAAATGCGCCTTCGGGATGGAGGCGCTTAAGGCCTCGATGAAATGGGACGAAGACGTCTATGGCCGTGAATACGATCTGGACCTTTTCAATATCGTGGCTGTTGACGATTTCAACATGGGCGCGATGGAGAACAAGGGGCTGAACATCTTCAACTCCTCCGCTGTCCTCGCCAGCCCCGAAACTTCAACTGACATGAATTTCGAGCGGATCGAGGCGATCATCGCGCATGAGTATTTCCATAACTGGACCGGCAACCGGATCACTTGCCGCGACTGGTTCCAGCTGTGCCTCAAAGAGGGCCTGACCGTCTTCCGCGACAGCCAGTTCACCTCCGACATGCGCTCAGCCCCCGTCAAGCGCATCTCCGACGTCATCGACCTGCGCGCGCGCCAGTTTCCCGAGGATCAGGGGCCGCTCGCCCACCCCGTGCGCCCCGAAAGCTTTCAGGAGATCAACAACTTCTATACCGCCACCGTCTACGAAAAGGGCGCCGAGGTCATCGGTATGCTCAAGACGCTGGTCGGGGACGAAGCCTATTACAAAGCTCTTGATCTCTACTTCACCCGCCACGACGGGGACGCTGCCACCATCGAAGATTGGCTCAAGGTTTTCGAGGATACCACGGGCCGTGACCTATCCCAATTCAAGCGCTGGTATTCACAGGCCGGCACGCCCCGCGTGAAGGTCGAGGAAAGCTTTGAACTTGATGAACTCACCCTCACCTTCACCCAACATACCCCGCCTTCGACGGCCACACCGGATCCGCAGCCGCAGGTTATCCCTATCGCCCTGGGCCTGATCTGCCCGGACGGCAAGGAAGTCCTCGAAACCCAGACCGTGGAGCTTCATGAGGAAACCCAGATCATCCGCTTCACCAGCCTCGAAGGCCGTCCCGTCCCGTCGATCCTGCGCGGCTTTTCCGCTCCGATCGTGCTGGAGCATGACCTCAGCGACGCCGACCGCGCCCACCTGTTGGCCCATGACACCGACCCTTTTAACCGCTGGGAAGCGGGCCGCACCCTTGCCCGCAAGGCGCTCCTTGGCATTATCGAGAACGGTGCGTCCGTCGACGAAGCCTATCTCGACGGCCTGCGCGCCGTTGTCACCGACGACGGCCTCGACCCTGCCTACCGCGCGCTCATGCTGGGCTTGCCCAGCCAGTCCGACCTAGCCAATACCCTCTACGAGGCAGGCAAGGCCCCCGACCCCGCCGCGATCTACGACGCCACCGAAACCATGCGCGACGTGCTCGCAAGCCATCTCAAGGACGACCTGCACGCGCTTTACAAAGTCAATCAGGTCAGCGAACCCTACCAGCCGGACGCCGAGCAATCCGGCAAACGGTCGCTCGCCAACGCCATGCTCAGCCTCATCACCCGCGCCGAGGGGGCGGAACTGGCCGCCCAGCAATATGCGGCAGCCGACAACATGACCCAGCAGCTCGCCGCTCTTGCCAACGCCATACGCGTGGGGCAAGGCGCGCAGATGCTCGCCGACTTCGAGGACCAGTGGAAGGACGACCGCCTTGTCATGGACAAATGGTTCGGCCTGCAAGTAATGGAGGCCAAACCCAAGGACGCCGCCGCAACCGCCGAACGCCTTACGGAACACCCCGATTTCAATCACAAGAACCCCAACCGCTTCCGCGCCGTCTTCGGGGCTTTGGCAATGCACCACGCGGGTTTTCACCACGAAAGCGGCGATGCCTATACGCTGCTGGCAGACTGGCTGATCACCCTCGACCCGATCAACCCGCAGACCACCGCGCGCATGTGCTCTGCTTTCCAAACATGGAAACGCTACGACGCGGACCGTCAAAACAAGATCAAGACGGAAGTTGCCCGTATCCTCGCCACACCTGACCTCAGCCGGGACACCACCGAGATGCTGACCCGTATCCAAGGAGCCTGACCCATGACCGACCGACCCGTTTGCCTGATCACCGGTGCCTCTGCTGGCATCGGTGCCGCTTGCGCCCGGCTTGCAGCCGCGCAGGGTTATGACCTTGCCCTGACCTATAAGTCTGATCCAAAAGGTGCCGAAGCGGTGGCCGCAGCCGCCCAAGAGGCTGGCGCAAAGACCGTCGTCGTACAGGCCGATGTCGCAAATCCTGCCGATATCGACAACATCTTTGCCCAGATCGACGGCAGCTTTGGCCAGCTTGATGCGCTGATCAACAACGCAGGCATCGTCGGCCAGACGGCCCGTGTCACTGACCTGACCCACGACCGTCTGCGCCAGATCTTTGACGTGAATGTCATCGGCGCGATTCTGGTGGGACAGGCTGCCGTCAAACGCATGGAAGCGCAGGGCCATGGCGTGATTATCAACATCTCTTCTGCTGCAGCGCGCCTTGGTTCAGCCAACCAATACGTTGATTACGCCGCCTCCAAGGCTGCCATCGACACGTTCACCAAAGGACTGTCAGATGAAGTCGCCGCCAAGGGCATCCGCGTCATGGCCATAGCGCCGGGCCTGATCGAGACCGAATTGCACGGCAAAGGCGGCGACCCTGACCGCGCGGCAAGACTGGGCGGCACTGTTCCCATGGGCCGGGCGGGTTCTGCCGATGAAGTCGCGAACGCCGTTCTTTGGCTCATGTCGGACGAGGCATCTTATGTCACCGGTTCCACCCTGAACGTTACCGGCGGCAGGTGAGCACGGATTTCACGTATCACCGGCAAGGCCGCAGCCTGCGTGCCGGCCTGATTGTTCTGGCGATCTGGCTGGCGCTTGCCGGGGCGTATTTTTTGTTGGACGCAGCCCTGTGGATTGTGGGGTTTCTTGCATTCTTCACGCTGCCCGCCCTTTGGGACCTCTACCGCAATCCGCCCAGCGGCCTGACCCTTACAGACCAGGAAATGAGTTGGTTTACCGGAAAACGCACTGCACAGGTGGCCTTGGAAGAGATTGAGCGCGTCCGCTTGGACACAAGGCTAGATTTCTCTGTACGTGTCACGCTGGTGCTGCAAACCGGTGCAAAAATCCGCCTGCCGTTTGAAGCCACCCCGCCGCATCAGGCTTTGGAAGACGCACTCAATGCCCATGGCCTGACGACCCGCCGTACACAT
>Ga0316197_10001047_pt1 | contig 19663 bp, 17 predicted proteins | sample OudBiesiAoxic_MG_FD_204939 | JGI IMG/M metagenome (GOLD analysis project Ga0316197, IMG submission 204939) | Coastal sediment microbial communities from Oude Bieten Haven, Netherlands - site A oxic | ecosystem: Environmental > Aquatic > Marine > Coastal > Sediment | place: Netherlands... | reverse complement strand
CGTCTGCGCTCGGCACGTAGTTCACGCAGGCAAGCCGATACCCACCCTCGACGAATGCCTTGGCGCCGGTGATCTGGAACATCATGCGCCAGAACCCGGAATCCACCGCCTTGTTGATGATGCTCCCGTTTACGGAAGGCAAAATGCCCGGGCCGTCGCCGATCAACAGGCTGGCTGCCTCGTGATCCTGGTGGATGACGTAGTGGAGCGCAGCGGCCATGCCGACATCCGGCCCGAGCAGATGCACCTGCTTCAGGCCTTGCGTCTGTACGAACTGGTGCAGGAAACGGCCTTGGGCTTCGAAGCTCATGAACTCGAGTCCGCCTTCACTTCGCCCGAAGCCCGGAAGGTCGAGCGCAAGCACGTGGCACTGCGCCGTGAGCTTGGGCCAGATGGGGTCGTAGCAGAGGATGCTCTGGGGAAGTGGCGACAAGAGAAGCACGACAGGTCCGTCCTGCTTGCCTCCTTCGGCACAACGCACCTTGACGCCGCCGATGCTGCGATACTCGGGCCGCATTGCGAAATGCGTCTCCCGGGCTTCGGCGCGTCCAGCGCCAGGGCGGCGCACGGCTTTGAGTTCGCGGTATTCGGGGGTGACGCTGAGCAGCACGCTCGCATTGAGCTTGCCGAAAAAGCCGATGGGATCTGCCGTTGAGGTCATGTCGCGGAACGCTCCGTTCGAGTCATCTGGATGTCAGTTCTTCTGCGCGTCCTCGGGGAAGCCATGCCATGGATTCCATGCGTCGGCGACCGGGACGATACCTTTGTCCTTCGCGTACTTGCCATAAGTGCGGATCATTCGCTTGAGGCGCCTGCGTTGATGGGAATCGAGTGCCCGAGTCTCCCCGGGATCCTTTTTGATGTCGTAGAGATGCCACTTTCCATCCCCGTACATCCCGGTCCGCACCCGTATGGCTTTGTAGTCCCCGGCCACGATGTAGCTGTTGCCAAAGAGCTCGAATGCGAACCATTGCTCTTCCGTTCGCGGCTGCGGTGCACGGCCCTCGAGAAAGCCGCGCATCGAAACGCCAGACGGTGGTACGGCCTCGCGGTCCTTTTCCTCATCGCTCAGCTCCGACCAGGGACGCAAGAGCTCGTTGTTGGCCGTGGAGGGATAGGGGGCGTCTTTGGGGATGATGCCATGTGCTTTTTGTGATTCGAAACGCGCGCGCTTGAGGCCCTCGTAGCCGAACTCGCGATAGTGATCGACATACTTGTCGATCAAGAAGTCGAGTGCCTGCAATGGGCGTGGGCTGTCGTGTAGCAGAGGTAGGCGAAGAAGGGCTTGCCCGACTTTTGGCCTTGCGCGAGGTATTCGAGCATTTTCGACGTGTAAAGATTGTCCGAGTAGATGCCCGCTGGGCGATCGACCTCTTTGCCGTCTTCGTAGAAAGGTTCCTTGGGGACGATTCCTGCTTTGACTTGCGCAGCCACCTCGGGGTCATCGAGGTTCACGTGGAAGACGCCTTGGTTCCAGTGGTTGGAGCCACCCGTGTAGATGCCGTAGCTGCGATCGAAGCCCCATTGGTGCGGCCCGTGTCCGCCGTGCTCGGTGCCACCGAGGTGCCACTTCCCCACCATGTACGTGCGGTACCCGGCATCCTGCAGCAGCTCCGCGGTCGTCACCGTCGTGCGGGTCAGGTAGGACTCGTATCCAGGTTTGCCCTCGGCGGGCGGATAGAGCGCATAGTCGAATGCTCCTAGACCAATGTCGATCGAGTCGTTGCCGGTCAGCAGCATTCCCTGGTGACCGAGCAGAGAATTGATCGCATCAGCATCCCGCTCGGTATTCGCGGCCCGGACTCTTGCGGATAGGCCATTCTTTTCTAGCCGCGAGGAAAGATCTTTGGAACTGACGCGCAAGTCGAGCGGTCGCGCATCGCCACCAAGCGGTGGTCCCGTTCAAGGGACAACGAACAATTACGTATAGACGCTTTCGAGAAAGAGGCAGACGGTGATGGTTCTCTGGCGCCTCAGAGAACTGCATGCGGGCGGCCAAATGGGACCTCTCGCTGCTTTCCGCAACGGAGGTCATCATGAAACCGAAGAACACCCTGGCTAGGTCAAAATCGCGAGGTTCTGCGCTGCTGATCGGCGGCATCCTTGGGCTGTTAGCTGGTTGTGGAGACGCGGATGCCTTCAAGATCAACGCAGGCGGCATCGATCCAGAATCCATTCCGACCGACCATACGTGCTTCACCGGATCTGCAATCAAACTCGTTCGCCACTCGAGCGCGTGCGAGCAGACAAGCACGTCCCTGACCTCCGAAGTCTACGAGGGGGTGATCTTCTCCGCAGAAGAGGTCCGGAGTCTACGTTCACCCTGCGCCGACGGACCCACTCCCGGCATCGAGATCTATTTCGACGAAGATAGTCACAGCATCCTCTTGGACTTCTCGAAGGTGACGCACGCGGACCGCTTCCCGAAGGCCGACTTCGAAGGCTACATGTTCGAAGTCGCGCTCGAGGAGGCCAACGGCAGCCTTCTTGTTGTCACCGTCGACCGAGAACTCAGCAGCATCAGCCTCAATGACGAGCATGTCGCGTGGGACCGATCGCACATCGACGTGAACTTCGAAGGAGTGTCGTACGACCAGCAAAGCTTTCTCAAGCTCGACTTGCAGTTCGCCCGTGCTTCCCCGCTACCCGGCTAGACACCGGCAACGAAAGATCCCGTCCGTGTTTGGTCGGATTGAGGACGCAACCACGCCACCCAGGTTGGCGGACTGGCGCGGTCCAAGCGTTCGAGGAGCAGCAGACCGGTAGCCGCCCCTACGGGCATTCCTCCTGTGCGTCGCAGGTCGGGGGGTCACACATGGCGCGAAGCACGTTGGACTCGTTGTCGGTGAAGCCCTCGCAGTCGGTGCTCACCGAGATCGTGCAGCTCTCCTGGGTGCTCATGGTGTAGGACACGCCAGACAACCACCCGGAGATCTGGCTCTTCTGGATGTCGGCCGTGATGTCGCCGCCTTCCTCGTAGCAGTAGAGGTCCACGCCCGCTCCACTTTGCTGGCTACCGACGTTGCGAAGGGTCGATTCGTAGATGATGAGCGAGGACAGAGTTCGGCCTGGCCATGGGTTCCAAGTGATGGCGTCGTTCCCGTAGGTCTCGACCGTCACGTTGCACAGGGTGACGTTCTCTGGATTCACGCAACTGACCCCCCAGAACTCGCGCCCCGCGATCGTGAGGTCGCGAATGGTCGCGCTTCCGTACGTGCTCAGGCCCACGGCACCGTAGGGGTCGCCTGTCATGGTGAGCGTCGTCTGCCCCTCGCCCGAGCCGGCGAGCGTCACGTCGATCAGAAGTGCTTGGCTCGGCCACGTGCCTCCGTCGTCCGGCAGCGTCCAATCATGGATCGGCGGCGCGTAGTTACCCGGCGCCAACAGGATGACCGAACCGCCGGGCGCCGCTGTCAGCACGTCGTAGAGATCATCGTCTGCTGTCACCTGGATCACGTTGGCAGGGAGCGGCCCACATGGGCTGCCCGTGCCGCCCGTGCCGGCGGTGCCGCCTGTACCACCCACGCCGGCGCTTCCGCCTGTGCCACCGGTACCGCCGACGACGCAGGTGCACGACGCGTTTGCGGTGTCGTTGTCGCATTGGCTCGAATCGCAGTGAGTATCGAGCTCACAGGAAGACCCCGGCATTCCGTCGCCGGCGGCTTGGGGGCATCTGAGGGTGCATGTGTTGCCGGAGCAGTACTCGTTGTCGGCCGTGCAATCTGCATCCGTCGTGCACGTGGCGACGTTGCAGTTGCTGGCACCGAGGAACAGAGCGAGCACCGCAAAGACCAGGGGCATCCACAAACGGCGTGTCATGCAGACCACCTCCTACGGTGCTCTACAAGGCAAGCGGTATGCCAACACGCTCGCTGTGATTCAAAGCGAAAAGAGGCCAAAGCGAGTGCTCCCTCTAGCCCGATGCATGCAGAGATTGCGTGCGAGGACCCTTTCGCGAATTGGCTGCGCAGAACGCATTCAGAGCAACGTCGGTCGGGTCTCCTTCCGAATCATCCAAGGTGGCAGGCAGAGCCTGACTTGCCGGTCCGGCTACGGCGCTACCAGCGGCTTCTGGAACTTGAGCGTCATTCGATCGCTTTCCCCGATGGCCACATAGGTCGCCTCGCCCTCGGCACCGAGTCGAAGCACCGGTGGGAGCGTCCAGACTCCTTCGGGATGGTGGTGCGTGTCTTTCGGGTTGCGGTTGACGTCGGACCGGCCGACTAGTTCGAAGCCGGCTTCCTCGGCCAAGGCGATGACGTACGCCTCTGGCACGTAGCCTTCTGCGGCGCTCTTCTTCGGGTCGGCTCCCTCGTCGGCGCGGTGCTGCACGACGCCGAGGATTCCGCCCGGTCGCAGGACAGAGAAGAAGGCGGCGTACGCCTGCTCGGCGCCGCCGTCGACGATCCAGTTGTGTGTGTTGCGGAAGGTGAGGACGAGGTCGACTGAGGCGTCCGGTCCGAGCTCGATCGGCGAAGGAGGATCGAAGGTCACGAGCTCTGCGTCTCCTAGGAGCTGTGGTCGAGACGCCCGCGCGTCCATGAAGCGCTTCCGGTACTTGGCGCGCGGCCCTTCCGCGCTGGGGATGCCGACCGACAGTCTTCCCGACTCAGCGAGATATGGGGCGAGGATCTCCGTGTACCAGCCGCCTCCCGGGCGAATCTCGAGGACGTGCATGTCGGGCTCGATCCCGAAAAAAGTCAGTGTCTCCAAGGGATGTCGGTATCGGTCGCGTGCGCGATTGTCAGGCGAGCGCTCTGCGGACGCGACCACCGCGGCGAGGCTCCCCGGAGCAGCCGCGGCCCCGCTGGCGGTTCCGCCTTCGGTCGGATCGGCAGGCGGCACGGCACTGCGCCCCGTCGGAGCGGCAGCAGCCCCACAACCGGAGAGCCCAACCACGAAAAGAACCAGGAAGCGCTTGAACATCGTTAGCGGCTACCGCCAAAGTTGCCGTCTGTCGACAAGAAGCCGATCCCCACTCCGAGGCAGAGCGACGATGGCGAATACAGCAGCGTGTCCATCCCCTGCTAGTGCTGCGACACGCACTTGAAGCAGGGCGCGGTTTGGCCCTCAGGGCAGGGCGTGTCATTGCACACTCCGAGAGGCCCATCGGGCATCTGGCACTGGGCGTACCGCGTGACGCAAGGCGCCGCAGGGGCCGGGGCTTTGTTCGTCCCTGCCGGGCAGCCCGTCGCGAGAAGGCCAATGACGACGACGCCGCAAGAGAGCCATGGGTGTCGGATGGAGGGCAAACGCATGATTCGGCGCACTCTACTACGATGTACGAGCTTGCAGAACCCATATGGATCCGACCGAGGTTGGCGGGATTTCTCTTGCAGCAGTGAACAAAGACGCCCCGAGCGGTGCTACGACCGCTCGGGGCGTTGGTCGACCTCTGGTGAGTCAGCCTACGGCGCGCAAGCTGCCGTACCGCCGGCGGTCATCGGGTCGCAGAGGTAGCCGGCGTCGGTGGATGAACCGAAGTTGGCGTCCCAGTTGCTCAGGTGGCAGTCGCTACAGCCAAGTGCGGCTGTGGACAGCGCCACCTCGTGGTTGATCTGCAGGTACATCTCGGTGTTGACCCACTCCCAGGTCACCTCGTCGCCGGTCGGCGAGGTCTTCTTGTAGGACGTCGGTGCCGTGATCTGGTCGGCGTCTAGGGCGCCCGCGGTGAGGGCCGCATCCCAGACCTGTTCGATGTCCGCATCTGTTGGCGACGGATTCGAGGCGAACAGTGCTGGAATCGCTTTCCAGAAGGCATCCGAGGAAGGGTCTCCGCTGAACAGCCACGGCACGATTAGAAACTCGCCGTTGGCCGCGTTGAGGTCAGCCTGCTGAGAGCCGGTCATGACCTTGAACGGATACAGCTTGGCTCCGTTGACCCCTCGGGCGCCAATCGGCTTGGCGATCGAGACGGGATCGTCGGCGCTGCCGTCGCCGCTAATGAAGCCGCCGGAGGTTACGGTCAGTCGCTCGACACCACCATCGTACCAGGCGTACACCGGTCGCACGTTGGCGTCCCAGTCGAACGTTCCCTTCATCCAGTCGTAGCTCGGCTTCTGGACCGTGCTGCCATCCACGAGGGTGACGGTTTCCATTGGGATTGGGTCGGTGTCGAACTGGCCGGCAGTTTCCCACTTCCAGTCCATCTTCGTCGCCTGCGTGCGGCTGAACGCCGGCACGTGGCAGGTCTGACAGGCGAGGTTGGCAATGTGGGACTCCAGTGCCGAGTCGTCATGCACGGTGCCGCTGTGGCAGTCGCTGCACGCGACGGCGCCCTCGGAGACCGGGTTGTGCACGCCCTTACCCCCGATTTGGTGGCCGCTCGTGGTGTGGCAGTCGGCGCAAACCATGCCGCGTCCCATGTGGACGTCGACGGCTTCCGTTGGGTTGGCTAGCGCCGAGCCGATGTCGCCCTTCTTGACGTTGTCCCCGCCGCCGGCCGTGAAGTGGCAGGCGCCGCAGTTGGAGCGAGTTGACGTACCAACACTCTTGGCGGCCAGCACTAGGTCGACGTCAGGAGCAACCACGCCGCCAGGTGCTTTCACCTTCGCATACCCGGATGCGGGGTCGGCATGGCAGACTAGGCAGTCGATGTTGGCCTTGTTGGTCCAGTCGTAGGTGTCTATGTTGACCAAGTTGTAGCCCGCGTGGCATTGCGCGCAGCGCGCCTCGTTGCTCTTGACGGCGATGCAGAAGTTGTTGATGAGCTGGTTCTTGCCGGTCAGCCCGAGGGGGATCGTAGAACCGGCGCCATCGGGGATAACCGCGCCTGGGGCGTTGGCCAGGTCCCAGCGCCAGTGAGCGGAATTCAGCATGTCGTCGCCTGCGCCTTCGTGGCAGTCCATACAAAGGGCGGTGGCGGCCGGACCGTCGTCCAAGCTGGTCGCGCCGATCTTCTCGCGGTGATCCTTGCCGGGCTCGGTCCCGCCGAGAGTGCGGTCAATCATGCATAGCGGCTCATCGCCGTCCTCGTTGCAGTACTCGGTTCCGTCGCAGCTCGAGACGCACACTGGGTTGACCAGCGTGGTGTCGCAGGTCGAGCATCCATCGCACTCGGGATCGCAGGCCGGCGTGACCGAGTCGGCCTCGCAGGCGTTGGTTTCCTCGTTGCAGGTAGTGCCCTCGGCGCAGAAGTCGACGCAGGCGGCGGGATCGAGGCCTGTGTCGCAGTACTGGCACGGGTCGCACGCATCACACTCAGCGACTTCGGGCATCAGGCATGTGCCGTCCTGGCAGAGCAGGCCCTCGCCGCAGGCAGAGACGCACTGCGGTGAGTCGCCGCTGATATCGCAAACCAGACAGGCATTCGCATTGCAAATGGGGTCGCAGGCCGCGCCTGGCTCATCCTCGTCGCTGCTGCCGCAAGCGGACAGCGAGAGGGACAGCAGTGCGGCGACCAACCATGGAGTTCGTCTTGCCTTGAACATCGCTCATCCTCTTCCTCAGTAGGATGCCCGATCCGGACCCGCTCTCGGTAGTCGGGGCGGCCGAGCACCGCCTTCGTTACGCTGTAACTCGAGTCGTTAGGGTCAAGCGATTCGCGTGGCCAGAGATCGTCGCCAAGAAATGGATCGCGACGACGAAATCGAAAATCGAAATCAGTAGTCGGTGCGACGTGCACGACGTCGATGCCGTCTCCGACGAAAACGATCCGACCGAGGTTGGCGCCAGGCGACGAAGTGAAACGCGGTTGCCGAGGGGAAGCTTCGAGCTAGCCGGAGGTCGTGATCGGAGTGCCACGACTTCGCCGAGTCGGCTGACGGTGCGTTCTCAGGAGAGGCGGGCTCTTTCGAGCTCGAGCATCGGCGATGCAGACGTACCTCGACGCTCAGCGCCTACCCTTCCTGCGCTGTCGGTTCGCCCCGCCGCATAGCTGCCGTCGAGCTAGGGTGCCGGTCCACACCGTGCCCCATGACACACCCGCATCCACCAGGTGCCGATCGGAAAGCACACGGTGCGCTTGCCCGCTGTCCACGCGGCAAGTGCCTTGTCGTACTGCGCGTTGAAAGCTCTGAGGCGTCCGACGGCTTGTGCCGCCGCCCCGCGCTACGGTCAGGCCGAGGCAGTACCAAGACCCGCGCTCGAGCTCTCGCGCTTCGTCCGGGTTTTGCCGCATCCAGGGCAACGTGGGTCGGGTCTTGTTTTTGCCGTGTATGCAGCCCGGGAGCTTCCCGCTAAGATGGCCGAGCGTGCGCTCTCCAAATCGTGAGAAGCGTCGCTCCGCTGAAGGCTCCGCCCGCGTGAATGAAGGTGCACCCATGACCACCAAGACAAAACCCATGTCGCCTGTCGATTCGGCCTGGCTGCACATGGAAGAGCCCACCAATTTGATGATGATCACGGGCGTCTCGCTGCTCGACAAGCCGCTCGACTTTGAACGCTTCCGCAAGACCTTGGAGGTTCGCCTGCTCACCCTAGATCGGTTCACCATGCGCGTGGTGGAGTCAGTCCTACCGGTGGGCACGCCCCACTGGGAGGTCGATTCCAACTTCGATCTGGATGCGCACATCCATCGCGTTGCCTTGCCGGCACCAGGCGACATGGTGGAGCTCCAGCGCCTCATCAGCGATCTTGCCAGCACGCCGCTCGATTTTTCCAAGCCATTGTGGAACATCCATCTGGTGGAGAACGTGGCGGGCGGCGCGGCTATGGTCTTGCGTCTCCATCATTGCATCGGCGATGGCACGGCCATGAATGCGATTCTGTTTCGCCTCATGGACATGGCGCGCGATGCGCCCATCGGTGAAGTGCAAGAGCTGGCAACGGAAGCGCCGAAACGGCATGATTTCGTTTCGACCGCCTTCAGGCCCGTGCGCAGCATCGGAAACGCAATCCGCTACTTGGCGCACGAAGGCAGCGAAAGCCTACGCCGCCCCTCACGTATCGTGGAGGGCGCGGGCGCCGCGGCCGAAGCGGCGAGTATCGTGGGACGCGTGCTGCTGATGACGCCCGATGCGGAGACGCCGTTCAAAGGTCCTCTCGGCGTCCAAAAGCGCGTGGCTTGGTCCGACAACGTTCCTTTGGCGGACGTCAAAACCGTCACGAAGGCATTGGGCACGAAGGTCAACGACGTGATGCTCAGCGCGCTGGCCGGCGGATTGCGCGACTATCTCATCGCGCGCGACGCCGATCTGAGCGATCTCGAAATCCGGGCCGTGATTCCGGTCGACCTACGGGCGCCTGAACGGGGAATTGAGCTTGGCAACGCGTTTGGCCTCGTTTTTTTGGCTCTTCCGCTGAGCATCGCCGACCCGGTCGAACGGCTTCTCGAGACCAAGAAGCGCATGGATGCCATCAAGCAGTCGATTGAGGCGGTCACGTTCTACAGCTTGCTCAACATCTTCGGCGTGACGCCCCGACAGGTCGAGGAGCAGGGGCTGAATATCTTTGGGTCCCGCGCCACCGCGGTCGTGACCAATGTGCGCGGACCAGGTCAGGCGCTCTACATCGCCGGCAGCAAGATCGAAAACATCATGGGCTGGGTTCCACAAGCGGGACGACTGGGCCTCGGGGTCAGCATCTTCAGTTACGACGGCAAGGTGAGCGTCGGCGTGATCACCGACGCCGGGCTCGTGCCCCAACCGGAACAAATCACCGCTGCTTTCCGCGCCAGGTTCGATGAATTGCTGGCGATCGCCACTGCCGGCGAATCCGACTGATGGGCAGCGAACCTCGGGGAGAGAAACACGGATGGTGGCGCCTGTGGCGCGACTATTCGTACTCTCTGGTCTAGCAGGCCGAGCACGCGATCAAGCTCTGGCGGGATCTCGGCGTCGTCGAGGCCGATCTCTTGGGACACGACTACGGCAGCAGTGTGGTGACCGAGCGCTGGTGCGCCACAGTGCTGGATGCGCTGTCAGTCGAGCCGGCCTAGGCCGGCGACGGTCACTCGCTCAGGACGTCGAACACAACGAATTCACCGAGCGCATGCCGCGTTTGGCGCAACGTGGGTCGGATCTTCCTTTCTTGGTCCTTCTTCCTCTCTGCCCCGGGCCACATGTAGATTATACCTACATAAATCGGCAGGATTATCTGAATAGCCGACAGTTTGTCCAAGCCACATATCTCCTGGTGTTACTCGAAGGGAGATCCGCCATGATTCGTAGGGAAGCCGAAGGTCGCTTGGTCGCACTCATCGCCGTGGCGCTGGCCGTCGCCGCGCAGTCAGCGGTAGTAGGAAGCGTTGCCAACGGTGACACGGCTCGGAGCGGGTTCATGATCCCTGGGCTCGTCGCGGCAGAGCCGTTCGGGGTTCGTCTTCTCGACGACGTGCTGACGGTCCCCAATCTAAGTGCGGCGGCCACCACCGCCGTGTCCACTGATGGGCTTAAGGGTCGATTCGAAGTTGCTGACATCTCCACCGAGGGCGAGCTCCAGCCGCAGTTCCGAGACTCGCGATTCCACTGGCCCCACAACCTCGACCCGAGCGGCGCTCCGATCGAGCTTCGCCAAGAACACCTCGCCCCCCTCGTACGGCTGGTGTTCTAGGTGATTGTGGAACCCGACACAGAAACGGAGAGGCCTTCGCTGGCGACTCAGCTCGAGAGTCTAGCCTGGTTTATCAAGCGGGTTCGCAAGGAGCGCGACGTCACCCAGAGCCAGCTCGCGGTCGAACTCGGCATCACGCCTGAGGAAGTTGCGGAAATCGAAGGCGGCGTCACATGGCCGACCTTGCCGCAGTTCCTCTCGATCCTAGAGGCTCTCGATCTTCGCCGTTGGGATCCGACCGACCCTGTCAACGTCGTCCACATCCTTCGGAGCGAGCGAAGCCTTCGGAGGCTCGGGCTGCTCGAATGGATGCTGAGCTTGACCGACGATGAGATGACCTTGTTCGCGACCCGTGGGTACGAGGCTGTCGAGCTCAGTCGGGCGCTCGGCGTACTCCAGAACAAGAAGCTTCCCAACGCCGGAGAGCCTCTCCCGCTCCTCTTTCCAGAGAGGCTTTCGGGGTTTCGGCACCTCGCCCAGTCCGAGGAGGACTAGCCGCGTCCGCGGCGGCCGCTCTCGCGCGTCAGTGCTGAAGGATCTCCCTGACGAGCGGATTGGGAAAACGACGGCTCTGGGTAATTGCGTAGAAGCTCTCCCGGATCTCGGGGATCTTGCAGCGCTCGACTAGGGTTCCGTTGTCCAGCTCGTCTCTGACGACGACCGGCGGCACGAGCGCGAGGCAGTTGCTGTCGCGCGCGAAGAGGCGAAGCATGGCCATATCGTCGATCTCCGCGAGAATCGTGGGGCGAACTCCGGCAAGCTCCATCAATCGGTCGAACGCGACGCGCACGTCGCTATCGAGGCTTGGAACCAAGATCGGCGACGACTCGAGGTCCTCTGGAAAACGAAGCAGAGCTTCGCCCCGTACCGGAGGGCCCACAATGCTCACCGGTTGCTCCTGCAGAAGGTGGCTATGCCATGAGGTCTTCGCGTCGCGTGCCGCCGGTTGGTTTGCGAGAACGAGATCCACGGCATGCGCCTCGAGCTGAGACAAGAGCTCGCGCATGGTCCCCGATCGGACGACGACCTCGACCTCAGGGCGACCGATCAACGGACGAAGCAGCGCGATCTGAAAGTTGCGGGACAGCGTGGTGATCGCGCCGACTCGAAGCACTTCCTGCCGTGTATCCGAACGTCCTCCGAGCGTGCTGATCAGCTCCTCTCCCGCCTCGAACACCGTGTCCGCATAGTCGAGCGCGATTCGCCCTGCCTCGGTCAGCTTCAACCCTCGCCCCTCACGCTCGAAGAGCGCGTGGCCAAGCTGGCTTTCGAGCTTCTTGATCTGTGTCGAAAGCGCCGACTGCGACACGTTGAGGTGCTTGGCCGCCTCGGTGAGCTTCCCCTCGTGGGCGACCGCCCGGAAGTAGCGCAGGTGGTGGTAGTTCAGATCCGTCATTCAATAGTTCTAATATAAAGAACGAAAGTTTCCAAACTTTGTATTTTACAGAAGACAGTTCGAGCCCTAGTTATTCCTAGCCTTCGAGGAGAATTATGCCGAACTGGACACACAATCTGATTTTTCTGGCCCCACTCGCCCTCATCGTGGTGGGCCTCATCCCCTCTCAGCAGGCCGATCGCCGGCCCAAGGCCATGCTGCGCCTGGCGCGGGGCGCATCGGCCTTCGCCCTCGGCCTCGCCCTGATCACGACCCTGGTGTTCTTCATTGGCGGTGACATGACTCCGGCTCACGGGCTCGTCCTCGGGGCAGGGGGCGTCGGGATCACCCTCTATTACGACGCGCTCTCGGCGGTGATTTCACTCCTGGTGTCCTTCGTCGGCGCGATCGTCATCACCTACAGCAAGAACTACCTCGACGGCGACCCGGGGCAGGGCCACTTCATCAAGTGGCTGTGCCTGACCCTGGCGGCCGTGCTCACCCTCACCATCTCTGGCAATTTTCTGCAGTTCACGCTCGCCTGGGTCGCGAGCAGCCTCTGCCTTCATCAGCTTCTCGTCTTCTACCAGGATCGCCGAGCCGCGCGGCTTGCGGCCCGTAAGAAGTTCATTGCAAGTCGGCTTGGCGACCTCTGTCTCATCTCGACGATGGCGCTGGTCTACTACGTCTTTGGAAGCCTCGACTTCGATGTCGTATTCACCAAGGCGAACGCTCTTGGCGATGCCGCCACGCTCCCACCTCAGATCCACGTGATCGCGATGCTCCTCGTCGTCGGCGCGATGCTGAAGTCGGCGCAGTTTCCGTTTCACGGCTGGCTCACGGAAGTCATGGAGACACCGACACCGGTGTCGGCGCTTCTTCATGCCGGCATCATCAACGCGGGAGGCTTTCTCATCTTACGCTTGAGCGACATGGTGTCGCTGTCCGTGCCGGCTCTCGAAATGCTGGCGATGGTCGGGGGCTTCACCGCCCTGTTCGCCTCGGTGGTCATGTTGACGCAAACCAGCGTCAAGGTCTCTCTTGCCTGGTCCACGATTGCGCAGATGGGCTTCATGATGCTCCAGTGCGGGCTCGGCGCCTTCTCCGCCGCCGCGCTGCACATCGTGGCTCATTCCCTCTACAAGGCGCACGCCTTCCTATCCGCGGGCAGTGTCGTCGACATCTCCCGCGCCTCCTGGGTCGCGCGCCCGCACGGCAAGCCCCATCCGGCCCGTCTCGTCGTGGGGCTGGCGGGCGCGGTTGGGCTGACCTGGGCGGTCAGCTTGGCCTTCGGGGCTTCACTCACGCGTGCTCCGGGGGTATTCGCCCTCGGCGCGATCATGGTCATGGGTGTGACGCATCTGGTTGCGAATGCCATCGACGAGCGCCCAAGCCCGTTCGTGGTTCTGCGAGGAGTGGGGTTGGCTGTGGGGGTCGCCGTGGCTTACTTCGCGCTGCAGCTCGGTGCCGAGGTTCTGATGTCCGGCAGCCTGCCTGAGAAGCAGGCGCTTCGCGGGCCACTCGATCTTGCAATCGTCGGGCTCGTGATCGTCCTGTTCGGCGCCGTGACGGTCCTGCAGAACGCGATGCCCTACAAAATGGCCGATCCGAGGTGGCAGGCATTCTACGTCCATCTCTTCAACGGCTTCTACGTCAACGCAGTCACCAACCGCCTCGTTCACCGCTGGTGGCCTATCGGCCACACGTCCACCTCGAAGGGAGCCCGCATATGAGTCAGCCGCTTGCCCGCACGATCGTTCACATGGAGGACGTCGAGCACGCCCGACCGCAGGCCAGAGGCTCGGCCCTCGCGCTGCCGTCCACCCCTGCGACCTTGGAGCTGCGCCAGGCGCTGCGGCGAGCTCACGCGCGTGTCGCGCCTCTGTGGCCTCTCCAGAGCTTCGTCGCCGTCAATCCCTTCCTCGGGCTCTCCGAAGAGCGGTTCGGGGAAGCCTGCCAAACCATGAAGCGCGTGGCGGACGCGCACATGCTGATGCCGCGCGAACACTACCTAGGGCTGCTCGCTGAAGGTCGGATTACCGACCGAGACCTTCATGAGGCCCTGCAGGCCTCGCCGGAGCTCGTCGCTGTTCCAAAGAGCCTCGCTTCGCTCAAGGAGACGCTCGAGACCGAGCCAACCTACGCCGGTGAGGCCTTCGTGACCGTGACCGAAATCCTCGACCGCTCGCTCCAGCTCGACACCGAGACTCTGGTCATAGGTGAGATTGCGAAGTGGTGCGCCGCCTACTGGGATGAGGGCCAGGCAGCCTGGCGAATGCCTTGGCGCCACCTCGCGTTCTATCCTGCGTGGCGTGCCGCGACCGCCATCGATCGCACCGCGGAGGTGATGGGCCTCGTTGGCTTCCGCGAAGCGATCGCTTCCCTTCCCGCCGACCCGACCGAAGCGATCGCAGTCATCGTCGAGGCGCTCGGCCTGCCTCCCGAAGCACTGGACGGATATCTGCACCATGCATCGTTTGGCATCCGGGGATGGGCCGGCTACGCACGGTACCTCGGCTGGGTTCCGGAGCTCGACGGCTCCGAGGACGACACGGTGACCGAAGTGCTCGCGGTCCGCTTGGCGTGGGACTACGCGCTTCACGCGATCCACCACGACGACGCGTTCCGCAAAGCGTGGCACGAGGCGACCAGCGAGATGCAGCGGGCGGCCCGTGAGCCGGAGCACGACCGCGACCTCGCCGTCGACGCGGTCCTTCAGGGCGCCGCTGACGCTTCCTACCGGCGTACCCTCATCGAGACGGTGCAGAGCTCGTCGAACCTGAATACGCCCGTGGTCGCCCGCAAGGCGGTCCAGGCGGCGTTCTGCATCGACGTTCGGTCGGAGGTCTATCGACGCGCGCTCGAGAGCGTCGCGCCACAGGCGGACACGATCGGCTTTGCCGGCTTCTTCGGTTTCCCGATCGAGTACGTGCCGATCGGACAGCCAAGCGGGCCTGCGCAGTGCCCGGTCCTTCTGACGCCGAAGTTCGTGGTCCGCGAGACGGTCGCGGGCGCCGATGACGACGAAACGACTGAAATCCTCGGACTGCGCCTGCTTCGCCGGCGTGCGGCGACCGCCTGGAAGTCCTTCAAGAGCTCTGCGGTCTCCTCGTTCGTCTTCGTCGAGACGGCGGGTCTGGCGTTTGCCGCGAAGCTAGTCAGCGACGCGACCGGGGCGACCCGCACGGTCACGGACCCGAGCTCCGACGGCCTCGATCCAAAGACCGTCTCTCGACTCGCCCCGGCGGTTGCGCCTGGCACGCTCGGCGTTCGGAAGACCGGGCTCACGAAGGAAGAGCAAATCGCAACCGCGGAATCCATGCTCCGTGGCATGTCGTTGACGACCGATTTCGCGCGGCTGGTGATGCTTGCGGGTCACGGAAGCACCACGGTCAACAACCCACACGCTTCCGGCTATGACTGTGGGGCGTGCGGCGGCAACCCCGGCGACGCCAATGCGCGCGTTGCCGCTGCGGTCCTCAATGACCCCGACGTCCGGCTCGCGGTTCGCGAGCGAGGGATCGACATCCCGGAGGACACCTGGTTCGTCGGCGCCCTTCACGACACGACGACCGACGATGTCACGATCTTCGACCGGAGCCTCGTCCCCGACTCGCACGCAGAGGACCTTCGTCAGTTGGATGCCTGGTTGGCGGAGGCATCCTCCAAGGCGCGTCTCGAGCGGTCGGTCCTCTTGAATGCGGGAGACGGAGATATCGAAGCGAGGGTCATCGCGCGAAGCCGTGACTGGTCGCAGGTACGACCCGAGTGGGGCCTCGCCCGAAACGCGGCATTCATCGCGGCCCCCCGCGCTCGCACCCGCGGAGTGAACCTCGATGGGCGGGTGTTTCTCCATGACTACGACTGGCGTTCGGATTCGAACTGGGGCGTGCTCGAGCTGATCATGACCGCGCCGATGGTCGTCGCGAGCTGGATCAACCTTCAATATTACGCCTCTGCCGTCGACCGCGACGCGTTCAGCTCGGGGAACAAAACCCTCCACAACGTCGTCGGCACACTCGGCGTCCTCGAGGGAAATGGCGGGGACCTGCGGGTCGGGCTTCCCTGGCAGTCGGTGCACGACGGGCATCGATTGGTTCACGAGCCGCTGAGGCTCAATGTCTTCATCGAGGCTCCGCTCGAACAGATCGACGCAGTGCTCGAAAAGCATGACAACGTTCGCGAGCTCGTCGACAACGGATGGCTTCACCTTCTCGCATTCGCAGACGACGGCACCACCTACAAGCGCGATGCCATCGACGGCACCTGGGCTCCGGCAACCGCAGCGGAGGGCTGAACGAATCAGCCCCTAGGGAGGGCTTGGGTTGGCGGTCTGCTCCATCGCCCACAGCGCCGCCGCACCCTCATACAACCTTCGCATGATCTGCGCTTCGGTTACGCCCAGCCTTGCGCTTGGGGAGATGTCTACGAGGCCACCTGTGCCCGCTCCGGAGTGTTCGCCGCCGGCGCCGCGGACGGCGAGACCGAGGTCTCGTGCCGCTTGCTTCAGGCGTGTCAGGTCGGTGCCGTTTGAAGTGAGCCCTGGCAGTTTCATGTGTAGGCTGGCGCGCATGCCTGCGCCGAGGTTTGTCGGGCAAGAGGTGACGTTGCCATAGGTGGGGGATGTGGCGAACGGGGGCAGCAGATCGGTCAGCGTCTCGAGGCCCGAGCGCAGGCGTTCGAACAGGATGCTGAGATTGCCGCCGCGCTGCATGGCCATGATGCGCAGGTGATCTTCTTCTCCGACCCACACCAAGAAATCCTCTTTGAGCGACACATACATGCCGCGGCCATGAGGCCAGTCACCACTGATGCCTGCGGCGTTCAAGTATGGATCTGCGCTCATGTCCTTGAACATCTGATGAGCTTCGACGCGCTGCTCGTATTCGCCCGCGTCAATCTCGTTGGGTGAGCCGGGGGTAATCGAAAGGTATGTGCCACCAAAGGCCGGGTCTTCGGCCAGTTTGGCGAAGGCTCGAGCCGCGACGCGTTCAAAAGCTACACGCTGCTTCTTTGTCATCGCACCGGGCAGGGGGAACGTTGCGACATTGCGCGCCACCCGGACCCGCATGGAGACATCCCTCAGGCGTTCGTCGATCGCTGCGAGATCACAGCTTGTGCCTCCGGTATCCCAATCGTGCTGCTGGGAGATCTCAGTGCCGGCAGCAATGCCGTGCGAATCGCGGATCATCGGGTCGAGCATCGTCGCGAACTGATCATAGTCCCCCGGGTTCATGGCGTAGGCACCCATCTGGCTATCGGGATTCTCGACGCCGGAGGCAATGATCTCCGCCAAGCTCTGGCGTGCCTGCTCATCAAGAGAGAGGAAGTAGGCGGCATCAAAGTGCCTCGCCATCAGGTTCCCCGGGTTGGTCTCTTTGATGACCGCAATCTTCTCGATGAGCTGGTGGGTTGCCATGGTTCGCCTGGGTATGGGGAACTGTGCCCCCACCACATCACCCTGGCTAGGCGGGGCTCTCCTAGCCCATGGGGCGCAGGTCGGGGACCGACGCGCGCTCTGCGCCTTCGAGCACTTCCTTGGCGTTCAGGAGAGTGGAATTCAGGCCACGCATATTGCGTCTGAGTGTCAGGACCTCGGCTAGCTTCCCCAGCACTGGAGCGGGGATGGAATACTCGACTTTGACGGTTAGCTTCGTTCCCCCGTCGTGGGGCTCGACGAAGTTCGTCCAGATGCTCTCGATCATGCCGATGCTCTGGTAGGCCGCGCACTCGTCTTTGACGTAGTTGACTGCGACGCTCTGTCCACGGAACTGCATTCCCACCATCTTGTAGGTCCACTCGTACTGCTGACCTTCGCCGGTGCCGATCACATTGTGAACGTCGATCATCCCATGCACCCAATCGGGAAACGTCGTCGGCTCGTTCACGTACGCATAGACGTCGCTCAGAGGCGCTTCGATCACGATACTGTTCTCATACGACGCCATCTGGTTCCTCGATCTCCCTGATCAGGAGTCACGATAGAGGCGGATGCAGGCACTGTCCACGCGCAAGCCTTTGCCACCCTCTTTCTGCAGAGATCTCAGCGACGCTGGCTCAAACGTAGCAAGCGATGGCGGATGACGCTCACGAAACGGATGACAGCTCTGGAGTCGACGATGAACGGGGCGCGCAATGTCGCCGCGTTCCAGGGCGAGAATCTCCCCGCTTCCCAGCAAGAACCGACACAAACACCGATTCGAAAGGTCTGGCACGACGGTTGCAGGGCACTCCGCCAACTGCGCCACACATCAAGGAGAAGCCATGAACACCGTCGATAACCACGCAGTCGAAAGCAAAGTCGAAGACATGTACGAGCGAGTGGCGCAGGACCCGCAAGGAGAGTTTCATTTCGAGATGGGGCGCGCGCTTGCCTAGCGTCTCGGCTCTTTCGTCGCTTCGCTCAAGGTCGGCTCCACCGGAAGGGTGGTCGGCGTTGATAGGACAGACGGGCAGCTCGACAAAGCCCGCCGACTTCGGGAGCAGGGCGGCTTCTCGAACATCGAATACGTCAAGGGCTACATCGACCAGCTCCCCTTCGAGGACGAGAGCTTCGACTCCGTCAGTATGTCCACAAAGCCAAGTTGGCAGCGAGCATAGGTAGGTCGATCCTTGCGAACTCGGGAGACCTCCCTGGCCAGGGCGGCGGTGGCATCGGAGGGGCGATCCTCAGCGACTACGCCGGCCAGGTGCTCCTGACCTCCATGCTGGTGGGCTCTACGTATTCGGACTGCGTAATCCGATAGATCGAACGGAATAGGGTCTCGCCCAAGCCGATTGTGTGTACCGCGCCCGCAGCCTCTGTTGCCCGCATCCCAAGTTGCAGGTAGGAAGCAACGATGGTGTACAGCACATGGATTGTAGTCGCTCACGACGCGGGGGCGCGCTTCTTCGAGAACCACGGTCGCGGAACGGGGCTAGAGCTCGTGGAAGAGATCGAGCACCCGGAGGGTCGCGCACGGGATCGGGACATGGCTTCCGACCGCCCTGGCCGTGCCTTTCGTAAGAACAGCAGTGACCCGAGTCGCGCGTCGATGAGCCAGAGCGAAGGCCCGCACGACCGGGCGGTTTCCGACTTTGCGAGAGCCTTGGCCGACAAGCTCAAAGACGGCCGCGTGCAGAATCGATACTGGCGCCTGGTGCTCGTTGCGCCTCCGCGGTTCTTGGGCTTGCTGCGGTCTGCCCTCGACGGTCCTACGGCGAAGCTCGTGACGGGCTCGCTCGACAAAGACTTGGCGGCAAGCAAGACGAGCGAGCTCGTGGAGCGCCTCGACGAGGTCATCAAACTTTGACCTAGCTCGCGTTTAGCAAACGGTAAGGAGACCCCGCAGCATGGAGTTGGGAATGATCGGCCTCGGCCGAATGGGAGCGAATCTCGTACGAAGGCTGCTTCGCGACGGTCACAAAGCTGTCGTCTACGACGTCGACGAGGCGTCCGTGAAGGCGCTGGTTGCTGAAGGCGCCGAGGCCGCGACGAGCCTCGCCGAGCTTGCGAGGAAGCTCCAAGGGCCGCGGGCTGTCTGGGTGATGGTTCCCTCCGGGCTCACCGGAAAAGTGATCGAAGATCTGAGCGCCCATCTCGAATCTGGCGACATCATCATCGATGGGGGCAACTCGTTCTATCAAGACGACCTCCAACGTTCCGCGGAGCTCGCAGGCCGTGGCATTCGACTGCTCGACGTCGGGACCAGCGGTGGTGTGTTCGGGCTCGAACGCGGTTTCTGCCTGATGATCGGCGGCGACGCGGACGCGGTTCGGCACCTCGAGCCGCTGTTCCAGACCCTTGCACCGGGAGCC
>Ga0316197_10001046_pt1 | contig 19664 bp, 14 predicted proteins | sample OudBiesiAoxic_MG_FD_204939 | JGI IMG/M metagenome (GOLD analysis project Ga0316197, IMG submission 204939) | Coastal sediment microbial communities from Oude Bieten Haven, Netherlands - site A oxic | ecosystem: Environmental > Aquatic > Marine > Coastal > Sediment | place: Netherlands... | reverse complement strand
CCTGAACAAGCACTTGCTGGTTGCGTGGTAATACCTGCCATTTTGGATTGCCTTCGTTCCAGCCTGCATTGTATAACCTGGCAAGCGTTGACAGGGAAATGACCGATTGCACACCATCTATGTTCTGTATATGCCAGTTAAAACGGTCGATTGTGGACATAATATCGTGATCAATACAGCCATCAGGGCTGGTTTCTGCGATCACCGTCAGTATGTCGACACCGATAGAAAAACGATCAGTAATGATTGCGCTGTCAAGGTTATATCGCGAGTCGCTACGCAACTCAGGCACTCCCTGCTCGAGGTCGCCGATCTCAATATCGGCTCCTTTCCAAAGCCCGAAAACAAGTAATACCAGGCTGACGACTATCGTTGCTGTGGCCAGCGGCTGGCTGGAGAAGGCAGACAGCCGGTACCAGAAATGCTTCAGACGCTGTGTTCTTGCGATAAGTCGCTTTTGCAATGTCTGGCTTGACTGCGGCAGGTACGAAATCAGGACGGGTAGCAGAAACAGGTTTGTCAGAATAATAACAGCGACTCCGATACTGGCGGTGATGGCCATTTCCTGAATAATTTCTATCTTGATCAGAAGAATGGTCAAAAAGCCTATGGTGTCACTGGCCAGTGCAATACCGCCGGGTATCAGCAGGTATTGAAAGCTTGCCTTGGCTGCGTCATGGTGAGATGCACCGGCGTATATTTCAGTGCGGACAGAGTTAATCATCTGTACGCCATGGCTTACGCCGATGGCAAAGACGAGAAAGGGAACCAGGATAGACATGGGATCAAGCCCAAATCCCAGGATAGGCAACAGGCCCAGTTGCCAGCTAACAGCCGTTAGTGATGTAAGCAGGGGAAGCAGGGTAAGCCAGGGTGACAGTGAATATATATAAACGAGTATTGCAGTAATGCTAAAGGCAATGGCAAAAAACAGCAGGACATTCTGGGCTCCATCGGTAATATCACCAACCACCTTGGCAAAGCCAATGATGTGAATATTGCTGGTCTCATGTATCTGCCGAATATCTTCAAGGCGTTTTGCCACATCCTGGTAGTTTATACGCTCACCCGTCGTCGGATCTTTTTCCAGCAGACCTGCCGTTATCATCGCGCCGCTGAAGTCGTTGGCAACCAGCCTGCCTACCTGTCCTGATTTGATTATGTTCTTTCTTACTCGGGTGAGGTCATCAGCAGTACCCTGGAAGTCAGCGGGAATGACATTGCCGCCAGCGAAACCGTCTTCGACAATTTCTATGAATCGTACATTGGGAGTGAAAAGGGATTTCACCTGGGCACGGTCGACACCGGGAATAAAGAACACTTCATCGGTGATATTTTTTAATGTATCGAAAAATTCTGGCGTAAAGATGTCACCTTCTTCCACAGTAATCGCGATCAGTATACGATTTGCACCACCAAACGCTGACTGGTATTTGACGAAGGTTTTCATGTAGGGGTGTTCAAGCGGCAGGAGTTTATTAAAGCCGGCATCAACTTTAAGTGCGGTAGCACTCCATAACATGAAAAGAGTCGCGAGTATAAAAAACGATATTACCAGGGGCCTGTAGCCGAAAATAAACTTGCTAATAGCGCTGACAATCCTGGTCTTACTGCTCACTTTGATTACCTGTGACTATTATGCTGATGCCCGCACTCCCGCTCATTACCAATTGCCCTTCAGCTGTTTCGGTTATAGCTGTTAGTGTCTTCCGGTCTTCACGTGTTTTAAGTGTAAAGTTAAACCCCTTATCCAGGCTTGTCAGTATATTGCCGCCCAGTCCAACAATAATGATATTTCCATTCCTTTGAACAATGGCATCCATCAATGACGCTTCGGTAGTGGTTTCAATGCGTTGCCAGTTTTTTCCTTTGTTGTCTGAGCGATATAAATTTCCCCGTAGACCATAGAGCAGCAGGCTGTCATCATTGATAGCGGTTATGCCAAAAAATGATCCGCTATAGGGCGAGGGAAGTTCTGACCAGCTATAACCACCATCTGCAGATTGATATAAATGTCCCTGTTCCGCAGCGATGAATAAATCATTTGTGCTGAGAGCAGTAATGGCATTGAGGTGAAAGTCATCATCGCTGATCTGTCTTTTGTCCCAACTTATACCTCCATTATCTGTTGACAAGAACAGGCCATAGGCACCAATGGCAAAGCCGTTGTAGTGATCTTTGAACCAGACATCGAGTAAGGGGTCATCGTACTGCTTGTCTTTATGTTGAAGTGTCCAGCTGTCTCCACCATCATTTGTATATAAAATGACGGCATCGTGACCTACGGCCCAGCCATTTTTTTCATCGGGAAAATATACTGCGGTTAACTGGCTGTGTGTCGGCACCTGTTTCTGTTTCCAGCTCTGGCCATGATCATCAGACACCAGTATATGTCCTCTCTCGCCGACAGTGACGAGGCGGCCGTCGGCGTGAGTGACGTCAAGAAGCAGTGAGTTGCGGGCCAGCCTTGCCAGTTCAGACTGCTCACCTGCGAGAGTGGGACTAACGCATAGCAGTGAGGCAATCACTAAGGCTGCAGGTATTAAACCCGTTCGGGTCCGGAAAGAAAAATACACTGGATATGCCCGCTGGCTAAACCCTGCCCCTGTTAGCGGAGACCTTCACGGCGCAGCGCAGCCGGTGTGAAGTCTTTAGCTGTCCTGTTAAGGTTAAAGTCGTACATGCGACTTTCATTATCCAGACCAATGGCCAGGTAGCGGCCAGCCTGCAGATCAGTATGAACTTCCAGTGTTGACCACAGCGTAGGGACATCGTAGTAATTGATAGGAAAGCCCTCTGATACGCGCCACAGATTGCCGCGTCTATCATACTGGTCGACCGCGAGGATTTGCCAGCTGTCTTCGTCGATATAGAAAGTACGACGTGAATAAATATGACTGGTTCCTTCCTTGAGAGTCGCATCTATCACCCAAACACGATGCAGTTCATAGCGCGCCAGCTCTGGATTAATGTGTTTCGGGGTCAGAATGTCTTTGTATTTAACTTCATTGCTGTGCAGCTTATAGGCGTTGTAAGGAACTATCATTTCTTTTCTGCCGACCAGTTCCCAGTTATAGCGATCAGGTGCACCGTTGAACATGTCAAACTGATCTGATGTTCGCATGCCGTCTGATGCAGTACCGGGGTTATCATAGGCGACATTGGGCGCGCGTCGAACACGACGCTGGCCGGTATTGTATGTCCACGCAGCGCGGGGCTGTTTAACCTGGTTCAGAGTCTCGTGTGCCAGCAGGATAAAGCCGGCCAGTCGGGCAGGTGCAATGACCTTTTGCTTGAAATACAGAATGATGTTGTTCAGCTCTGCAAATTTCGCATCGGGTTTACTGTATAACACATCAAATTCGTCTTCGAATTTGACCAGGGTATATTTACCGCTGCGTGTCGGGACTGCCTGTGCTATCCAGCGTCCAACGGTTTCCCCACGATATCGCAGCAGGTGATTCCATATCACCTCGCCGCCACTGGCAGGGATTGGGAAAGGAATGCCGATTATGGCATCACTGACGCCGTTGCCATCATCGACCAGCGTTGCCTTACTTGCATTGACGAGTGTTGCATCATATATGCGCTGTGGGAATGACGCACTTCGATGGCTTGGGTATACGTTTAGTTTGAAACTGTCAGGATAGGTATCAAGCATCGCCAGGTGGCCTGCTGTCAGTTTGTCCGTGTACTGATCTTTATTCTGCGCCGTAATGGTATAGAGGAGCTTGTCAGTGGCATATGGATCCGGGTGGTGGTCACCAGGATTGAAACCTGCCGGCGGTGTGGTAATGCCACCATCCCAGGCCGGGATAGTACCGTCTGCGTTGCCTGCTTTTATCGCACCCATCGGGGTCAGATCCTGTCCAAGTCGGGCTACTTCGCTTTCAGTTACAGCTGCCTGTGATGAGGTGATGCTGAGTAATGTCAGTGTCAGGCCAGTAAGAAGTGATATGGTTATATTTTTTTTCATAATATTGTCTCCTAACTTGTTCGTCTCAGAAGGATGTCTTGATATTAAAAGAGACGAAGTCCCTGTCATTTATCAGGTTGTATCTCCCTGCGCCCATATAGCGGGTATAGGCAATGTCTGCTGACCAGGTCTGCTGATAGACAGCATTCAGGCCGAGTGACAAGGCCTTTCGCCCTTCGATGAAATTGCCTCCGGGTCCAGGAGTTGTGCCTGCAACATCCTGTGCCCAGGCCAGGCGTGGATTTAGATTGATTGAACTGAAGACGTTGTCGTACCGCCAGCGGCCGACAAGGCGGTAGCCCCAGGAAGTCGCAGAGGCAAACGCGCGTGGATCCTCTGTTGCCGGTTGTACTCCAGCGGCAGTGGCAAATGCATTGCCCGAGGTATAGGAACCGGGTCCTTCAAATCGCAGTTCCTGGTAGCTTGGCATATCCATCACATGAGTGAAGCCAAGTTCGCCGACAACAGCGAGCTGGTTGGCACCCATAATGCTAGGGAAAACCTTGGTCATGGTGGACTGAATTTGTGCTATATCGAGCTTTTTATAGCCAGTAATCTCCTCGTCGAAACCAAAGCTGCCTACCTGGTTTATCGCTCCAAGTGCGGGATTTACAGGAGTCAATGCAGCAAACAGTACTTCAGTGTCATCGATTTGTAGCGGGGCATCAATCTTGTATGTCAGTTCACCTTGCAAGGATATGCCGCTGGCACCGATTTGTGTATTAAAGCTGGTGCCGAGAATCTTGATGTCTTCCGGGTATTCTAGAAAATAATTTGCGCTGCCAAGATAGTCCCCTCCCTGCGCTCCGGCTATAGTGCCTGTGTTCGCACTGATGATCGGCAACCGGCTGTGGTAATTGACAAAATAGAAACCGTATTCCAGGTCATCATCGGTGAGGTAGTTCATCGCAATGCCGTACTCGCCGCCATCTTTCGCGTCTCTGGTGTCACCCCTGGGAACAAACGTGCCCTGGATGGCTGGATTGTCTGGGAAACTGCCAAAACCGAGAATAACCTGTTCAGCCCCTTTACCAGCGATATCACTGCTACTGAAGTAGGAGCCAACAGGATCAATAATCGTTTCTGTCCAGTGAGTCTGATAGAAACCTTCTACAGAGATTTTATCTGTTGCACCGAGGTTAGCCCACAGCCGCGGCACCGGTTTCAATGCCTCGCGCAGTTCAGCCCCGGGTACGCGAAGACTGTTAACATTAACCGGGTTGATACTGTTCATACCACCCTGGATGAAAGTACTTTCGCCCCAGTTGACAACCTGGTTACCGAGGCGGACATCGAGAGGCTTTTCACCAGGATTCCAGCTACCCCAGACATAGGCGTCAAGTAATTCAGCTTTTTCTCCGACTTCATCTTTGGCCGCATCACTTAGTGGCGTGCGAGCCGTATCGTTACCCATGACCTCAAAATCGTAGAAATAGGTACCGCGGACAAACGCACCGTAGTTTCTGTATCTAAGCACCATTTCCGGCGTAATTTTGATGACATTGGAAACCAGTCCCTTGTCATAGTTCAAATTACCATCATCGCCATTGACCGAATAAGCTGTGCCGCCATTGGCAATTCCGATAATCGCCTGATCTCGGTCCTGTACACGCCAGCGGGCACCGTAGGAAATTGTTGTATCAAGAGCGCCTTCAAGCTCACCACTGCTGAAGGTGAATGCATGCACAGGGCTTATTGTAAGAATAGCCAAGGAAATTGATAAGCATGAGAGCCGGTATAAATCACTGGTGTTACTGCGGGGCAAATGTGCCATCCTGGTGAGCCTCCTTGTGGAAATAAACGGGGTATTCATACCCTCTATATTTCATCATCTAATATCACCTACATCTTGTAATTATTTTGCAATAAATACAACAAGCATTTGAAAGTATTAGGTTGTCGACAGCAGGATTATTAAATCTTCCAGCGGCTCGTTGACTAGTCTTGAAAGATTGCCCGAAGCAAAGAGATCAAAAAGTGAATATTTGGCGAGCATGAATTTCTCGCTCAGGAAGTGGGGTTTGCCGAACCATGAATCATCATATTTGAAATAAAATTATCGCGAGATACTAAGATTTTCTCGAGTTTTCATCACTACGCAATGGGATGTCTGGTTGCGTGTTAAGAAAACCGTTTCCCTCTATAAGTGCCAGGGTTATCTCATTTGAATCCGTCATACAGCAGACGGGGCTTTGATGCATAGGGCGTCTTATGAATTTAATGCGCCAGCCTAATGTCGTCATGCGGTGGTATGTATATAGTTGCGCTTCATTCAAATATTCCAGAAGGTCAGAAGGTATTGGATTTAAGCCTATTCGCTTTTCTTCGTATTCCATAACTAATTCAAAGTTTTTACTGAGAAAAGTAATGATAGGCATACTATCAAAGAAAAGCTTGACGATACACGCCAATTGTTTTGCCCAATATTAAGAATACCCAAAGCAGAAGGAGAGTGTAAATCATAGAAATTACTTCTAATTAATGTGGGCGTCGGTGCTCTAAATTGTATGTTCAATTTGTAACGTCTCATCACTATCAAAAAAAAGTAACCGACTAGGTGGGAAGGAAGGTCGGCTTCAGGATTATTGTTTTACCTTCAGTAGTGTGGAGAGCAGTATCAATCAAAAATGAATAGATTATCTCTTCTGTCTTCACTTTTTGTCTCCTCATTCTTATTCTCTTGAGTCACATTAAATTCAAGATATATACTCCCATAATAATAACAATTAGCTATGAAAGATAATTGTCGGCCAGAATAACTATTCTGTATAAATACCTGGCACTTTCGAAAATGAAGCACTACTTACTACTTAATCTATTAACTCCGCAAGTCCCTATTAGAATCTGCTAGAGGCTGAAATCATTTATTGATGAATGTATCAGTAGGATTTACCCCAATCAAGTGGATCAGTAGTCAAGTCTATTGGGCTTAGCATATTCTCTGCACACCATAATCTGGCGGGCTGATGTTGCTGTGCTGTAATGGTGAGGCATGCGAGAGCTTAGAGTCATGGCAAGGGCATGGCACCGATGTCCAGACGCCTGATGATTCATCATACAGCAGCTACTATCTGATCATCCGCCCAGTTTATTACGCAACAATTCATTGACCTGCTTGGGATTGGCTTTGCCCTGCGTTTCTTTCATCACCTGCCCAACGAAGAAACCAAGCAGTTTCGTGTTGCCAGCTTTGAATTGTTCAACCTGGCTAGCATTGTTGGCCAGGATCTGATCAATAATTGGTTCAATAGCACTGTCATCCGAAATCTGCTTGAGCCCGCGTTTTTCAATAATCTCGTCTGCATTGCCTTCACCATTCCATATTGCTTCAAACACTTCCTTGGCGATTTTCCCCGAGATAGTATTGTCATCAATTCGGGCCACGAGTCCACCAAGCATGATTGCAGTAACAGGGCTTTCTGTGATGCTGATGTTTTCTTTGTTCAGGCCAGCGGCGAGTTCGCCGTTTACCCAGTTGGCAATCAGTTTTGGCTGTGTCGGCAGGATAACGACAGCCTGCTCATAATAATCAGCGAGATCCCTGTTACCGGTCAGTGTCTGGGCATCGTAATCAGACAAACCGTATTCGTTGATAAAGCGCTCACACCTGGCACCGGGAAGTTCAGGTAATTCAGCGCGTATACCCTCAATGAAGGAATCTTCCAGCACCATCTGGGGCAGGTCTGGGTCCGGAAAATAGCGGTAATCGTTGGCTTCTTCCTTGCTGCGCATTGATCGCGTCTGGTTTTTTTCTGAATCATAGAGGCGGGTTTCCTGTACCACCCGACCGCCAGATTCAAGGATATCGATCTGACGCTCCACCTCGATATCGATGGCTTTTTCAACGAAGCGGAATGAATTGATATTTTTCAACTCGGCGCGTGTGCCAAATTCTTCCTGTCCTTTCGGGCGCACGGAGACATTTGCATCGCATCGAAACGAGCCTTCCTGCATATTGCCATCACATATATCGAGGTAGCGCACCAGCGAGTGAATGGACTTGAGATAAGCAACAGCTTCGTCAGCTGAACGCATGTCCGGCTCTGAAACAATTTCAATCAGCGGGGTGCCGGCACGATTGAGATCAATGCCAGTCATGCCATGAAAATCCTCGTGTAAGGATTTACCGGCATCTTCCTCAAGGTGTGCTCGGGTAATGCCTATGACCTTTTTTTCACCATTGACATCAATGGTAATTGAGCCTTTTCCAACAATGGGCAGTTCCAGCTGCGAAATTTGATAGCCTTTTGGTAAATCAGGATAAAAGTAATTTTTACGGTCAAAGACAGATGTCTGGTTGATTTCAGCGCCAATTGCCAGGCCAAATTTCACCGCCATCCTCGCAGCATCTCGATTCATTACCGGCAGGACACCCGGCAGGGCTATATCTACAGCACAGGCTTGTGTGTTGGGCTCTGCACCATAGGCTGTGGCGGCGCCGGAGAATATTTTACTTTTTGTCCTCAGCTGGGTGTGGATTTCCAGCCCGATAACAGTTTCCCATTCCATCTTTATATACCTGAGTATTGTATTAGTTAGTGCTTAAGCGTCTTCTGGACTACGCATATGCCAGTCTGTGACCTGCTGGTATTGATAAGCTGCGTTAAGCAGCTTTGATTCGTCGAAATACTGACCAATCAGCTGCAGTCCAATCGGCAGGCCCTGGCTGTCCAGGCCGGCCGGGACTGACATTCCAGGCAGGCCAGCGAGATTGACTGAAATGGTATAGATATCATTTAAATACATGGCAACCGGATCATCACTTTTCTCACCGAAGCGAAAGGCAGTACCCGGGGCAGTAGGCCCGGCAATGATATCGCACTGCGCGAAGGCACGTGTGAAGTCGTCAGAAATCAGTCGGCGAATCTTTTGCGCCTTCAGGTAATAGGCATCATAGTAGCCGGCGGAAAGGGCATAGGTGCCGATCATAATGCGACGTTTGACCTCTTCGCCAAATCCTTCTGCACGAGTGTTTTTGTACATATCCTGCAGGTCGTCATATTCAGCTGTGCGATAGCCATATCGGGCACCATCAAAACGGGACAGGTTTGATGATGCTTCAGCCGGCGCAAGAACGTAGTAGCAGGGAACAGAAAGATGGCTGTTCGGTAAACTGATTTCGACCAGTTCCGCACCCAGTTTTTCATATTCGCCCAGGGCATCCATAACAATAGAGGAAATTCCAGTGTCGAGATCCTGATTGAAAAATTCAACGGGCATGCCAATTTTCATGCCCTTAAGATCATTTCCCAGATCTGCTGAAAAATCAGGAACAGGCACATCCATCGAGGTAGAGTCGCGTTCGTCAAATCCGGACATTGTTTGCAGCATTATTGCCGCATCTTCAGCGCTGTGTGTCATCGGGCCAGCCTGATCCAGCGATGAGGCAAAGGCAACCATGCCATAGCGCGAAACTCTGCCGTAACTGGGTTTCAGGCCAGTAAGACCGCAAAATGATGCGGGCTGGCGTATTGATCCACCGGTATCGGTGCCTGTCGCTGCCGGGGCTAGCTGGGCGGCGACGGCTGCTGCAGAGCCACCGGAGCTGCCACCAGGCACTCTGTTTTCACCCCATGGATTGAGCACTCTGCCATAATATGAAGTTTCATTAGATGACCCCATGGCAAACTCGTCCATATTGGTTTTGCCCAGGGTGACACTGCCGGCCTGGCGAAATTTCTGAATTACCGTGGCATCGTACGGAGCGATGAAATTATCCAGCATGCGCGAGCCACAGCTGGTGCGCAGGCCATCGGTACAGAAAATATCTTTATGTGCCAGTGGTATGCCGGTTAATGCCTGGCCTTTGCCGGCAGCTAAAATTTTGTCGGCCTCGGCTGCCTGCTGCAGGCTGATATCTGCATCAACAGTAACAAAAGCATTAATGTCCTTGCTCGCCTCTATACGATCAAGAAAGTACTGAGTCAGTTCAACGCTGGAGAAGTCATTGTTTCCCAAACCAAGGGCCAGTTCGCGCAGAGATTTATTGTGCATGGGTGTCGGATTCTTCTGAATGTATGAAAATTTTGAAAAAAGGTTTGTTTACTGACTAAGTCTATAACGTCAATCAAGCACCTTGGGTACCAGGAAAAGGCCATTTTCGCTGGCAGGAGCCAGTTGCATGTATTTTTCTCGCTGATTGGTTTCAGATACGGAATCAGCGCGAAGTCGTAGCGCGGTGTCACGTGGGTGTGCCATCGCCGTTATCCCGTCTGTGTCAACTTCATTCATTTGCTCAACCAGGTCAAGAATCTCAGATAGAGTTCGGGTATAGGTCTCTAGTTGATCTGGTTTGATGGCCAGGCGGGCAAGATGGGCAATTTTTTCGACATCAGCGTTAGTTATTGACATATTTATTCCTTATGAATCCTTGTGGTTACCGCATATGGGCATCAATATTTTTATGGCACTATTATTAAATTCTGGATAATTCGTATGAAATTTAAATTGTGTGGTCAGATCGAACACCGCCAGACTGGTCAATAGAACACTATGTCAGCAGGGTCCATTTACCTTCCTGTGCTCCGTATCAGCTGTATATACGAAGATTTGCAATGCGAAAAATGCACCGTTTCGATTCAATCTGATTATACATCAATTAATAGATGCCCCCTGCAGTTGCTCTCGATGTATTTCAGCTGGCGAAAGGTAGCATAATCATCAATGGTTGAATAGAAATAGCGTCATTGCTAGAGTACAATCCCTGTTGCTGTATCGTCGTTGGAAACAGTCCTGCGGCGATTTTTAATATTATGGAACCTCTGGTTTAGTCTGGGCAATATAGATTGAGTACCTGATTATTCGGATTCAACGTACATCTCATACGTAATAGCCAGCTATTTCGAAGAGTTTGAACGAAGAAGATGCATGTTAGGTGTCTTGATGTCAGTCATAAGACATCAGCCCTCTAGTGGATCAGGTTTCCCCGGTTACTAGATTGGCCTGGTTGCTGCAGGTGATGCACTGTTATTCATCTCACAGGACCAAAGGCTTGATGCATAAATACAAGGTATATCAGAAAAAATGTTTAAGAGACTGTTAGGTTTTTTTTCCCATGATCTGGCTATTGATCTGGGTACAGCAAATACACTTATATATGTCCGTGATAAGGGCATCGTACTCAACGAACCTTCAGTTGTAGCTATCCGTTATTCACCGATGGGGGGGCCTTCAGGCAAGTCTGTACTTGCTGTTGGTCAGGAAGCCAAGATGATGCTTGGTCGTACACCGGGGAATATTAAGGCTATTCGTCCGATGAAAGATGGCGTTATTGCTGATTTCTCGGTCACCGAAGTCATGCTCAAGTATTTTATCCGCAAGGTTCAGGAAACACGTTTTTTCAAGCCCAGTCCGCGTATCATAATTTGTGTTCCCTGCGGTTCAACACAGGTAGAAAGAAGAGCAATTAAAGAGTCAGCCCTGAGTGCAGGCGCACGGGAAGTCTATTTGATCGAAGAACCTATGGCAGTTGCTATTGGTGCGGGTCTGCCGGTTGCTGATCCAACCGGCTCTATGGTCGTCGACATAGGTGGCGGTACTACTGAAGTGGGGATAGTTTCACTGGGCGGGCTGGTTTATTCAGACTCTCTTCGTGTGGCAGGAGATAAATTTGATGAAGCAATTATTACCTATCTTCGTCGCCAGCATGGTGTACTGATTGGCGACTCCACTGCTGAGCGCATCAAGAAAGAGATCGGTGCAGCGATGCCTGGTTCTGAAATTCTGGAAATGGAGATCAAGGGCAGGGACCTTGCTGAAGGCTTGTCTCGCTCGGTAACTCTAACCAGCAAAGGCATTTATGATGCGATTGCGGATCCACTGGACCAGATTTCCCAGGCTATCAAGGCAGCACTGGAACAAACTCCACCGGAGCTTGGAGCAGACATTGCTGAAAAAGGCATGATACTTGCCGGTGGTGGTGCACTATTACGCGATATAGATCGCCGCTTCATGGAGGAGACAGGTATGCCGGTTGTTATTGCCGAAGACCCGCTGACTTGCGTCGCGCGTGGTTGTGGTCATGCTTTGGAAGAGATGGATCGTCTTGGTGATGTTTTTGCCCAGGAAAGATAGGCGTTTTTGCTAGAATATCTACAGGTATGCAGCCCCTGGGTATGTTTTCCTGCTATGTTTATTTAACTTTCCTTTCTGCCCTGCCAGGTTGTAAATGAGAGAACTCCTTAGACGTTTAGGCAGTGCCACACCTGCGACTGTGCGCGTAATGGTAGTGGTCGCGCTGTCTCTTGCCATGATGCTGATCGACCACCGCACTCAGCAGTTTGAGAAATTCCGCAATATACTGCAAACGGTGGTTTATCCGGTTATGTTTATTTCAACCATCCCGCGAGAAATGATACGCGGGGTGACGGGTTCGATGGAAATGAGCAGTAATTTACAAACGGATAATGAATCACTGCGACAGGAAAATCTGTTACTGCATAGTCGACTCGAAAAACTGCATTCACTGGAAGCCGATAATCGGCGTCTCAAGCGCCTGCTGGGTCAATCGGAACAGATCGCAGAACATGTTCTTCTGGCTGAACTTGTTGAAGTTAGCCTTGAGCCCTATACGCAGAAGATTAGCCTGAATAAAGGCAGCAGTGATGATGTGTATGTCGGACAGCCGGTAATCAATGGTGATGGTGTCATTGGGCAGGTTGTGCATACCAGCCAATTCCAGAGCACGGTGACTTTACTGACTGACCCTGGCAGTGCGATTCCTGTTATGGTTATGCGCAACGGTCTTCGAGGTGTGTTGTTTGGCACCGGAGTTCGAAACAAACTCGCCATGCCTTATCTCACTGCGGATGCAGATATTCGCGTGGGTGATTTATTGATTAGCTCCGGTATGGGCGGTCGTTTTCCGACCGGTTATCCGGTGGCAACAGTAACCGGCGTTAGACAGGATCCCAGTGACGAGTTTCTGACCATTAACACCTTGCCGGTTACCCAGCTGGATCATGGTCGCGAGGTATTGTTGATCTGGCCTGAATCGACTAAAGACCAGGCCGTGCCGGAATTGGAGAATCTCACTGATGAGTAGTATACCGGTAGTGCTTACGTTCCTGGTGGCGATGATGCTGACAAGCTTGCCATTACCGGAAAGCGCTATCATCTATCGACCTGACTGGCTGATACTGGTGCTGATCTATTGGTGTATGGCATTACCGGAACGGATAGGTATCTTCACAGGCTGGTTCCTGGGGCTGACGCTGGACGTAATGTATGGCAGCCTGCTGGGGCAAAATGCCATGGCATTTTCCATCGTTGCCTACCTGGTAAATATCATGTATTTGCGTGTCCGTATGTTTCCGTTATGGCAGCAGTCGGTTATGGTGTTTTTGCTGGTGATCGTTCATTTAGCGATAAATGCCTGGATTAGAGGTATATCAGGGCAGTTTTCAATTACCTGGACATACTGGATGCCCGCACTGACAAGTGCCCTGGTCTGGCCATTTTTGTTCATTGTACTCCGAGATATCAGGCGACAGATTATCAGTAAATAGGTGTCAGAGAATTAACAGAAAAAGTCGATGGTTACGTTATTTTGTATGGAACAGCAGTTAAAAAGCCTGCGATAGGCCCTGTCATTTAATATTAATGCTTGATAAAAAATACCAGTATTACTCAATACAGAATGATTGCTAATGACGAGTGTCCCGACTAAAAATATGAGTACTAAACTTGGCTGATTTCGAAATAAAGGATGTATTTCGCGAAACGCGGGTATTCACTTCGCGATCAATTGTGATTGGCATTTTGATGCTGACATTGATCGGAATATTGCTGATACGTCTATTCTATCTTCAGGTCGTAGAATATGACCGTTACAATACCCTCTCAATAAATAATCGCATCAGTGTTGTGCCGAAAGCACCCGTACGCGGTCTTATATTTGATCGAAATGGTATCCCGCTGGCCCGAAATGTTCCGTCCTATACCCTTGAAATTGTGCCTGACCAGGTCAAGGATATGGATACATTACTTGATGAGATCGGCAAACTGGTAAAGTTAACGGAGTATGATCTCAAGTTATTCCATCGAGATGTCAAGCGCCACGCAAAATTCGCTATTATCGTATTGCGCAGCCAGTTGACGGACGAAGAGGCGGCGCGCTTTGCAGTCAACAGGTATCGTTTCAAGGGAGTCGAACTGCGGGCCAGGCTGGAACGCAATTATCCGCTAAAGGAATCCGCTGCACATGCAGTGGGGTATGTTGGTCGAATTAGTCTGCGCGATCTTGAAAAAATCGATAAAACACTCTACCGGGGTATCGATTTCCTTGGCAAAACCGGTATTGAGTCATACTACGAAGACGTTCTCAGGGGGGAAAGCGGCTTTGATCAGATCGAAACCAATGCGCACGGCCGTGTTGTACGCACTATATCAAACACACCTTCGGTGCCGGGAAAAAATATCTATCTGACCATTGATAGCAAATTACAGTCGATCGCTGAACAGGCGCTTGGAGATTATCGTGGTTCTGTTGTTGCCATTAAGCCAAGCACGGGTGAGATACTGGCTTTTGCCAGTACACCTTCATACGACCCCAATGCCTTTGTTTTTGGCATTAGTCAAGCTGACTATTCTGCATTGCGGGATTCACCTGATACCCCACTATTGAACCGTGCACTCAGGGGGCGTTATGCGCCCGGTTCAACAATCAAGCCATTTATGGGCATGACGGGATTGAAGTTCAAACAAAGTGCGGCGAAAGAAGCTTTTTGTCCTGGTTTTTATACCTTAAGCAAAGGCGGGCGCCGTTACCGCTGCTGGAAACACAGCGGCCATGGGTCAGTTGACTTGCATGATGCAGTAGTTCAGTCCTGCGACGTCTATTTCTATGATCTGGCGCATCACCTGGGAATCGATGCCATGCATGATACACTTGCACTATTTGGTTTCGGCAGTAAGACTGGAATTGATCTGAATGGTGAGTCAGCTGCGCTTATGCCATCCCGCCAATGGAAACGAGCCAGCAGAGACCAGCCATGGTACCCTGGCGAAACAGTGATCGCCGGTATTGGCCAGGGCTATGTGCTGACAACGCCCCTGCAACTGGCTTCAGCTACCTCGGCATTGGCCAACAATGGATTTCGTATGAAGCCACACTTGCTGCTGGCAGAAGAAGATTCATTGTCAGCTGAAAAGAATACTAATACACCGGTCGTGCTCAACGGTGAAATATGGTCTGCTGATGATCTTGCCATCGTCAAACAGGCGATGGTTGATGTCACAGATTCACCTCGCGGTACTGCCAGGCGTATTGGTGCCGGCAGCCCGTATAAAATAGCAGCCAAAACAGGTACAGCCCAGGTAATAGGTATAAAACAGAATGAACGCTACATAGAGTCTGAAGTAGCACCCAGGCATCGCGATCATGCACTTTTTGTCGCTTTTGCACCAGCTGAAAAACCTGAGATTGCAGTTGCTGTGATTGCTGAAAACGGTGGACATGGAGGTTCAACAGCAGGTCCTATTGCGCACAAGGTAATGGATTATTATCTGCTCGGCAAGGAACCTGAAAAAGAGATAGATCCATCATGACTGAGCAAAAAAAGTTCTCCATGGACTGGGCGTTGTTGACCGGACTACTTGTGCTTTCTGCCGTTAGCCTGTTTGTTCTTTACAGTGCGGGTGATCAAAACCCCGAATTATTGATTCGCCAGTCTATTCGTATTGTACTGGCATTTGTTGTCATGTATGTCGTCGCCCGACTTACACCGGAGCAGCTGCTGCGATGGACACCCTATTTATACGGTATAGGACTGATACTTTTATTGATTGTGCTGGGTGCCGGGGTAATCGGGAAAGGTGCCCAACGCTGGATTGACCTTGGCTTTGTGCGCTTTCAGCCAGCAGAAATGATGAAGCTTGCAGTACCGATGATGGTGGCCTGGGTGATGATTAAAAAGCCTCTTCCTGCAACGCTTCCGACTGTAATACTCGGTTTTGTCGTTGTCGTTATTCCTGCTGCCCTGGTAATTAAACAACCGGATCTTGGTACGGCGATCCTGATTGCTGCTTCAGGGATCGTTGTGATTTTTTTCGCCGGCATGTCCTGGCGTATAATCGCCATACTCGCTGGACTCGTAGCAGCTGCTGCACCGCTTGCCTGGTACCTGATTCGTGACTACCAGCGTCAGCGTATTCTTACCTTGTTTGATCCCTGGTCGGATCCGTTGGGTGCGGGTTACCACACCATTCAGTCTGCGATTGCTGTGGGTTCAGGTGGAATGTATGGCAAGGGATGGCTGAACGGCAGCCAGTCTCAACTGGACTTTATCCCGGAACGGTCAACAGATTTTATTTTTGCCGTATTTTCCGAGGAATTTGGCTTTATCGGGTCACTCCTGCTGTTGCTGGTTTACCTTTTTGTCATCGGCAGAAGTCTGTATATTGCGATTGAAGCTAAAGATTCCTACACACGGCTACTTTGTGGCTCACTGGCAGTTACTTTTGCTATTTACGTTTTTGTTAATATTGGTATGGTGACCGGTATTTTGCCTATTGTCGGTGTGCCTCTGCCACTGATAAGTTATGGCGGCACATCAATGGTTTCGCTGATGGCCGGTTTTGGTATTTTAATGTCTGCTTATTCTAACCGCTGGTTTATGCATTAATGATAAAACATATGAAAACACTTTCCTCCTTGATACTTGTCCTTTTTCTTTCAAGTCCATCTGCATTCGCATTGCAAAGCAGCGACTATAAGCAACTGAAACCCTTGTTCAAAGAAGTGGCTAGTAAAACAGATTACACTGTGCCGCAATTACAGGATTTATTTAAACAGGTGGAGATAAAGCAACGCATTATTGAAACGATGGATAGGCCTGCAGAGTCCACTATGACCTGGACTCGATACAGTAAAATTTTCCTCACGGAAAAAAATATTAATCGGGGGGCCGAGTTTTGGAAAACACATACTGAAACCCTGGCCCAGGCAGAGAAGGAATTTGGTGTGCCGCCTGAAATTATTGTCGCTACTCTTGGTGTGGAAACACGCTATGGTGCCAACACTGGCAATTACCGGGTGATTGATGCACTGTCAACACTTGGCCTGGAATATCCTCGTCGCAGTAAGTATTTTTTAGCAGAATTGAAAAATTTTCTATTGCTTACCGATGAACATAAGCTGGATCCCCTGGCAGTGACTGGCTCCTATGCCGGAGCGATTGGTCTGCCGCAATTTATGCCCAGCAGCTACCGTTCCTATGCAGTTGATTTCAGCGATGATGGCTATAGTGACCTGGTTAATAGCTTTGAAGATGCGATTGGCAGTATCGCCAGCTATTATAATAAGCATGGCTGGAAGCCGGGTCAGCCGGTTTCCTGGTCAGCAGATAGTGTAAGTGACAAAGCCAGCAAGCTTGTGGTTAAGAAACGGAAAACTAACCGGTCATTGAAAAGCCTGCAAAAGGCAGGTGTCGTTGTAGCGGAAAATGGATCACCGGACAGCAGGGTTGGATTAATCAAACTAACAGGTGATCAGGGCCCTGAATACCGTGTGGCATTTGATAACTTTTTTGTTATCACTCGTTACAATACATCAAAGCTATATGCCACGGCGGTTCAACTGTTAGGTGAAGAAATCAAATCGAGAACACAGGCATCAAAGTGAAATTGCAGTCTGTAACATGTTGTTTACTGATGCTGACACTTGCAGCTTGCAGTTCAAGCAGCACCTCAACCGGCCCCAGTACATCCTCGAATAAGAACAAGGGCGGCTATTACATGGATGATGGTCCACCAAAATCAAGCGTGGACCTGGCTAAAGTAAAAGATGCAGTTCCACGTTCTGAACCGTTAAGTTCGACCGGGAATAAACCCTATGTTGTTTTTGGCAAGCAATATGTGCCGCTTAAATCGAATAAGGGATTCAGGCAAAAAGGCACGGCCTCCTGGTACGGGAAAAAGTTTCACGGCAAGCGTACATCAAGCGGCGAAGCCTATGATATGTACCAGATGACAGCGGCTCATACTGTTCTTCCGATACCCAGTTATGCACAGGTGACGAATCTAAACAATGGACGAAGTATTATTGTTCGAGTCAATGACCGGGGCCCATTTAAACATAACAGGGTGATGGATCTTTCCTATGCAGCAGCACTTAAGCTGGATGTGGTTAAAAGCGGTACAGGCCGGGTTGAGATTGTTGCAATTGGCGACAGCACTTCTGTTAGACAGCGCGAGACCAGTGGCACGGGTGAACCGCAGGCTTTTATCCAGTTAGCGGCATACAGCAATCAGGGTGCTGCCTACAGTCTGCAGAAAGAGTTGCAGTCAGATGGTTATGCAGATGTAGCGGTTAATCGAATTGTACAAAACGGACTCAACTTATACCGCGTCAGGTTGGGGCCAGTTGATAAAATCGGTGATGTCAATTTTCTGCTTGGTGACCTGCATCATGCAGGGTATACCGATGCGCATCTCATAATAGAAACTTTAAAATAGGAAAGTAACAAGGTATGAATAAACATCCAGCAATCATGGGCTTGCTAGTTCTCATGTTTTCAATTTCATCATTTGCGTTAGATCAGCAGAAGATAGCTAGCACTAATGTGGTTGCGCCTGTAATTGAAGGAAAATCCTGGCTGCTGATCGATCATGACAGCGGTGCTGTACTTAGCGCGGGTGATCCGGATCTACAAATTGAACCTGCCAGCCTGACAAAATTGATGACGGCCTACATTGTGTTCAGGGAGCTTGCAGAGGGCAGGCAAAGTCTTGATGACATGGTGTTTATCAGTGAAAAGGCATGGCGTATGGAAGGCTCGAGGATGTTTATTAAGGTCAATACCAACGTCAAGATTGAAGACCTGGTCAAAGGTATGATCATCCAGTCGGGCAATGATGCTACGGTTGCCCTGGCAGAGCATGTCGCCGGCACGGAAGAATCTTTTGTTGGCCTGATGAATAAGGTTGCGGCTGAACTCGGCATGACAGGGACATATTTCGTCAATAGCTCAGGAATGCCGGGAGAGGGCCATTTAACAACAGCAAGAGATCTGGCGACATTAACGCGCGAATTAATAAACCACTATCCGCAGTATTATAAATATTACTCTGTGAAAGATTTTACCTGGAATGAAATCAAACAGGGAAACCGAAATATATTGCTGTACCGTGACCCCTCCGTTGATGGGGTCAAAACAGGTCATACAGAGTCAGCTGGATATTGCCTGATTGGTTCTGCTCATCGTGAAGGAATGAGGTTGATCGCTGTAGTGACAGGCACCGGCAGCAAGCAGGCTCGCGCAGATATGGTGCAAAACTTATTGAACTACGGTTTTAGAAATTATATAACGCAGGCTATCTACCCGGCAGGAAAGCTGATTCAGAATGTTGATGTCTACAAGGCTACGAGTAACAGTGTTGCAGTAGAATCAGTTGATAAAATTTCTTTGACTGTGCCCCGGCGTGGCGGTGCAGAGCTTACGCAGACGGTGACGATACCTGATTATGTCATAGCGCCTATAGCAAGCGGACAGGTGTTGGGGAATATAGAATTCAGCTTGCAGGGCAGCTCTCTTGGTAAATATCCACTGACGGCAGTAACTGACGTTCCGGAAGGCGGCATTATTGATCAGTTCATCGGCACTGTAATGCTCTGGGTTGCTGATTTTTAATATAGTCGATGAGGGTGTAAATCAATGGCCGTTACAGAAGTATATTTAAATGGTGAATA
>Ga0316197_10001045_pt1 | contig 19667 bp, 15 predicted proteins | sample OudBiesiAoxic_MG_FD_204939 | JGI IMG/M metagenome (GOLD analysis project Ga0316197, IMG submission 204939) | Coastal sediment microbial communities from Oude Bieten Haven, Netherlands - site A oxic | ecosystem: Environmental > Aquatic > Marine > Coastal > Sediment | place: Netherlands... | reverse complement strand
GTTCGACGGTTCTGGCCGGCAAGAACCAGCAACGTATCCAGGAACACTTTCCATCGGTGACGGAGATTCTGAGCTTGAGTATTCTCATCGTATTGGCCGGTTATGAAACCACCGTCAATCTTCTCGGCACTGGAATGCGCACCTTGCTTCTGCATCCAGGGCAGATGACCCGCCTGAGGGAAAACCCGGGTTTGCTAAATAGCGCCATCGATGAAATGCTGCGTTTTGAAAGCCCATTACAACGCAGCACGTATCGTGTCACCACCAAAACGTTCAGCATAGGTGGTTTCAGCCTGGAGAAAGATCAACAGGTTTCTGCCGTCATTGGTGCAGCAAACCGCGACCCGGAACAGTTTCCGGACCCGGACGCCTTTAACATAGCACGCACACCCAACCGGCACATTTCATTTGGTCTTGGTATTCATAAATGCCTGGGGGAAAGACTGGCAAGACTTGAGGCGCGAATTGCTTTCAGGAGCCTGCTGAAAAGATTTTCACATATTGAACTTGCAAGCACCGAAGCGGACTGGCAACAGAAAACACTTTTTCGAGGGCTGAAATCCCTGCATATCCATTTTGATAATAAGAACACGTGAGCCCGTTTTTTTTGTAGAATCAATTTACCCGTTTATGAAGTAGACTTTCACCGGGCATGATTTGCCGTGCATTACCGACAAAAACCATCGAATGGATCGTTATGAAATATCTTAAAATGTTCAGGAAGTGGAAGGACGTGGAAGAACATAGCGCCCAAACCGTCCTTTTCACAGAGGGTACACCGGCCGATGCCCTGTATGTCATCACTTCCGGTGAAGTCGAGTTGAGTTTACGTGGCGAACCATTGGGAACCGAAGTTGCCGGCGGCATCATTGGAGAAATGGCAATATTGCCTTCTGCAAAACGAAACACGACCGCTACTGCGCTTACCGACGTCAAACTGGCTCGTCTGACACGCTACCAGCTCGAAATGTTGATGACCAAGAACCCAGATTTTTCTCTTCATGTAATGGCTATATTGGCCGACAGGCTCCGCACGGTAAACCATTACATCACTGTTCAATTCGATTCGGCACAATGAGTGTGCTGCTGGTCAGGTTGAAGAAATTTCGCTAGCGGGATTCAGCATATGGACCTTTTGGAAGTATTCAAAGATTCGGAAGACCTTGTCGATTTTCCAGCCGGGTCTGTGATTGCGGTGGAAGGTGCAGAAGGCAACCACATGTACGTAGTGATGAGTGGTGAAGTCAATATTTCAATTAACGACCAACTGCTTGCGACAGCCCATTCCGGCGAAATTGTGGGTGAAATGGCCCTGATCAATTCGAATATCCGCAGTGCAACCGTGACCGCCAAGACCGATAGCCGCCTGGCGCTTATAGACCGGGCGAGTTTTGATTCGCTGCTCCGCTACGTTCCTGATTTTTCACTACACGTGATGAAGGTACTGGCCGACCGCCTTAAGCATGCATATGATGTCATCGGGCATTAAGTATCACCAAATAATGCACACACCGTAGCGATCAATAAATGACCAGAACAGGAGTACGGGCATTATGAAAACAACATTGAATTCAAGATACACAGCATTGCTTCTCATCACGTTTTTTACGCTGGTTTTCAGTATGGTCTCGGTGGCCGATGATAACGGGGCCACGGCCCGAATCCTGGTGACAGGAGAAGGCAGTGTTGATCTTGTACCGGACATGGCTGTCGTGTCACTCACCGTGGCAAGCGAGGGCAAAACTGCACGCGCTGCGCTGGATGCCAATTCTTCTGCCATGAAAGACGTACAAGCAGCAATGACAACCGCGGGTATTGAGTCTCGTGACCTGCAAACTTCTAATTTTTCCATTCAACCCAACTATTTTTACCCGCCCCAGCAGCCGTCAGGCAAGCGCGAACCACCTCAAATTGTAGGTTATACGGTACGCAACGGCCTCACTGTGCGGGTAAGAGATATCAATGCGGTCGGTGTCATTCTGGATAAATCGGTAAGCCTCGGGGTCAACGAGGGCGGTAATATTATGTTTACAAACGATGACCCTACTGAAGCCATCACACAGGCACGGGTCAAGGCCATGCACCATGCGATCGACAAGGCCAAAACACTTGCCGTTGCAGCTGGCGTTAAAACCGGGCAGATCCTGGAGATATCCGAGCAATCATTCAGCCCGCGCCCAATGCCCATGGCCAGGATGGAAATGGCAAGGGGTATGGCGGCCGACTCGGTGCCTGTAGCAGCTGGAGAAAACACCTACAAAGTAACGGTTAATGTCTCATTTGCCATAGACCAATAACCGGAAGCAACGGCATCGGATCATTTCATTGCCTCTGTCAGCATTTAACTCCAGGCATTATTTTATTCCGGCCTCTTTACGTTTCTGTTGCCGTTCAGCCTGCTGTCTCATCGAAAGGTTATAGGAGACGTAATACTTGAGAATATTTGCAACGTATTGCACTGTTTCGCGACCGATATCCTTGGCAGCCATCACCTCAACGTTGTCAAACCACACGTTCGGGTCATAACCCTGTTCTGCCGCCCAACCGCGTAATTTACGAATCCGTGCCGGACCCGCATTGTAGGCGGCAAAGGCAAACAACGTCTGGTTGAAACGATCCACTTCAGGATCAGAAAAATACCTGTTACGGATGAAGTCCAGGTACTTGACCCCTGCATGAATATTGGACTCAGCCGTCGTGATATCCGCAATTCCGACATTGGCGTCTGCCGCGGTGCTCGGTAATAGTTGCATGATCCCAACAGCACCTGCCCCGCTCCTGGCATTTTGATCCAGACGTGATTCCTGGTAGCCCTGTGCCGCAACCATCAGGTAATCAACACCATACTGGTCACCATACTTCGAGAAGATGTCTACGACTGCCTGGAACCTCTGGTAATCATCTGCTGCCAGGGCATTTTGTGCCCAATCAAAATTTTTCAGATAACGATTAATCAACATATTTCCCTGAAGCGTGCCCTGCTTGTGGGTTTTTACAAATTCGTTGAGTGCTTCTGCAAGCAATGGGGAGTTCTTTCGAAATGCAACCCCTATTCTGCCGCCGCTACGAAACACCAGGTCTTCACGCACCTTGAGACCCTCGAATATACCGGCCCATATACGGGCCTTGTAATCATCGACAACGGCCCAGTTCAACAGGCCCGCGTTGACCATTTCCATGATGTCCACATCTTCAAGTTGTTCCGGCGCATCTTCAATAACGATCGCATCCAGTCCCTTTTCCTGAAACTTCAGGTTAAGTGCATCAATACTGGCGCGGTAACTACTTGATGCCCTTACAAATACGCTCTGGCCTGCCAGGTCTTCCAAGGTGTCAACTGGAGGGGCAGACGGCCCTGTGATCAATAATTCGGTAAGCTCCCTGGTAATCGGGTCACTGAAGCCGACCAGCTTTTCGCGCTCGGCGGTAATCGTCAGTCCTGCCGCTGCAACATCACCACGACCACTGATCAGTGCCGGTATTAACTGGTCCCTGGCGACAGGGATAAACACCACGTGAATCCGCAAATGTTTCCTTTCCAGCCTCTCGTTGATGAAGTCTTCGAATTGCTTGAACCACTCATATGTAATTCCCTTCTCCTGGGCTGAGTCCACGTAATAACGACCCAGTCCATAAACGGTCAAAACACGGATTAGGCGCTCTTTGGTCATGGTATCCAGATCGCCTGTCCACGGATCCACGAAAACATCGGCACCCATTTGCTCTTCCATCTCCGAAAGAGACTTTTCCAACCGCTCGGATCCTGAAAGGGCCGGAACTTCTCCAGGTAACTCCGTTCCTGATGGTTCTGAACCACTGTCCGAAAGCCCCTGTGATTCCGATACTGAAGACCCTGACTGAACGGTGGTTGATTCTTCACAGGCAACCAGTGCCAGGAAAATAATGGAAACAAGAATCCTGCTAATTAATTGCATTACCCTAACCTCTCTGAACCTGGACTCTGCCAGGCAAACTCGTTGTCGTGACACTTAAATATCATCACAATTTTCTCATATGGCTGTGAACATTCTAATGGATTGCGATCTGCTTCCGATCCAACCTCAGCGTTCCAAACCAGCCAAGCCGGCAAGAAAGGCAAACTCCTGCGCAGTTTCCCGGTAACGTCGATAGCGCCCCGAAGCACCACCATGACCGGCATCCATATTGGTATGCATGATCAGTTTATTGCTGTCCGTGCGACGGTCACGCAGTCTTGCAACCCACTTGGCCGGTTCAAAGTACTGCACCTGTGAATCGTGCAAACCGGTGGTCACCATCATATTCGGATAATCCTGCGCGCTGACCTGATCATAAGGAGAATACGACAGCATGTATTCGTAGGCATCCTTGTTTTTGGGGTTGCCCCACTCGTTGAACTCACCGGTCGTCAATGGAATGGTTTCATCCAGCATAGTGGTTACCACATCAACAAACGGTACAGCAGCAACCACACCGTGATATAACCCGGGGGCCATGTTGACAACCGCTCCCATCAGTAAACCACCTGCACTGCCACCCATCGCATAGGTTCTGGTCGGATCGATAACGGGCGCTTTCTGCAAGGCCTCGGTTACGTCGATAAAGTCAGTGAAGGTATTCTTCTTATTCATCAGACGACCGTCCTCGTACCAGTTCCGGCCCATTTCCTGTCCGCCCCGGATGTGTGCGATAACGTAGACGAACCCACGATCAAGCAGGCTGACGATAGAGCTCCGGAACCACGGGTCGGTTGAACTGCCGTAAGAACCGTAGGCGTAAATCAGTGCCGGTGCTGAACCATCCAATTGTGTGCCTTTGTGCCAGGCCAGTGATACAGGAACTTTTTTGCCATCCCGCGCAGTGATCATCATGCGTTTGCTTTGGTAGTTGTCACTGGAGAAACCACCCAGTACACGGTCTGCTTTCAAAAGTTCGCTTTTCCCGGTTTTAAGATCAATTTCCCAGGTCTGATCGGGTGTTACCAAACTGGAAAACCCATAACGAATTGTATCGGTATCGGTGCTGACATTGGTAGCCGGCCACATCACCGAGGCCGCTTCGCTGCCATCGAGATAACGATCAATACTGCCATCGTGTGCCATTACCCGCACCTTACGAAGACCGTCCGTACGCTCCCCGGCCACCAGCCAGTTGTCAAAGGCCTGGATGCTGGAAACCATTGCATTCTCACGATGCGCTATCACCTCTTCCCACTTGGATTTATCCGTAGAATTCTCCAGGTCCACTGTCATCACGCGGAAATTATCCGCCTGCCAGTTAGTACGGATAAAAAAGCGCCCATTGGCATGGTCAATATCATATTCATGACCCACTTCGCGCGGTAGAAATGGTTTGAATGTACCCAGCGGATTATCGGCAGCAAGCAACTGAACCTCTGTGGTGTCCGTATTCTGATGCGTCAATCCGATGTACTCACCTGACCGACTACGCCCTACTCCGTTGTAATAGGTGTTATCCGTTTCTTCGTATACCAGTACATCATCCTCAACATCGGTACCGACTTTGTGGCGCATCACCTGGTAGGCAAGCAGGGTTTCGACATCTTTATTCAGGTAGAACAGGTACTGGCCATCGGCTGAAAAGGCCAACGAACTGGATGCATTGCCAATAACCTCCGGCAAAAACTCGCCGTTTTGTGTATCGAGGATTCGAATCTCATTGATTCGCCTCCCGGAGAAATCTTCAGCAATCGCCGCATAGCGATGATCATCACTGACCTCCAGACCCATGAGTTGGTAAAACTCGTGCCCGACAGTGCGTTCGTTGCCATCGACCAGTACCTCTTCTTCTGCATCCATGCTGCCTTTCCGGCGGGCATGGATGGCGTACTCGCGCTCCGGTTCATAGCGGGAGTAATACCAGTAGCCATTTTTAACATAAGGAACACTCGATTCATCGGGGTCAAGCCGTGAGGTCATCTCCTCAAACAAGGTCTCCTGCATGGCAGCGACCGGTTCCATCATCTTATCGAAATAGGCGTTTTCTTCCTCGAGGTAGGCTAATACCTGCGGGTCCTTGCGCGTATCGTCCCGCAACCAGAAATATTCATCTACGCGTGTTTGACCATGCAAGGTCATTTCATGGGGGCGTTTTTCGGGCATGGGCTATTCCAAAGAAGTTGATAAAGTACTTAAGGGTTTCTGTTCTGCCGGAGGTGTTTCCACCTGTGAAACAGGATCAGAAGCAGGTTTACAGGCGATCAGGGATACGGATATTGCCAGAAGCAAAAGATGGTTTCTCATTGGGTTCCTCTTGACTAAAAATCGTAACGATTTTCACATCTTTATAGACGCCATCATAAGGTGCGTGCAAAAACCTGCCAAGCTTTTAAATTAACAGAAACATCCTGGGCAGGTTTTGCCACCTTCGGTACTAAAATGACCTTTCCCGGAGCACAGTCCGTACACTGCTTCTCTCCATCTCCATTATTTCAGGAAACTTGAAAAACGTATTGTGATGGAAAACACGACCCTGGCCCCTATTAATAGCTTATGATCTTGCAACACCTTGAAACAGGCGCCCCTGAATGTTGAAGAAATTGATTTTCACTCTCTTGCTGGTGATGGTCGTCGCGCTAATTTTCGGGGGCAAATACCTCTCTTCTGCATTGAGTGCCGGCAGTGGCTTCTCGGCCAAGCGTATCTGCTCCGGATACTTCCTCAGTGGCATGTCCGGGGAGCAAATTGTTGATGAGTCATTAATCATCGCCTCGCCCTTTCTGTCGAATATCAGCTATGAGATTGATACGACAAACCGCATGGTAGATGCTCGGCTATATGGTTTGTTTGAGCGCCGGGCCGTCTTTAGCGAGGGCACGGGTTGCACCCTGCTGCGCGCCGGTCGTGAACAGTTGCAGCGCAAGCTCGAACTGGTCAAGCCCGGTAATTTGGACGCCATGCTGCCGTGGCCGCAGGGTTCAGTACCCGGGCCCGCGAATACACAGCTGGAATCCGTTCTGGAACAGGCATTCGCTGAACCTGATCCGCAAAACGCACGTAATACCAAGGCCGTTGTGGTCATCCACAAAGGTCGGTTGATTGCGGAAAAATACGCACCTGGCGTCGATGCCAGAACGCCCCTGCCCGGCTGGTCAATGACAAAGAGTGTGACCAACCTTTTGATTGGTTTATTAATGAACGATGGGAGATTGAGATTAACCCAAACCGCACCGGTCGCGCTGTGGCAAAGTGAATTGGGCGACCCGCGTGGTGATATAACAATAGACCAGTTATTACGTATGAGCAGCGGGCTGAAGTTTGATGAAAAGTACGCCCTGAACAGCGACGTCACCCGAATGCTTTCGATTGAACCGGACGCTGCAGGCTTTGCTGCTTCCAAACCATTGGTAGCTGAACCGGGCAGTGCCTGGTCTTATTCATCCGGCACCACAAATATACTTTCTGGTGTCATACGTTGGACCGTGGGTGGCTATTTGCAGGAATACTACGACTTCACGCAAAAACGTCTTTTTTTGCCTTTGGGTATCTTCACTGCGACACTCGAGACTGATAATAACGGCACCTTCATCGGTTCATCGTATATGTATGCAAGCGCACGGGATTGGGCCAGGCTGGGCCAGTTTTGTTTGCAGGATGGCCGTTGGCAGGGTAAACGATTTCTACCCGAAGGCTGGTTGAAATACAGCACCACACCCACACCCAACAACCCACTCAATAACTACGGTGCGCATTTCTGGCTTAATGCCGACCCCCAGGACAGCAGTCAGCAACGAACCTGGCCAAGCCTGCCGGCAGATGCCTACTCCATGAGTGGCTTCCAGGGTCAACGTGTGATCATCATTCCTTCAAAGGAGCTGGTGGTTGTACGATTGGGCATTAGTGCTGGTGCCAACCGGGGTATTGAACAGCTGGTATCCGCGATCATAGATGCAACTGCGCTGGATTGATGAATCAATCCGGCGCAGATCAGTCCAAGTAACTAGCTGATTTCAGGCAGTTTTGCGTTCACCCATATCATTCAATTGCTGCTGGGAAGCATTAAGACTCTGACGCTCAAGGTAATCGTGACGCGACTGGAACCTGGATAATTTACCCGAGGTCGTGCGTGGCAGCGACCCGGACTTGACCAGGTCGATAATGACATTGACACCAAAATGCATATGTATCAACTCGGATATCTGTTGTTTGAGATGCCTGCGTGCAACGGTATCCCTGAGCCGTGTTTCAACGACCATGACCGTTACTTCCTCTCTGTCAAAGCCCAACACAGAAAATGCCGCAACACCACCAAGGCGGACCCCTTCAATACGCTGGGTCACAACTTCCATGTCAGTGGGCCAGATGTTACGTCCCTTGATAATAATCACGTCCTTGCTACGCGCCGTAATATACACATGCCCATCTACCCGGTAACCGATATCTCCAGTGTCAAGCCAGCCATCCTCACAAAGCACTGCCTGCGTTGAAGATTCGTCCTGGAAATAGCCGCTCATGACACTGGGGCCCCTTAGAAAGATTTCGCCACACTGACGCGGTCCGACCTCGTTATTCTGATCGTCGCGAATGGACAATTCGAAGCCGGGCAGTAAAACACCGCAATCGGCATAACTTGCGACATTGCCAGCGGATGGGTCAACCGGTACAGCCTTGCCAGTCGAGGTCATAATATCCTGGTCAACATAATCAACACTCAGACCGAGGTCCAGGGGTGCAAAACTGACTGCCAACACACACTCTGCCATACCATAACAGGCAACAAATGCCTTCGGATCAAACCCGCAAGGCGCCAGCGCTTCCGCAAACTCCTTCAATGGCAGTGGATTAATCTGTTCCGCACCCACACAGGCTGCACGCCAACTACTGAGATCGTAACGTGAATAATCAGCAGGCCTTAACCGGCGGGCACTTAGTGCGTAACCGAAGGTCGGGCTGGATGAAATCGTACCGCGGTTATCCGAAATTATTTTTAGCCATAACCTCGGCCGCATGGCAAAAGTCTGCGGCGACAGGTAGTCCACAGATGACTGGGTAACCAACGGGAGCAGGATAAAACCAATGAGGCCCATATCATGGTAGTAAGGCAACCACGATACAAAACGATCTTCACTGGTCATGTTTAAGCCAAAAGAAGCGATCTCACTGGCGTTATTCAATACCGTTTGGTGGTCTATTTCGACACCGCGTGGAAAGCGGGTGCTGCCCGATGTGTATTGCAGGTAGGCAATATCACTGCCAACCGGTGTATTCAGTTCCAGTTCGCTTGCCGGCAAGCCATCGAAGTCGGCTGGCGTTCCGGAATAAACAAGATTTAAATCCGCTGCGGCTTCTTCCAAAAAAGCGGCGTGTGATCCATCTGCAACGGCAACGTTCGCACCACTACTCTTTAGCATACGGGCAATCTGGTTTATATAAGCCTGGCGGGCACCGAGTTGAACACCGGCAGGCAGCGCTACCGGTATCAAACCTGCGTACATGCAGGCAAAAAAGAAACGGTGAAACATCGGGTTGGTTTCGGCAACAATACCGACACGGTCACCAGGCTCACAACCAAGTCCCAGAAGCTTCGATGCGAGCACCCTGGCCTGATCACGTAACTCAGAGTAACTCAGAACGGTTTCAAGCTCACCATGCTGGTTATAGAAATTGTAGCCACTATCACCCCTGGCAGCATAATCCAATGCATCCACAAGGGTCGTGAAACCGTCGGACTTCATCACCAGTGACTGATTGACTGGCGTTGGTTGCAGAAGACCGTCAATCGGCTCCTTGCCTACCTTTCCGATACTGTGACTTTTATCCATGCTAAGACACCTTCTGGTTCATATTTAAAGGGGGTAAGCGATTCACGCCTTCAGGCATTAAAAAAGATGTTTACCCGGCTTCTTTATTACGGTTGCTAGCATAAGTGGAAATTATCTATGTTTCTTGGCAATAACGGACAACAACTTGACTGCATTTCGCGTCTCGCGAGGCGATCACTTATTGGATCTGACCAATCAAATCCAGTTTCCAACCACTGGGCAACATCAGAGATGTGAACCAGGTGTGACTTCCAGTGAGCTGATAGAAAATTTATCTAAGCTGACTGTCTTTGCTACCGCGGCGATTATAACCGCTTTGATTCACCAACTCACTATCATGTTCTGACTGGCATTTAATACACAGACGTACACCGGGTATCACTTCACGACGGGCTTTGGGGATGCCCACATTGCATTCTTCACAGTTTGCCAGGCTCTCACCACGCGGGAGGGCGCTTCGGGCGCGTTGTACGGCGTCCTCGATGGTCGCATCGATTTGATCCTGCACTGCCCCATCGCTGCTCCAACCACCTGCCATAATGGACTCCCATAGATCTGTTCCTAAACCCAAGCATAGGGTACCTACGCGCAGCGTACATCAATCATTTAGTTGTATAAAGGATGGATGTCACCTTGGATACCCGGCAATACCACAATAATCTATCCATCCACACTAGCCAACCAGATCGTGTGCCTTGTGCCCTTGTTTCCATGCGCGAAAACGCTGACCTCTTCAACCAGGAACCCACAACACCTGAGCCTGTCGTGAAAAGCAGGGTCAGGATCTGCAGACCAGTAAGCCAGAATTCCCGTTGGGCTAAGCGCACCCTGGGCGGCAGCGATACCGGACATAGTATAAAGCCAGTCATTCGCGCGCTTCGTTAAGCCCTCCGGACCGTTATCGACATCCAGTACGATAACATCAAAACATTCTCGACTAGTGCGTAGCAGTTTCGCTACGTCGCCAATGTGAACACGCGCGCGTGAGTCATCAAGCGGTCTGCCGCTAAAGTCACCCAGGGTGCCACGATTCCATTCAACCACCTCGGGTATCAGTTCCGCTACTGTCACCTCAGCCCCGGCCCCCACTTCCTTAAGCACGGCAGCCAGGGTGAAGCCCATGCCAAGGCCACCGATCAATACCCTTGCTGCATCAGCTTGTTTCAGCCGTTTACAAGGCAGGCTACCCAGCGCATCCTCTGATGCGTGTTTGCGGGTACTCATCAATTCGAAGCCGCCCGAGATTTTGATAGAGAAATCATCCTTTCCCTTATACAGAAGAAGTGTTTTTTCACTTCCAGGGATAGGCGCCTCGCCAAGTAGAGTCCAATGCCGCATGGTCAATCCATTGTGTCAGGGGGCTCTTTTATAAGCGGTGCGCCGCCGCCTGTCCATCGAATAAGCTGATTTGGCAGCACAGCCGCACGACTTCGGGCAGATTGTGCGTTAACCTATACCTATGCGACCTGTAAAACCTAAAAGAAATAGCGCCGACCGCCCCAGGCCCAAACCAAAAGCCGAACTCGGTCAGTGCGCCCTGTTAAAGGCGGTCACCGTGACCAGGGCCGGAGCCTTCATGGATTGTGGGCTGGAGCGAGACCTGCTGGTACCCATCAGCCAGCAACTCACCCCCATGGTTGAAGGGGAATCCTACGTGGTTTACCTTTATCTCGATCCAAATCAGAATGTTATCGGCAGCACCAAACTGCACAATTTTCTCGATGAACGCGCCAAGAACATGGCGCCGGGTGAGCAAGTGGACCTGCTGATCGTCAATGAAAGCGAGATGGGTTTCAAGGCCATCATCAACGGGACCCACCTTGGCTTGCTCTATAAAGGCGAAGTCTTCAAGCCATTGCGCCCGGGTTACAAAACAAAAGGCTATATCAAGGCGATTCGTGACGACAGGAAAATCGACCTGAGTCTGCAGAAACAAGACCAGCAGACACGCCACGAGTTAACGGACCGCATTCTGGAATTTCTTGAAGCCAACGGAGGCATTTCCACGCTGACCGACTACAGTCCACCCGAGGCGATTTACAAACAGTATGGTGTCAGCAAGGGCAACTATAAAAACGCATTGGGCAGACTTTACAAACAACGCCGTATCAGCCTGGCAAAAGACCGGATTACCCTGCTGAAAGCCTGAACAAGGGTATCTGCGAGAGAACAGCACATTGGAGATAAGTCCCGCTGACGAGAGTGAAGCACCTGCCAGCAATCGCCTGCTGAGCCTGGACTTTTTCAGAGGCATCACCATTGCCGCCATGATCCTGGTCAATAACCCCGGCACCTGGGCGCATGTTTACCCGCCACTATTACATTCACAATGGCATGGCTGGACGCCAACGGATCTGATTTTCCCCTTCTTTTTGTTTATTGTTGGCGTTTCAATCACGTTGGCCTTTTCAGCTAAAAAAGCAAACCACGTGCCTGCAACGGATCTCTATGGCAAGATCATCCGCCGCACCCTGATACTTTTTGCACTCGGGTTGTTTCTCAACGGTTTCCCTTTCTATGACTTCACCGTCATTCGCATTCCAGGTGTTTTACAACGAATTGCAGTATGTTACCTCGTTGCCAGTGTCCTGTTTTTACATAGCGGTGCAAGAACACAGGCAATATGGGCCGTCGCCTTGATGCTGGTCTACTGGGCAGCCATGCAATGGGTTCCCGTACCTGGTGTTGGTGCCGGATCATATGACAAAGGGGCTAACTTCTCAGTCATGGTAGACAGCCTGTTTCTACACGGCCATATGTGGTCACAATCAAAAACCTGGGACCCGGAAGGTATCTTCAGCACGCTGCCTGCCATATCAACAACCCTGTTCGGAGTGCTGACCGGTCACCTGTTAAGAAAAGAGATACCTGCCATTAAAAAGGTCTCATGGATGATCATTGTTGGCAGTATCGCCATTGCAATCGGGTATATCTGGAGCCATTGGCTACCCATCAATAAGAATCTTTGGACCAGTTCCTACGCCCTCTTCATGAGTGGTATGGCGATGGTGGCATTGGGAGTTTCCTATTACCTGATTGACGTCAAAGGTTGGCGCAGGGGAATCAAACCGTTTTGTGTCTATGGCATGAACGCCATCACAGTTTTCGTTCTGTCCGGACTCGTCGGACGGTTGCTTTATGAAATCAAGTGGCCATCGGGTGAAGAGGTCATTACATTACAGCAGTGGCTGGTCAACACCTTCTTTCTGCCCTGGCTCAGCCCGGTCAACGCCTCGCTAGGTTACGCATTGTGCTTTGTCTTTATTTCTTATTTAGCGATGTATTATTTATATATTAAACATATATTTGTCAAGGTATAGTAATGTTGTTTATTAAGAACATAGAGTCTCGTAACCTGCATGGGCGCCGAGGTCGCGAGGTACCTTTCTTCCGGTCTATACACCCTGTGGGCTCTGGCGCGACATCCATGTCGCTCAAGGTCCTGAAGTAAGGTACCTCACACCCTCTGCTATGTGCGTGATCACTGTGCAATGGTTTCTGACAGATGCGCACGGCATATGACTGAAAGCTGGGGTGGGTAGTTACTACCAGGACCGTACGAGGCAGGAAGCCGAGTGTCGAGCGCCACACGGATGTGCTCGAGCGAGTCCTGGTAGTAACTACCCGCCCCAGCGCCCCCCTCTGTGAAGGCAGAACCGACAAGTGTTACGGCAAACTAACCTGAACCTTGATCTAAGTGGGTCAGAAACACATACGATTGCTATTTAAATCGGCCTAGCTCAAATCCACTTCATGACCATCCAGCCACACAGACAGCAGTTGACTGGTATTCCAGTCAAACTGTCCATCTCCGCTAGATGAGACCATGAGAAATGAAGCCGGTCTGTCTTTACACAAATGTGCGGGTCTGTAATTTCCACCCATAGACTCCATCCAAAGTGATTCAGGTGCTCCACTTCCCGGTAATCCAACAACGCCCAGGTCATCAAGAATACTACCCAACGATGTCGACCCGGAACGGGTTGGTGGCCCTGATAAGATGAGTTTCGGGAAAATCACGGGGTTCGTTAGTACTTCAATCCTTGGCAAACCCTGTATGGCAAGTGACCCGGCATGTACCGTTGCCGCCACGTGATCGACTTCGCTGACTGACCAGTAAATTGTCCCGACACCCATCTGAGCCAGGCACTTCAGATTATCCTGGTTCAACCAGTCTTTTTCTGACCAGCCTTTCAGACCTGCTTCAATGGCCGGCAGCAATATCTTTCCATTCGCATTCACACTGGTTCCGGCACCATGGCAGGAAGCATCACCGATCAGAAATATTTGTGAGGGAACACGGGTTTGTTCGCAACAACCGGCCGCCTGGCGTCCATTGTGCAGGTGGTTAAAAGCCAGATCGCTGCGAAAAACCTGTGAGGCTCCAGGTTGCAGTACATATCCACCCCGGACTACGACATCCGACCAAGCGTCGGTCTGGTTTTCCGGCAGATCCTCATAGGTTTGCGGATCGTAACTGGCAAGATCATCCTTAGCCAGGCCTCTCAGAACACTGAGGAGTGCAACAAAACTCAGGCGGGTCAGGTCGGTAAGCTCGTGACCGGCAGGCAAGCCACCGCTTTCGATTAACACCACCGGTGTGCCCCAGGCCGTGATATTGTCGCCAAATGCCAATGGACTCCACCCTTCATCATAGCGGGCTACACCGCCGGGAATGAACGGGACAAGCGCTTCCACAATGGCTGCACAAGCTCGTTTGCTACGCAGCCTGCCCCGTGTCAGCGTGTTTTCAGCATCTCCTGAAACGGCGAGCACGGAAGTGGTGGCAAGACGGCCCGTATCACCAACCGTGGTCATGCGACCCTGGTCATGCAGGTTAAAGCCGAGCATGGGTTCGTACATGTCGCGTATCCGTTTTAGCAACCTGCCTTCCGGAGATGCCAGTTGCAGAGCATCCCGGTTGATGTCAATACCCTGACCATTGACCCGTTCGTAGACCTCGGCACCATCGGGATTAAGCATCGGAATCATCAATAGCGTGTATTGCTCGAGAATGGACCGGCTAACTGGCTGGTCAGAATGGGTCAGAAGATAGTCGGCCATATCGAGTATAGCTGGTGTTGCCGAAGGCTCATCCCCGTGCATCTGTGACCAGAGCAGGATATTTTTGTCTCCGACCCCGAGTTTCAATAGATGAATGGGGCGATTCAGGAAGGACCGCCCCACCTCTTCCAGATGAATATTTCCGGGGTAGCGGGACACCAGTGCCTGCATATCTTGCAGCAATTCCTCCTGACGTAAACAAGGCGCCGGGGTGCTTACATATCGCACATTCGGCCATGCATCCCAGAGATTGCGTGGTGAAAACAAATCGATTGATTCAGACCCTAAAACGCTCATTATTTTTCTGTAAACCCTGATCGAGGAACTGTCCCGGTGTCGATTCTAAATTAATTCAGGCTACACCTCGACGTTTGGTTCCGCATCGGGTCATGCGTCTGGTAGTCTATAGGCTTTCACGCTCCGGGGTTCTCAACAATGAAACGCAAATTCCTTGCGGTAGCATCAATTTTGGTGCTTCTTACTGCAACCGCCTGCAGCAAACCTGAACACGACGTCATTATCCGGGGAGGCACGCTTTACGATGGTAGCGGTGGTCCGGCGATGATGGCCGATCTCGCTATTGATGGTGACCGTATCACGGTGATCGGTGATCTCGATGGGCACATAGGCCGAAGCGAAGTCAATGCAACAGGGTTGGCAGTGGCACCGGGGTTTATCAATATGCTTAGCTGGGCCAACGAATCCCTCATTCAGGATGGCCGTTCACTCAGTGACATTTACCAGGGGGTGACGCTGGAAGTGATGGGTGAAGGGACCTCGATGGGCCCGATGAATGAAAGCATGCGTCAGGAAAGGATAGAAAGACAAAACGATATCAAGTACGACGTACCATGGACCACCCTGGGTGAGTACCTGCAATACATGGAAGACCGGGGAATTTCGACCAATATTGCCTCGTTCATAGGCGCATCAACCGTACGCATTCATGAAATGGGTTACGAGGATCGCGATCCGAGCGAGCAAGAGCTTGAGAACATGAAGCAACATGTGCATTTGGCCATGCGTGAAGGTGCAATGGGGCTGGGCTCATCCCTGCCATACATACCTGCCGCGTTTTCCAAACCGGAAGAGCTGATCGCGTTGACCGAAGTTGTCGCCGAATACGATGGAATGTACATCTCCCACATCCGCAACGAGGGTGATGAGGTATTTGCAGCCGTCGAGGAATTGATCAATATTGTCCGTGAAACCGGTGTACGGGGTGAGATTTATCACCTGAAGGTTTCACATAAACGCAACTGGGACAAACTGGATGATGTGATCGAAATGATTGAACAGGCCCGCGCTGAAGGCCTCCCGGTAACCGCCGATATTTACACCTACCATGCGAGTTCCACCGGTCTCAATTACGACCTGCCTGACTGGGTCAAGGAAGGTGGTCACGAAATGCTTGTAAAACGTCTTCAAGATCCGGCCATCAAGAAACACGTGATCGAAGAGACGGATATGATTCCACCGGAGGATGTCCTGCTGGTGAGTTTCCGCAACAAGGATCTGCGGCATTACACCGGCAAGAGCCTTGCTGAAATTGCAGCGTTGCGTGGCACGAAGCCGGTCGAAACAGCGCTGGATCTGATCGTTGAAGATGACAGCCGTATCGGAACCGTGCGCTTCACCATGAGTGAGAATAATATTCGCAAGAAGGTCGCCCTGCCCTGGGTAAGCATTTGCTCTGACTCAGGTTCTATTGCACCTGAGCCACCGTTTACCAATTCACAACCACATCCACGTGCCTATGGCTCATTCGCCCGCTTACTGGGTAAATTTGTACGTGAAGAGAAGGTTATTACACTTGAGGATGCCGTTTACCGGATGACGGGTCTGCCGGCCACAAACCTGAAACTCGATCAAAGGGGGTTATTGGCAGAGGGTAATTACGCAGATGTTGTTGTATTCGACCCGGAGACTGTTAGTGACACGGCAACTTTTGAAGACCCGCATCAACTCGCAAGCGGTATCCAGCATGTCTTCGTCAATGGCGGGCAGGTTTTGCGCGACGGTGAGCATACGGGTGCAACACCAGGTAGGTTTGTGAAAGGGCCCGGCTGGATTAATGAGTAAAGCGATCCCATGAGCCAATATCGTTACAAAGCTTTCATCAGCTATAGCCATACCGATGAGACCTGGGCGCGCTGGCTGCACAGTGCTATTGAGGCCTATCGGCTACCACGGAATCTCGTCGGTTCAGTGACCCCCATGGGCGAAGTACCGCATAGGATTATGCCCGTATTTCGTGACCGGGATGAACTGTCATCTGCTGCCGATCTTGGCAGCACGGTGACACAGGCGCTGTCGGATTCTGAAAACCTGATCGTCGTTTGCTCCCCTGCTGCTGCGGCCTCCCACTGGGTCAGGGAGGAAATCCGGGAGTTCATCCGCCTGGGACGTCAGGACAGGATCTTTTGCGTCATCGTTAATGGCGAGGCTTCCACAAGTGGTTCCATGGCAGCTATTTTTCCCGATGCAATCGCTGAAGCCGGCATGCAGGAACCCCTTGCCGCCGACGTCCGTAAGTGGGCGGATGGAAAGCAGTTGGCAAAACTGAAGTTGATTTCAGGCATGCTCGGTGTACCGCTGGATCAATTGCGCCGTCGCGAGCTACAAAAGCGCAGGAAGACAATGGTGCTGACACTGACAGCGGTGTTGGCGGTCGTTGCGATCGTGGTCATTGCGATCACCTCAAGGATGGCGGCAGAGCAGCGCCGTGATTCGGGGGAGTTACTGGTCGGTTACAAACTCAACGAACTCCGGACAATGCTCAGCGAGGCCGGGGATCCGGAACAGCTGGAGCGCCTGCAGCGGTGGAGCACGGATGAGCTGACAGAATTGATTACCAGCTCAGGTACAGAGACTGCAGCGCTTGTCAGTACTGCACAACGACTTCGTAACGAAGGTATCGAACAATGGGACGCCGGAGATATGGCGACATCTCTGGAAACATTTGATACATCCTGGGCCCTATTAGCAGAGACGTTTCGCAGGGACCGCAGCAATCAAACGGCGCTTTTCGAATTGGGCCAGGCGGAATTCTGGATCGGCCAGGTGCACCTGGACAGGGGAGAACTCGATTTCGCTGAGACGGCATTTCTGTCGTATGCGGAGATCACAAGGCGCCTGATACAGAAGCAGCCGAAGAACGCAGAATGGGTTTTGGAAATGGCATATGCGCTCACCAACCTGGGTGCCGTGGAAAGGGCCAGGGAAGCAATCAACCCGGAACGCAACCTGCAATACATGCAGTCTGCGCTGGAATACAACCAGATCGCGCTGGTGCTGGACCCTGAGAACGAATACTACCTTTCGGAACTCGGACAGTCGCACGCCAACCTCGCAGACGCCCAACGATATGTCTGTGACCTTGATGGTGCATTGCAGTCACGCGCCCAGGGCCTTGCCCTGGAGACCAGGCTGTTTCAGGATGACAGTGAGAACCCGAAAAAGCTGGAAGACCTCGCAGTCGCACTGATTGGCTATGCGGGGGTCCAGTCACAGCTCGGAAACAATGAAGAGGCCAGGGCTAACTACGAAAAATCACTGCAACTTATTGAGTTAAGCGCACGACCGGGCGAATCCACCAGGACAATAAGAGACCTTGTAAAGAGCAGAAACTCAATTATCTGGCTGGATGCAACGAGCGGTCGGATTGACGAGGCCTGGGCCGGTTCCCAGGAACAGGTCGACAACGGGCAGAGCCTGCTCGAGGCAGGCCTGGACAATATGTCCAACCTGATAATCTACACAAACTACCTGCTTGGTCGCGCCTGGTTGGCGAACGAAAAGGGCGACACCGGACTGGCGGCTGGTTTGCTTGAACAGGCAATGGAGCTAATTGAGGCTGAAGCAACCAGGTTGCCCCACGATCGGGAGATCGGCAATACCCTGACTCTGGCTGCATACCGCTACTGGCAGATCAGGAGCGAACTACCGCCGGACAATATTCTATCCCTGTTGCCCGAGTACAGAGCATACAGCGACCGCACCCGTTCCTGTGTGGATGCAAGCATGGCTGTCAGGAAAGAGGTGATGCTGGGAAACCCGGCAAACGCGGATGACCTGGTGGCCTACCTGCTGGACAGCGGATTCAGAGAAACCGGCTTTATTCAGATTTGCAGACTATACTATGGTTGTTCAGCGGAGACGGATGCGAACTGATCGAGTGTGAAAGTCCTAAAATCACCACAAAACAAATGACTGAATCAGGAGAGAAGCAATGGAAAAACGATCCAAAACGATCAAGTATATATTGGGTGTATTGGCCATTACCGGTGCGCTGGCGGTTGCATCAACAGCATCAGCCAAGAACCCTAAATCAGTGGATTTGGAAATCGTCAACAACAAATTGGTCATGCTGACATCAGAGAGAGAAAATGACTGCCCATGGGACGAACCGAGAGAAAAAGGGTGCATCAAGGTTAAGAGAAACAATAGATCAGAAATATATTTTCATTTGAAAGAAGACGATTGTACCCTCGAAGGCGGTAAAAAATGGGAACTGAATGCGATTTACCTTGGCGGATATAATGCTAAAAGAAAGCCCGAAACACACGGGTTTGATGAAACTCCCGACGCAGACTACGACAAAGTGAATAGCGATTTTGGTATTACCGACAGATCGTCCGGACAGGTCAAGCTCACTGAAAAAAAGGCAAAAAAACTGACCATCAATAATGAAAACCACCACAAGTATGTTGTCTGGTACAAAGTTGAAGCGATTTGTAAGCGGTCAGAAACAGATCCAGATCCGTATATCACAACCTTTGACCCCCGTGTCAGGAACGGCGGCGGCACCGGCTAATACCTGGAGATGAGGTCAGAGAACCTG
>Ga0316197_10001044_pt1 | contig 19678 bp, 21 predicted proteins | sample OudBiesiAoxic_MG_FD_204939 | JGI IMG/M metagenome (GOLD analysis project Ga0316197, IMG submission 204939) | Coastal sediment microbial communities from Oude Bieten Haven, Netherlands - site A oxic | ecosystem: Environmental > Aquatic > Marine > Coastal > Sediment | place: Netherlands... | reverse complement strand
ATGCGGAATGGACAAACGGCTGTCGCGCTTGAAAAACTAACCGATGGAAGGAAGGATACTGAAATATGGAAATTAAATTTTTAAAGCGTAATATTTTTCAAAGAATTTTCGGGTTTCCGATGACATCGAAGCCGGCAAATCCTGACTGCTGGCAGTATTCTGCTGGAAAACTGACAATAGACCTGAAAAAAGCGCCTGAGTTGAAAGATAAGGGCGGTGCCATCCGCCTGGAAGGGGGCAATCTGCCCTTACGTGTACTTGCGATAACAGGAGATGACGGAAAATATCATGCTTTCCACAACCGGTGCACCCACCTGGGGCATCGGCGATTAGACCCGGTACCCGAAACCGGAACGGTTCAGTGCTGCAGCGTCAACAAATCTACTTATGACTTAGACGGGAGAAACATTTACGGTCCAGCCCCAAACCCAATCAAGGTATTTCCTGCCAGTGTTGATGGAGAACAATTAACCATTATGATCAACGGATGAAACGGGGTGTATTCAATTAATACAACGATTCGCAGGCACGCATTCGGTATGTCAGCCGCTTGATGCGTGTGGCACCGATTTGAGTAATGCCATGTTTTTATTGCGGTGAGACAGCAAATGATTCGGATGTACTCGGGGGGGGGATTCATGGAAACTTTGTTGCAGTTCGAAAGCATGATCCTGGAAAAGGAAGGCAAACAGGCGTGGGTGACATTTACGAGAGAATCTCACCTGAATGCCGTAAACAACGACGGGACTGTCCAGATCGGCCATGTGGCCTTGGCCATCCAGGAGGATCCGGATATCCGCATCGTTGTCATCCGGGGGCGGGGGCGTGCGTTTTGCACCGGCATCGATCTGAAGCAGCTGTCCGCCGGGGACATCGACATGGGCTATCACGAGAGATGGGAAAAGGCCTTGTTTGCATTCGAACAAATGGAAAAGATCGTGATCGTCGGGATGCACGGATATTGCTTGGGTGGCGGTTTGCAGCTTGCCCTTGCCAGTGACATTCGGGTGGGCACGCCGGGATGCCAAATTGGTTTGCCCGCTATCCGAGAATCCCTGATTCCGGGTTTGGCCACCTGGCGTCTGCCCCGTTATGTCGGCTTGGGGCGGGCAAAAAAGTTGATTGTCGGCGGTGAAAACATCGACGGTGAAGAAGCTTCGGCAATCGGGCTGATAGATCACCTGGTTCCCGAAGAAGACTTTTTTTCTCACCTTGACCAGATCGCGGCCGATTATTTGAAATCTTGCTCGACCGGTTCGCGTATGAGTAAACTAATCACCAACCAGGCTTTTAATCTGGGATACGATGAAATTTTAAAACTTTACTTCAAGCTGCAGGAGCGGACCCAATACAGCCTCGATGCCGAAGAGAGCAAACAGGCCTATCGAGATAAGCGCGATCCCATCTGGCAATGAGGTCTTTTTTGAGATAACTTCTAAACAGGTGAATGAATTGAAAACTGAGAAAAAATGGATCATAGGGGGAGCTGGTCATGGCCTTTTTTATGTTGTGCCCGTCCCTGACAGCCGCGGCCGATGACCCCAATGACAGGGCACTGGTTGGTGACACAGTCCTTGGGGGCCGCCAAGGGAGCCATTGTCAGTGGGATCGGGCGAGATTCCGGGAAGGGAGCCGCGGCCGGTGCTGTCGGTGGTGCCTTGATCGGTGGAATGCGGCCACGGCGACGGTCATCTTGACGCTTATTTCCCGAGCTGCAGTCGTTCATTTTCAAAGCGCACGCCTTAGCGAATGGGATCAGATGTGTGATCCTGCAAAGCGGGGTATTCATGGAGCAGAGGCGCACTTGGGTACCGTAAGTCCTTCATTCGGCAGACTTCAGCCGCGAGGGGAAACCCACTACCTGACCGTACCGTTGAGTCAGCTGATGCGGTTTCGCCACAACCCGTTATTTGCCTATGTCGAACAGCGCATTTTATCCGTGATCGATCAGGTGTTGGGCCGAAGTCGTGGATAAACGCCTGGAACATGATGGGGTCTACAGGGAATCCGCCCAACTTTAGCTTCTGTCTTCATTGATCGGCCCGTCAGTCGGAAATTTTGGCTATTTGGGTCTCAGGATTTTATAGTGGTTGTCAATAAAACGTTCCGTTATTCGAACGTTTTGTTCTACAATCACTTATACCACGCTTCCGTATTTCGGAATTTATTATTGAAAAGCGGTATAACTTACAAGAGAAGGAATAATGGACGCGGTCGGCCACCATCTAAAAATAAGCTTTTTCTCGGGGATAAAAAAGGGGATCCGGAGTTTTATTTGGATACTTAAGATTCTGATACCTATATCATTTCTGACCGCGGCGTTCGTCTACAGCGGTTGGATGAATCATCTTGATTTTTTATTGGAACCTGCCATGGCAACCCTGAGTCTGCCGTCGGAGGCCGCGCTGCCTCTTCTGGTCGGAGTACTCACTGGTCCTTCAGCCGGCATTGCTTCCATGGCGGCGTTATCGTTGACCACTGAACAAATGACTCTGATTGCCATCTTTATTCTAATTTCTCACGCCCTGATTCAGGAGGGAATCATACAGAGTAAATCCGGCCTTTCAATTTTTCATGCGACCTTTATTCGTTTGGCAGCCTCAGTCTTGACCGTTCTGGTCGCTGCCTGGTTTATGCATCCCGGACAACCGGTTGCGGAAGTTACCAATCGTCTGATGATAAACCGTGAACCATTCACATCCATGGTGGGAAATTGGTTTGACAACACCCTGTTTTTATGCACAAAAATTCTGGCTATTATTATGCCCCTAATGTGCCTACTGGAAATCATGCGGCAGTTTAATCTAATCGACCATATTGTCAAACCACTGACACCACTTCTCAAAATACTGGGACTTGAAAAAAAGGTCGGTATATTGTGGCTTACTGCGGTTATCTTCGGTTTGCTCTATGGGGCGGCTGTGATTGTTGAAGCAACCAAAAAGGGAAATTTTACGCGTGAAGAACTTCACCAGTTGCAGGTTTCCATCGGCATCAACCACTCAATGCTCGAAGACCCCGCACTGTTTCTCTCCCTGGGCTTGAGTCCCTTCTGGCTCTGGGTGCCGAGAATTTTCGCGGCCATCATCGCCGTTCAGTTTTTAAAACTTTTCTATAGGATTAAATCTTCCACCGGTGCTTCCGCAATTTCTATCAAACACAAATAATAATTAATCATCTCGAGCATTCCTAAATCAGACGTATCCGGTTAGGCTGCCCGAGTGTGCGGCAATACATTTAAATTTTCGTTTTCTGTCAGCTACCATCTTTCGGCTTTTTCACTAACCCCAAGGTCACCATGGATAGTGCCGCCCAGGCGGCGTTGGAGCCCGCCTTTTTTTGGATTTCGCGGCTGCAGTCATAGATGCGCGAAGAATAGGCGGATTCGATGGGTTTGAGTAAGGCCACTATATCAGTCAGTTCTCGCTGGATCGGCTGGTAGTCATTCTCTGTAGTAATTTTCTGCCGCAGCATGTCCAAGCGTTCGACGAGGTCAGATCTTTTTGAATCAAAATCATTGTCATCGAGTACGTTTTCGGTTTCTTTAATATAACCGATGGCTCTTTCTATTAGACTGGCAGCCTCTTCCGGATCTGCCGGCTTCATCTCATTGCTGTCCAGCATCTTTTTCTGATGGAGGGCATTGATCGCCCCACCCTCATCGAGGGCACCGAATTTTTCATCTTTGAAAGGTTTTCGTCCGATGCTGGAGACGGCGCTGCCCCACTTTTCCAATTCCTGTTGCAAGATGAGCATTTCCTGGTACGCTGGTTCACCCTCGATATTGTCCTTGTAGCTTTTGAATAATTCGTACGCCATGAATCCGACGCCGATGACACCGCCAGTCCGTGCGAGAAACCGCCCGCTGGTTCCCAGTTTACCTATGGTTTTCGGACCCAATCCCTTGGCAATGCTTTCTGCCGCCATTTTCCAATAGGTTGCTGCCATAATAACCTCCTTTGTTTTCCGATTATTGGTTCTCTATTCATCGAGCGATTTCACGATGGCTTTTTCAAATAATAAAACAGTGCTGCTTGAATGAAAAGGCCAATGGCTGTTAAACCGGCCGCGGCAGCAAATGACATCTGATAGGCCCAGCTATGAGGATGACCGGCGGAGATCAACCCATCTACGAGAGGTCCAGCAATCAGCGTACCACCTAAACCGAAGCTCAGGAAGAAAGTACCGTTGAACCAGGCGAACAACCGGCCCCGTTTCTCCGGCGGTATCAATTTGGATGCAATGGTGTAGGCGGCGGCCATAATGAGTGCATCCCCAACTCCCCGGAAAAAGGAACTTGCGTAGATCATCGGCACAGATGTCGTCAGGACCAAAAGAAGCAGTGCGGCAATAGCCGTCACCGTTCCGGTCATCAGAGCCATGCCGTTTCCCAGGCGACGGCAAATCCAACCGGCAATCCATCCCAGGACCACGATCGATAGGGATTGAGTATTGATGATACGGGCAAGGGTCTGACTATTTACGGCTAAACCTGATGCCAAGGTCAGGTACTGGGCGAAAATGATGGCAATCGAGTTGCGCCCGAAATTTATAAATGCCATTCCCACTAAAAAGACCATGTAGACGACGTTCGATGTGGGCCCACCGTCCGGTCGGGAATTTTCGCGGGAACTCGCAGGGTTTAAGCCGATACCGCCTTCGGGGAGAAAAAAAAGGGGGACGGTGGAAATGAACATCACACCTGCAGCAACAAAAAAGAGCAGTCCCTCATAAAAGCCCCATCCCACGTATCTGAATCCCATTCCGTCATAAAGCAGACCGCCAATCCAGATCCCGGCCATACGCCCCAGTCCACCCATGCTGGAGAGTCGGCCTTGAATGCGGCTGCGCTCTTTTTCATCGTAAATGTCCGATACCAATGCACTCCAGCTGATGTTGGACATTGACCAGAAAAGTTCGATCACCGTAAGGCCGATAATTATGGCGTAGCCTGACGCCACCGGGTCGTTGAAACGCCGATGGACATACCAGATGATAACGGTGCAGACCGCCGCCAGAAGTTCTCCGACAATGATCAAGGTGCGACGCAATTGAAAGCGATCGGAGATTTTACCCCAGACAAATGTCTGGGCCAGTACGTTCAAGACCATAGGTAGGGTGGCAAAGAGAGTGGTCTCCGTGACACTCAATCCGAGGTAGTGCCGAAGGTAGATGGAAAGATAAACGTAGAAAAGGCCACGGCGGAACATCGCCAGCATTTCAAACGACGACAAACCAATAAAAGTGCGCAGGGCTGCAGCAGGCAAGGACGTCTTTCTATGTAGTTGTTCAAATGATGTAGCGGTTGTCAAAAAAACGTTCCGTTATTCGAACGTTTGTTCTACAACCACTTATACCATCCTTCTGTAATTCGGAATTATTTTGATCTTTTGCTGCTTTTAACATTATCTCCCGGCACAGTCGAGTGATCTTTGACCCTTAAAAAACCGACAAGACAGTCGCCGCAACTGGAAGGAGTTATCACGGTTTTCGTCTAAAAGGACCCATCTCACCGCATAGGGTCTCTTGACATCTCCTATGGGGGTATTATCGAGTAAGGTAGCCTTTAACGGAATCAGAAAGCAGGGGGATTTAAAGTGCCAATCTACATTGATAGACATGATCTTTACGGTTCACTGGCCGAAGCGGTGAGCGACGCGCACCAGAAGGATTTAAAACTGCAGGATAAATACGGCGTCAAAATGTTAACTTACTGGTTTGATGAGAACCGAGGATCTACTTTCTGCTTGGTCGACGCGCCTGCTGAGGAGGCAGTTCGACAGCTGCATGCGGAGGCACACGGCAGCATTCCCCACAAAATAATGGAAGTTAACCCTGATACCGTTAAGGCATTTTTGGGTCGGATAGAGGCCCCCAACCACCCGCCGGGTTTCATCCAGCAACGGATCACATTCAGGTCGATTCGGCCTTTCGTGCAATTATGTTTACAGACATGAAGGGCTCTACTGCTTTAACCAATCGCTTGGGCGATATCAATGCTTTGGAGGTATTCCGCTCCCACAATATTATTACCCGCGAAGCGCTGAAATCACATAGAGGAAGAGAAGTACAACACACCGGTGATGGTTTTTTGACTTCATTTACATCGGCCTCGTCGGCTGTGTCTTGTGCGATTGCCATCAATCAGGCCTTTGCTGCTCGTAACCCGAATAATCGCGACAAAATGATACAGGTGCGAACCGGCATTTGCGCCGGAGAACCCGTTGAGGAAGACAATCGGCTATTTGGTTCCGCTGTTTTGCTGGCTTCACGACTATGTGATTACGCGGAACCGAACCAGATTTTGATCGCTCCGGTAGTAAAGGAGCTATGTCTGGGGAAAGGGTTTAATTTTTTAGATCGAGGAGAGACACAATTCAAGGGCTTCGATCAACCTCAGCGGGTCTATGAGGTGGATTGGCAAAAGGGCTGAAGAACGCTACTCACCAATTGAAAATTCGTATTTAAAGGAGGGGGCGATGCCTATTTTTGTGGTCCGGCTGGGGAGTCCGCGCAGGGACGGGGAAGGGTTGCGTATTGGGACGGTGCGAAGGCCGCCGCGAGGGGTTCCGAAGGCCGAGTTCGCATCACGGGATTTTTACGATGTCTGGTTTCCCGAACTCGCGCCCAGTGAAGAATTGCTCAAGGCCGGCCAAGCAGCCAAAGACGAAAAGAATTGGCGTACGTTTGTCAGACGTTATCGCGCCGAAATGAAACCGGCGCCCCAAAACCGCATACTCGATCTACTTGCGGCAATGTCCCGGCAGACCAATTTTTCGGTGGGATGCTATTGTGCCGACGAACAGCGCTGCCATCGATCGATATTGCGCGAGCTTCTGGCCGAACGCGGTGCACAGTTCGGTTAACCGGAAACTTGCGCCGGCTCAATGTTTTCTAAGGCAAGCGTTCTCAATCGTTGAGATAGGTTATAGTTACAGGATCATTCTTTTTCGACCGGAAAGGTCATGGTGGCGCCAAACCACCCGATGACCGACACCATCGGAACAAACGATAACACGAGAAATAGGTAGACCGTGTTCGCCCCCTGGGGACCGGTCATGACCTCAGGATTAACGAGCCGCCACACAAACACGATGATGGCGATGAGGATCAATGCCAGGGACAGCGGAATCTTGATAGCGATCGGCTTCATCATTTTGGCCATATAGTTATACCACCACGTAAACAATCCAGTGACGATGGCCACTACGCCGAGCAGGATACCGCCGGCCAGACAGTGCAGGGCGGTGGTTTCAAACGAGCTTTCGCCTGTAAGCAGATAAAGGACGTTGAAAAACGGGTTGGAGAGAAAGAAAACAATCGGAAAATGGACCGTCATCGGGTGGGGATGGCGGCGGAAGAAGGGATTCTTTTCCAGCAACCAGGCAGCGAATTTCGGCAGTTTTACTTCGGGGGCCTTTTCCTTTTTCAAAGTTCCGACCTGGGGATAACGATCCAATAAATCAGTACCGTGTGGAGCGGCCTGGATATCGGTGGTCAGATCCGTACCGGCATTGTGGCGGCGCATATGCATGCCGCCCTTCCAGAGCTTGCTTGCAGAGACATCATATACTTTCCCACCGTGAACGATGTATGTTGGTTTCCCGTCTTGCCCGTTGTGTTCGGCGAGTTCCTGGGGGCTATATTCCTTCATTAGCAGACACCTCCGATATTCATTTCAGAGCAGAATGTAAGCGACAACGGCAATGAGCGTCACCAGTGGGTAATAGCTGGCACGATTAAACAGAATCATGGCATGATGGCGCTTCTTGGAGTGGTATAGTTGCAGAACCGGGGGCAGCATCAGGCTGGCTCCGGCGATAAAGCTGGCCATCGCGAAAATGGGTTGAAATCCGATTGTCGAGACACCGATCAGCACGGGATTGATGAGAAGGGCCATAGCGATGGTAAAAAACGCTAAGGTTGCGGCGTTATGAGGGCCAACACGCACGGGCACGGTTTGGGCACCCAACCGGCGGTCTTCCTCGATATCGGCCCAGTCTGCGGGTATGTTCTGGCCGCCGATTTCCCACAAGAAAAGCCAAATGAATAGGATAATAACATAGATCAGCGACGGGTTCGGATCGACGGCAAATACCGCTGCAACGGCACCAGAGGTTTTAACTCCGCCGCTGATAATGGTTCTAAACGGGCTGATCCGGTGCATCAGGCAGTAAACGGTTTCCAGCGCGCAGCCGGCCATAAAAATGATGACACATACCGGATTGAGAAGATAGGCCCCGATCATGGCGACTGCCGACCAGCCCAGAGCCCAGGTCAGGCCTTCCGAAAAGCTCAACAATCCCTGGGCCATGGGGTGGCGTACCATGGCGGCGTCCAGATAACTGTCTGCTTCTCGCAGGCCGCCGGCGATCCGGGCCTTTTCTCGATCGACCCGGTAATCGATGACGTCGTTGAGAGCGTACACCGCAGTATAACCCGCAAAGACGGTTATGAGGCCAAGGGCGGATATATATAAGGAGGGAAAGGTGCCCAACCACAAAAGGGCGCCGTATACCGGGGTGGTCATGTCGAGCAGACTATGAGGAGTCCTGGATAGCGCTAAAAAAAGCATTAAGCGCGACATGCCCGTAGCGTTGCGATTCTGAACCGAAGCGTTATCCAAGAATCCAGTCCTGACGAAACCGTGGAAATACCACGAAAGCTTTTCGGCGTGATCTTAGGCTATCAAGTGCAGCGATGGCTGAATTGTACCTCTGATCGAGGCCGTTAAATCTTTGATCCAATGGCGGCCGTTTCTCTATCACCGCGACGGCCTCAATCTATTTGTTTTCCTGCAGCCGGCACTCCTGATCCCATTCCGGGCAGGCGGTTTTCATTTCCGTCTCATACTTGATCATGCATTCGCCGCATTCCATTTCGACATTGGGTAGATCACCGTAACGTTCTTTCATCTCTTCAGCCGAAAGGGCCGTTGCACCGCTACATCCGCACTGGGGGCAGGCTGTTTTAATCCGAAACTTTTTTGTCATTTTTTCCTCCAGATTCAACAGGTTCCAAGATCCGATTTAGAAGCTCTCCAGAAACAATCTTGTGTTCGAGCACTATTTCACGCACGGTTTGACCGGTTTCAAAGGCCTTTTTAGCAACAGCAGCCGCTTTTTCATAGCCGATATGGGGAACCAAACCGGTGACCATGGCCAGGCTTCTTTCAATGTTGGCGGCACATCGTTCGCGGTTGGCCGTCACTCCTCTTATACACTTTTCGGCGAAAACATCAACACCCGAACCCAGCAACTGTATCGACTGCAGAAGGTTGTGGGAGATCAGCGGAATCATGACATTGAGTTCGAAATTTCCGGACTGGCCACCCACGGTTATAGCCGCGTCGTTTCCTACAACCTGTGCCGCCACCTGCAGGAGCATCTCCGGGATGACCGGGTTCACCTTTCCCGGCATAATGGACGAGCCGGGTTGCAGGGAGGGAATGTTGATTTCACCGAGTCCGCAGCGCGGCCCGGAGGCCAGCCAACGGATATCATTGGCGATTTTGACCAGGCTGACAGCCAGGGTCTTGAGTTGGCCGCTGGTTGCCACAGCAGCGTCCCGGGCGGCCTGGGCTTCAAAATGGTTTTCAGCTTCGACAAAGGCAAAGCCCGTCCGTTCGGTAATCAAGGCAATCACCCGGCCGGCAAACTCCGGGTGGGCATTCAGACCACTGCCTACCGCCGTGCCGCCCAAGGCCAGCTCCAGCAGCTGTTTTTCGGCAGCGGTTATGCGTTGATGACCCAGCGCGATTTGGCGGGCATATCCGCTGAACTCCTGACCGAGCGTCAAGGGTACGGCATCTTGCAGGTGGGTGCGACCGATTTTGTGCACATCGGAAAATTCCGTCGCTTTTTCGACCAGAACCCCGTGCAATCGTTCCAAGGCCGGGATCAGGGTTTGTCGGATGGCGGTTATGGCGGAGATGTGAAGGGCGGTGGGGATGACATCGTTGCTCGATTGTCCCTGATTGACATGGTCGTTGGGGTGGACGGGTGAACGGCTGGCCCTTTTTTGAGTCAAAATTTCATTGGCGCGGGTAGCCAGCACTTCATTCATGTTCATGTTGGTCGAGGTGCCAGAGCCTGTCTGGAAGACGTCCACGACAAACTGGTCGCTGAATTTTCCCTGCACGACTTCCCGGGCCGCCTGGATGATGGCTTGAGCCAAGTGGGCATCCAGTCGCCCGAGGTCGGTATTCACGGCAGCGGCGCACTCTTTTATCAGCGCCAAAGACTGGATAAAGATTGGGGGGAAAGTCTGATCGCTGATGGGAAAATTATTGACCGCCCGCTGGGTTTGTGCGCCGTAATAGGCGTCTGCGGGGATACGCACACTACCCATGGTGTCTTTTTCTTCGCGGTAACTCATCGCAGGATTCTCTCAGGGGTCAGGGTCAATGGGGCGGTTCAGTTTCTTGAGTGCCGGAGAAGTTCTTCGGGAATCGGTCGCTATTCGTTTGGGTTGGATCACCATGCCAATCCTCACCCGAGAATTTCATCGATTGTATAAGGTGAAATCATTTAAGGTCGTTCACCACGCCAATAATGGTGCAAGTGCACGCTGTTTAACGGGTCCAATCTTTTGCTAACATCTCGCATTTGTTCTTTCTCATCTGCTGCTGGAAAGATGGTATGATATTTTCGGGTTATCGATCCCGCGGTAACCTCTCGATGTTGCCTCTGAGTTGAGCGATTTCGATACCCAGACTGACGCACTGCTTGTTCAGCATACACAGTTCCGCATCGCCGTCTTCCAGAAAGGTCTTCAGTTCGTGATTGTCTTTTTTCAGTTCGACGATCCAGGTTTTCTGATCTTCGTTGTACTCAACATCGACATCGATACCGCACTCTCCGATATCCGGATACATGGACCGTATTTTTTCACACAATTCCGATTTATTAATCATGGTAACCTCCTTTTTTAACGTTGCGGCAGCAGCGGCGTTTCGATATCACCGTGCTGTTCGTGCATGGGATATCAACTAAAATAATGGTCGTACCGTTGCCCGTCAAGCAGTGTGCGCTGTCAAACGATCACTGGAGAGAGCCCTTGTGGCTTTGATACACGCTAAAACGATCAACCGGGCCTGCCGCGAACAACGGTGATCAGGCTTCCTGCAAGGACCATTTCCACCTGGCGATCTGTCAGGGTGTGCGAAACGCGGAATTTGCGCTTTTTGGATTTATTGAGTACCTCCAGATCACGATCGTTTCGAACAGCATTGCGAATGTCATCTATGACCAGTTGATCGTCCTGATCTATTTTGCGCCAATCTTCGAGGTGAAGAAACGTCAGAGGAAGAATGCCGAAGTTGATCAGGTTCTGCCAATGGATGCGGGCAAAAGTTTTGGCGATGACGGCTCTGAGACCGAGATAGCGCGGTCCGAGAACGGCGTGTTCCCGACTCGATCCCTGGCCGTAGTTGTCTCCGCCCACCACGAAAAAATCTTTTTGGCCATACTGTGTGGCACGGTCATAAAAGTTTTCGTCGATGCGGCTGAAGGTGAACTTGCTGATCTCCGGAATATTGCTGCGAAACGGGAGAATACGATTACCGGCGGGCATGATCTCGTCGGTGGAAACGTTATCGCCCATTTTGAGGAGGACTTCCCCGGCCAGAGTCTCCGGCATTGGGTCGAATTTCGGTAACTCTTTGATGTTGGGGCCTTTCTCCAGTTCAATCGCCGCTTGCTCTCCCGCTGACGGGGGCGGGATCAGCATTTCGGTGTTGATTCTGATGGTGCGCGGTTCCACGAATTTTGGATACGGTCGGTCAAATTGTCGCGGGTCGGTTATGACGCCCGTCAGGGCGGAGACCGCCGCGGTTTCGGGGCTGCACAGGTACACCTGGTCGCCTTTGGTTCCCGAACGGCCGGGAAAATTGCGCGGTACGGTTCGCAGACTAATTTTTCCCGTGGCCGGTGCCTGCCCCATGCCGATGCACCCATTACAACCCGGCTGGTGAATGCGGGCACCGGCGTGAATCAGTTTTTCTAGATATCCCCGACGTACAAGGTTTTCGAGGATCTGGCGGGAGGTTGGATTTATATCGAGTGAAACCCGGTCGACCACCTGCCGCTCGGCGACAATCAGTGCGGCAATGGCGAAATCTCGGAAGCCCGGATTGGCTGATGAACCAATGTAGGACTGATATATTTCCCGGCCGGCAACTTCGCGGACCGGCACAACGCTTCCGGGACTACTCGGTTTGGCGATAAGAGGTTCGAGTGCGGAGAGATCGATCTCATCCCCGAGATCGTAATTGGCGTCACGGTCCGCCCCCAGCTCCTTCCAGGCGCTCTCCCGCTCTTGAAGCTTCAGGAATCGTCTCACGGCTGCATCTGAAGGGAACACCGTGGTCGTTGCCCCCAGTTCCGCACCCATATTAGCAATCACATGGCGATCCATAGCCGTCAGGCTTTTCAAACCGGGGCCCGTATATTCGATTATTTTGCCGATACCGCCCTTGACCCCGTGCCGGCGGAGCATTTCAAGGATAACGTCCTTGGCGCTGACCCAATCCGGCAGTTTACCGGTCAGTCTGACACCCCAGATCAGAGGCATTTTTAGATAGAAAGGCTCCCCAGCCATAGCCATAGCCACTTCGAGACCGCCGGCTCCCATGGCCAGCATTCCAAGGGCTCCGGCGGCCGGCGTATGGCTGTCCGATCCCAAAAGAGTGTTTCCAGGGACACCGAAGCGTTCCATGTGCACCGGATGGCTGACCCCGTTTCCCGGACGGCTGAACCACAATCCAAACTTTCGGCAGGCACTGCGAAGAAAGAGGTGGTCGTCGGCGTTTTTAAAATCCGTCTGCAGCAAGTTGTGATCCACGTACTGCGTGGAAATCTCTGTTTTAACAGACGGGATTTGCATGGCGTCAAATTCGAGCATTACCATGGTTCCGGTGGCATCCTGGGTGAGGGTTTGATCGATTTTGAGACCGATTTCCTCTCCCGGTTTCATTCGGCCATTTACCAAATGAGATTCGATTAGTTTGTGGGCCACGGAGTATCCCATGATTATTACCTCCTTATTCCTATTTTACGCCGGACTTTTTCCATGATTGGCGTGGCAACTTTGCGGGCTTCTGCTGCTCCCCTTGCGAGGATTTGGTCTATCCGGTCCGGGGTATCCAGAAGGTCTCGATACGTGGCGCGCAGCGGCCCCATTTTCTCCTCCAACACATCCAGCAATTCATGTTTGACGACGCTATAAGCCAACCCGCCCATGGTGTAGCCCCGCCGCGTCCTTTTTACGGATTCAGGCGATGCGAAGTGCTTGTAAATCTTAAAAACATTGCAACCATCCGGGTTTTTGGGTTCCTCGGGCCGTCTTGAATCAGTCACAATTCCCATCACCCGCTTTCGGAGGTGACCAGGTTCGGCGAAGATGGGAATGGTGTTTCCGTATGCCTTGCTCATCTTCCGGCCGTCCAACCCCGGAATCGTCATGACTTCGCTGCGGATCAACGGGTCAGGAAGGGAAAATACACGCCCATAGGTCTGGTTGACCATCGCAGCGATGTTCCGGGCGATTTCTACATGTTGCTTCTGGTCGCTCCCGACAGGTACGATCCGGGACCCAAAGAGTAAAATATCGGCAGCCATCAGAACCGGGTAGTTGAAGAGTCCTGAATTGATTTCCGCATCTGGGCTGCGCCTTTTCTCGGTGTTGGCAGCCACTGCCGCTTTATAAGCGTGCGCCCTGTTAAGAAGACCTTTGGCGGTAAAGCATGAAAGGATCCACGCCAGTTCGAAAATTTCCGGGATGTCTGACTGGCGAAAAAAAATGACCTTGCGGGGGTCGAGTCCCAAAGCTAACCAGGTGGCCGCTACCGCGTAGACCTGTCGCTTCAATTCGTTGCGGTCCTTCACCGTAATGAGGGCATGGTCGTCGGCAATGAAATAGAGGGCTTGGTAGTCGTCAATCAGTTCGAGAGCTGGCTTAATCATCCCGAGGTAGTTGCCGAGATGAGGTGTGCCGGTGGGTTTTATGCCGGTCAAAGCAATTTTTTTCATCGCGCACCGTGTTGCGGGGCCCGATTGCCCGAGTGAGCCATCTGTGATCCGGTCGGTCATGCGGTGCAAGCAAACCCGTCTTTAAATTTAGAGTAACATCAAACAAATGACTGTCAAGCGATTCGATGACGACACAATTCTTGCACAGGTGAGCCTTTACTCATTTTCCGACAAATGCTATTAAATTGGCTCATAGCCGCCGCCGGCAGTGTGTGCGAGGTCGGTTTCCGACCCGGAAAACCACCGCCAATTGATGAAATTTACTGGCCAGCATTCTGGAAGACCGATGATGAAAAAGCGCCGCATCATTATTGCTGAAGATCATACAATCCTCAGAGAAGGGCTGCGGGCGCTCCTGAGCCATCACACCGATCTTGAAATCGCCGGTGAGGCCGAAGACGGTTTGGAGGCGATCCGCCGGGTTGAAAAGTTGATGCCGGATCTACTGTTGATGGATCTATCCATGCCCCGTATGAGCGGTATGGCGGCCCTTAAGGACATCAAGAAGCGTTTTCCGGAAACCAAAGTCATCATCCTGACGGTTCATAAAACCGAAGAGTATATCCTGGCGGCACTCCAAGCGGGTGCTGATGGTTACGTACTTAAAGATGCCACCCATGACGAACTGATCATGGCCATCCGGATCGTTCTGGACGGGAAACCCTATCTGAGCCCCAGCATTTCGAAGAAGGTCATCGAGGGATACCTGAACGGTAAAAAACGTTGCGGGATGGAAACTTCCTGGGACACCCTGTCACAGAGAGAGCGGGAAATTTTAAAGCTGATTGCCGAGGGCTACAAGAACAAGGAGATCGCCATGTTTTTAGGTATCAGCTTAAAGACCGTTCAAAAGCACAGGGCCAATCTGATGAAAAAGCTCAACCTGCACAATGCTGCAGCGCTGACCTGTTTTGCGCTGGATAAAAACTTGATTGCCCGCTAGCCCGGAAGTTCACCGAACTGAAAAGATTTCATGAGATTATACCGCTTTTTAAAAATAAATTCCGACATTCTGAAGGGTGGTATAAGTGGTTGTAGAAAAAAACGTTCCTATAATGGAACGTTTTTTTCTACAACCACTATATCGGAAGGGAAGAGAATTCAACCGGTGCGTTCCCCTTCGTGTGGGTCGAGGGGCCACAGGATCCGAATTTCCGTACCGGCATTTTTCCCTGAAATAACACAGAAGCGGCCGCCTGACAGTTCGCTGCGCTCCCGCATGCTGGCCAGGCCAAAACCTCTTTTCGACCGGTTCAGTGAAGCAACCTGATCCGGTTCGAAACCGATCCCGTCGTCGCGAATCATAAACTGAATCATGCCATCCCTATTGACCAGGCAGAGGTCGACCCGTTTTGCGCGACTGTGTTTGGCCACGTTGTTGAGAGCCTCCTGCAAGACTCTGTAGATGACCGTTTTAAAATGCTCAGGAATATCCTCTTCAGCCAACGCGATGGTCTTTTGGATGCAGATACCGGCGTGGATGGATTGGAACTCTCGACAAAACCAGTTGAGAGTCGCCAGAATGCCCAGATCGTCCAGGATTGACGGGCGCAAGTCCCTGACAATCCGGCGCACCTCATCAATGGTTTTCTGTGTGAAGGGAATGATGTGCGCCAATTTTTCGATATCCACTGACGTCGGGTTGCTCTTCAGGGACCGAAGCGTATTCTCGACACCGATTTTTATGGCGGTCAGGGCCTGGCCGATACCATCGTGCAGCTCACGGGCAATCCTTTTCCTTTCCGCTTCTTCGGCCGATAGCAGGCGGCTGGAAAGCAGCCGTAGCTCGTTTTCGGATTTTCGCAGGGCTGATTCCGCCTGTTCCCGTTCTACAATCTGACGGACAAGTTCCCGGTTTGTTGTCGCCAACTCAGCCGTACGGGATTTGACGCGTTTTTCGAGAACCTCATGCGAGGTCCGCAGTTCTTCTTCGGCCCGCACCCGTTTAATTGAGGCCCCCAGCTGCAAGGCCGCATCTTCTAGAATCTGTACCAATTCCAGCGGAACCTTGTCATCGCTGGTATCGGCCACGTGGATCAGCCCAAGGACCTCGTCGCCAAGGCGGATCGGGATGAGGGCCAGGGATTCGTAACCGTAATTATTGCATACGCGGCACGGCCAGCCGCGGTCGGCAGCGGGCGAGGCGTGCAGGAAGTCGCTGGTTCCGTTTACGTAAAAGGAGCCGCCTGGGGTAAAAGAGGAAAGTTTGGGGTCGACCTTTTTGCGTACCACCTGGATGCAGGTGGTGTTGCCGTTACGTATCGAAAGCGGATTTTCGGCATCGTAAAAATTTTGTGAAAAACCGGTGTAGGCCACAAAGGGAATATTACCGTATCGATCGAGGATTCGCATGCCGACGGCTTCACACCCGCTCAATGACTTAATTTCGGCCACATACTCCTTTAGAAGCGGCGTCATCTCCAAATGGCGATTGGAAATCTGAAGAAAACTGTGAGAGGCTTGCTGCTTTTTCTCTGTATTTTTTAGATCGCTGATGTCCTGGATCACCGATAGCAAATGCAAGCGGTTGTTCAGAGAAATGACTTTGGCTGACACTAGTCCGGTTTTAATTCGGCCATCGCGGTCGCGGAAATCGGCCTCCATATTGTTGACTTCACCGGCATTCCGAATCTTTGTCACCATCTTGTCCCGGTCCTCAGGGTTGGCCCATATATGAATGTCCAGGGCCGATTTCCCAATAACATCCTTTTTTCTATAGCCGCTGAAGCGGCTGAAGCTTGCGTTGACATCGACGATAATTCCGGAGTCTATTTTGCTGATGGCCGTGGGGTTGGGGCTGGTATCAAAAGCGACTCGGAAGCGTTCTTCACTTTCCTTCAACGCCAGTTCGTCGCGTTTACGGCTGGTGATGTCCCGAAGTATTTCCAATTTGCGCAGGCTGCCGTCCACGGTTTGAAGTGGCGTGTCAAGCAGATCGAAGGTTTTGCGGGTCTTGTCCGAGTACCATTCCCAACGGACTGATTTTCCGGACATTACCTCGTTATTCTTGCACCAGGGGCAGACCGATTTTCTGCTGTGAAAGTATTCGTAACACTTGCGGTCATCGAGCGGACCGAAATGTTTTTCAAGGGCTGGATTAACAAAGTTAATTTCATGCCGCTCGTTTACGATGCAGATACCGTCTTCCATTGAATTTAGGATATTGGTCAGATTGTCCCGTTCAATGCTTAGCGCGGTTGCGGTATCCTTATGGGCGGTAAAGTCCACAAAAGCGGTCATAAGGAAGGGCCCGTAGCCGGAAGGATTCCGAGAGACACGGCTTTGTACCCTGGCATAGAGGCTTTGGCCGCCGATGACTTTGAATTCCAGGTCAACAGTCTCGCGACGGCCGGATTCAAATGAACGACGGAGATGGGATTTAAACCGGCATTGATGTTTTGGGGCGATCAACTCGGCAAATTTCAAGCCCACCAGTTCACGGCAGGTTTGCTCGAGCATCTCTCCTGCCGTACGATTGACACTAAGGATTCTGCCCGTAGGCCCAATGAGTGCATAGCCGAAGGGAGCGACCGTGAACAGGTCATCTTCGATGTTTCCATCGGCGTTTGTGGTCCATACCGCCGCATGGCACTTATCAGGGATCATATTTTATTCTACTCCATTGCCGATTTCAATGTTTGTTTCAGGCGCGCGCGGGTGTCTTGTGGCAGGGTCACAGAAGTTTCAGATTTATTTCCAAAGGGTTGCGTGTATCGGGCCATAGATCGAACCCACCGAAGCTGCCGGTGAAACCGGGCGCAATAGCGGCACATCATCAGGTGCATCCGGATCATCATGCGCTCAAGCAGCGGCAGCTTGCGATCGAGTGATTCGGAGACTTTGTGGGATACTTCCTTACAGTTGAACATCCAGTGTTCCATTATTCCGTTTCTCCAGTCGGTTTGTTGAACCATGTAATTTCCAGGCAGCGGCGCAAATATGTCCGGGCTCTGTAGAGCATGACCCAACTGTTGGTCGCCGAAATCTGCATCGACTTACAGAGTTCCTCTGTGCTGAGCCCTTCCATCTCCCGCAGCATGAAGGCCTGGGCCAACCGCTCAGGCAGCTGGGCCAGGCACTTAAGCAAAACGTTCATAAACTCCTTCTGTTCGAATATTTTAGCGGGATTGACATCCCATTTGCCCGGCCGGATTTTCCAATTACCGGAGTTTTTAAAAAATCCGTCGGTGGTTTCCGACACCGTTTCGATGTCCTCTATCACCAGTTCGCGGTGTTTTTTGCGGAAATAATCGACAATTTTATGCTTGAGGATGGCGGTCAGCCATGTGTGGCCGGATGAACGGCGCTTGAAATTTTGTAGACCTCTCAGTGCCGCTAGAAATGTTTCTTGAACCAGATCTTCGGCGACTCCGGGATCCTTGACCCGCGCAAGAGCAAAGCGGAAAAGGTAGTCACCGTAGCGATCGACCCAGGTGTCGGGTTTTAGAATGTCATCTTCTTCTGCTTTAATCCTGTTCATCCGCATGATGTTTGCTTGAGGTTGAAAATATGGCTGCTATTCTTCTGCGTAGCAGAGGTGCCAAATGGCATGCTTGGTCGACTGTTAAGGTTGCCATCAGAGTTTGGTCGTCGTGTCAGTATTTGCTCTGTTATAGCGGTTGTCAAAAAACGTTCCGTAATGCCAACGTTGTTTTCTACAACCACTTATACCGCAATTCCTTATTTCGGAACACAATTATGAAAAGCGGTATCAAAAATTTTCATGCAACACGCGGATTAGCTGATTATGGTGTAGACTCTGGACTCTTCTTCGGAGAAAGCTTTAATCTGATCCAACTGGCGTTGGCTCAAGGCCGTGAACCTGGCGCCAAAGCCCTGGGTCCCGCTCCAGACAATCGTCGCCTGGGTACTGTAGGGCTGCGTCAGTCGGGGCAGGGCGAAATTGAGGGTGATCTTCTGATCGATGGCAAAGGGCGCATCGGATTCGACGAACACACCGAAGGCATTGATGTCCAGAATAAACCCGGAATAGACCGCTCCCCCAATCTGGTAGTCGACACCGATTAGGCAGTGCCGGCGAGAGCCTGTCCGTTTTTCGTTGATCAGATCGCCTTTGATATGCTGTGGAAGCTTTGACTCCAGGTAGCGGAGTAATTTCAACTGCATGTCTTCGGACATGCGGTCGACCAGAGTCATGATCTGGCTGCGGGTGTTCTTATGACCGGGGCTTGAAACCGTATCCGACATGGGGCTGACCTTTCGAAATTAAACCTCACTGCTGGCGGATGCTAGTCTTCATCCTTATATCCTACGCTATCCGGTTTCATTTTTCAATATTCTCGGGGATCTCGGCGGCAATAACGGGCGAATGACCAGATACATGCACAATGAAATCGATGATATCGACATTTTTTATAACCAGGTGAAAAAATGCTTGACAGGCGATACCACAATGTGGCACTATACAATCAACTCGGGTATTCCCGGGTAGCGTAATAGCCTCCTTTAGTTGACATGGGAAATTGGCAGTCCACAACTTGCGGGTCGTCAGCTCCCGGTCCCGCCATAAAAGACTTCGGCAGGCACTCCCCAGTGATGCCGGGGCCGCAATACTGCCGGGTGAAGAGGATCCTTAATCGAAAACCTTCAGTCATACAGACGGAGGTGTGAGAATGACCATGAAAGTT
>Ga0316197_10001043_pt1 | contig 19680 bp, 14 predicted proteins | sample OudBiesiAoxic_MG_FD_204939 | JGI IMG/M metagenome (GOLD analysis project Ga0316197, IMG submission 204939) | Coastal sediment microbial communities from Oude Bieten Haven, Netherlands - site A oxic | ecosystem: Environmental > Aquatic > Marine > Coastal > Sediment | place: Netherlands... | reverse complement strand
CAACAATCGACAACCCTAGAATTACGCGCCTCAACATAGCTTTCTCCACTTCGTGGGTCTTACAACGCTTTACATTCGTAGCTCGCTTCCCGCCGATTGCCAAGAAAAAAAGATAGAGCTTCGAATACATCGGCCAGATCACGATGCTGCCCCAGGGGCGGACGGCGAGGGCGACGGGCGCGACATCTGGGACGCGAAGTTCGCCTTCACGGGCGACAAGCGCTTCGTCCAAGTCTCGGACTCGCGGACGAAATGCGCGGTTGGGGCTGCAAGGTGCTGAAACGACGGGAGTTTCGGAGGCGGTGCCTGTCCCCTACTGTGAGATATCGCACACGATGGGGTGATTGCCTCCTTGGGGAAGCTGGGAGACTTGCCACAGCGGAAAATTTCCGTGAATTTGTTATTCAGGAGGCCCTGATGGCTTATCGATGGCTTGGAGCATGGCTGCTGATTGCGGCGTGCTCCGTTGGTTGCGGGAATGACGGAAGCGGTGGCCCGCCCTTTAACGGGTCTGGTGGCACCGGGGGCGTCGGCGGAGTGGGCGGTCAGAGCGGAGCCGGTGGCACTGCGGGTACGTCTGGCACGGGCGGGAGCTCGCCCACGTGCACCACGAGCGCCTTGTGTCGCTCCTGTCCCGCAGATGGCTCTTGTGACAGCGCGGACGATTGCTCCCTTGGTTTCGTCTGCATCGAGTCAGGTTGCGATGATCTGCAGGGCACGCCGATCAAGCAATGCGTATTCGCCGGTGGTGGCGCATGCACGAGCAACGCCAACTGCGTCGGAGCACGCGAATGCCTCGAGGTGCCAGGCGAAGGCAAGCGGTGCGTCAAGACGACGCCCGGTTGCGACAGCATCTACGACTGCGTTTCTGGATTCACTTGCGAAAACAGCAACTGCGTCGATCGTCGCGTTCCCTGTGACCTCGATGCCGATTGTCCGATGAATCACGTCTGCGCTGGCACTGCGGCCGCAAGCTTCTGCGAGCGAATCCATCGCGACTGCGACTTCGATTTCGATTGCGGCGACTTGGCGACGCACTGCGAAGACATCGACGGGGACGGGAGCAAGGAGTGCGCTGGCACCTTCAATCCCAACGATCCCGGTTCTGACGCGTGCACCAACGCGCAGTGCAGCGATCCGGCCCCGGTCTGCGAAGCGTCCAGTGCAGGAAGCATGACGCAGTGCGGCCAGTACGGGCTTTGCGACCTCGAGACCGATTGCGCGGCCGGCTTCACCTGTGTCGCGCTCTGGCCCGACGGTCGAAAGGAATGCGTGGAGGACGGAGGCGACTGCTCGAGCTTTGCCGACTGTCCGGTGCAGCAGGTTTGCGCGTCTCCGCGGCAGGGCGGAGCGCCCAGCTGTCAGGCGGGGTTGCAGCTATGAGTGCACTTGGGCGAAGCACAGCGACGAGAAGCGCGCTCTCCGCTTGGGCACTCGCTCTACTGTGGTGCGCCCTCGCCCTTGCCGTTGCATGCGGTGATTCTACCCCTTCTGCCCCAGGTTTTAGCGGTGGCTCTGGCGGCATGTCGGGCACCGGCGGCACGGCTGGCACCGGCGGCATGGCTGGCACCGGCGGCACGGCTGGCACCGGCGGCACGGCTGGCATGGGCGGCATCGCTGGCACCGGCGGCACGGCTGGCACTGGCGGCACTGGAGGAAGCGCAGGCATGGGCGGTTCGATGGGTGCGTGTGCGACCAATGCGCTCTGCCACAGCTGCCCGGATCGATTCCTGTGCGACACCGACGACGACTGCGCGTTCAGCGGCTACGTCTGCATTCCGTCCGGCTGTGAGACCCATGGAGGCGCAGCGATCAAAGCGTGCCAGCCCTCTCGGGGGGGATCCTGCGGTACCGACGCCGAGTGTCCCAACACGAGCGACTACGACTGCATCTCCGTCGGCGCGGGGGGCAAGCGCTGTGTGCGCACGTCTCCTGGCTGTACTCCGAGCACGGAGGCTTACGACTGCGTGCCAGGGTTCTCCTGTGAGGGCGGAAGTTGCGTCGATCGCAGAGTGCCTTGCGACGACTATTTGGATTGCCCGAAGAACTACGTGTGCAGCACCACCCCGACCGCCAACTTCTGCGTACGGGTGTTCCGCACTTGCCACCAGGACGAAGACTGTGCCGGCTTTGGCGCGTTCTGTGCCGACATCGACGACGACGGTGTGAAAGAGTGCGCGGGCGAGCTCGGCAGCTCCGGACAGCCTTGCGAAAACGCGGACTGCGGTGGCCCGGCGCCGGTTTGCGAGGCGGGTGCCAGTGGCATCACGGCAGCCTGCGGTGATTTCGGACTTTGTACCGGCAATGAATGCGACAGCGGCTTCGAATGCGTCGCGCTCCGGCAGGATGGGCGGGGCGAATGCGTCCCGATCAGCGGCTCCTGTGACCAGGTGACCGACTGCCCGCTCCAACAAGTCTGCGCCGCATCTCGCAGCGGCAACCCCCCCAGCTGTCAGGCCGGGACAGCACCTTAGGAGGCAACGTGAAAACCCAACCCCTCACTCCATTCGTTCTTTTCTTTTTCGCGGTTGCCTTGCCTGCCTGCCAGGGTGGCGACCCCACTTTTACCGGCGCAGCTGATGGCGCCCTGGTGGCGCAGCCGGCGGCGTGCGGGAGCGGTGATCCGACTTGCAACGTTGCGTATGATCTCCCTGATCAGATCGACCTCTCCGGGACAAACCAGCAGAACCTCGTCTACAACTCGACCGACGGGGGGCTCACGCTCAACCCGGGTAGCGGAAGCATCGTCGACACCGATAACGACGGCGTTCCGGATCCGGCGGACGAGTGCGCTGGGCCTGGCTGGCGGCTCCCCTGCGACGGGGACGCAAGCAACGACGGGATCTACCAGACCCTCTACTTCAACAGCGATACCGACATCACGATTCGTGCGGACATCAACATCTCGGGAAAGATTCAGAAGGCCGACGCCTACATCCTGATGGATGCGACCGGGTCTATGCGTGGCGAGCAGGTGCAGCTCATCACCGATCTGACGACGGGAACTTTCGTCAGCACAGGCAGCTGTCCGGATGGTGCGGGCACCGGTCTCGTCGGCGCGTTGCGATGCGCAATTCCAGATCTCTGGCTCGGCGTGGGTGACTTCAAGGAGGTCTCCTATCTGCCGCACAACGACCGCTACGTGATGGCGCCATACCACCACTACCTCGACATGACGGACAACGTCCAGCATGTCGTCGATGCGGTCTCGGCGTTCGTTGCCGACAGCAACAAAGACTACCCGGAGGCGACCACTCAGGCGCTGTACTCCGTCGTCACGGGGCAGGGGCTGGGCGATCTCGTACCCAACCGCGGGGCTTGCCCATCGACGCCTGCAGGACGCTGGGGCTACCCGTGTTTCCGGGACAACGTCCTTCCGATCATCGTCCTCGTCACCGACGCGGACATGTGGAACGGCCCCGTGAACAACGGCCACACCTACGGCAACCCGCCTTTCGATGGGATCCTCGGCGCTGGCACGATGCTGCCGCCGGTCCTGCAGTCCCCGAACGTGCTCTACTCGAATGATCCGTTTACCGCTTGGGATCTCGGGGACCTCTCGAAGACGTCGATGACCGTGATGGGAAGCAATGTGACCTTTGGCAACGACGCGCAGACCTGGGATAAGTTCGCCTGCAACCGATGTGGCGGCTCCGGATGCTGGGCCGACGGTCGTGACGCGTTCTTCAAGTTCTCGCTCGGCACGCCCTCGGATATGTTCATCAGCGGGGAAGGCTCCGCGTACCATACGGTGAACACGGCGCTCTTCGACTCTGGGCTTGCTGCGTTGAACTGCGATGGAGGACCGGGGACGGGCGGCGACTATTGGGGCCGGTTCACCGAGAGCTTGCTCCCTGCGGGTGACTACTACGCGGTCTCCGACGCCTCGGTTGCCACCGACAAGTCGGTGGCCGATCGTATCGGGAATTTCCAGCTCCGCTTCCACAACCAGACCTTGCACCCGCTCGGCGACCCGAGCTGGATGACGGCCAACCTTCCGCTCACTTGGACGGAGGTCGAGACCGAGCTCCTTGCTGCAGGGGTGAAGATCGTCAACGTCGTCAGTCCGAACTCCGGGGGGTTGATCGCGATTCCTGACGTGACCGCCATGGCCCAAGCGACGGGCTCGCTCGACCAATTTGGCGATCCGTACCTCGAGATCATCAATGGCGATGGCTCGGGCCTCTCCACGGCGATTCTCGATGCCGTTCGCTCGCTCGTCGGCGATACCCGTCGTGACATCACCTTGGAGCCCGAAGACAACCCGTCGACGCTCGCCGTCGACGAAGCTGGTTTCGTGAAGGCAGTCACCGCGACCTCGTGTCCAACCACGGGCATTCAAAATTGCCTCGGCGGGCAGGGTACCGACACCTGCGAGGCCTGTCTCGCCGACACCCAGCTCGGCTTCTCGTTCCGGATGGGCAACGCAATCGTGCCCCCGGCGGCCTCCGCGCAGGTGTTCGAATTCGACTTGGTCGCCATCGCGGATGGAACGGCCGAGCTTTCGAGGATACCTGTTCGTGTCATGGTTCCGGAAGCAGGCGCGAGCTACGGTGCAGGCTTCTACGTGAATACCTACGACTCCGACGTGGTCTGCGAGATGCCGCCCGAGCGTCCAGACTGGGGCACCTTGAGCTGGGCGGGCTCGACGCCGTCGGACAGCAAGGTGACGTTCGAGTTCTTCACTGCGGATGACATTGGGGATCTCGACTCCGTGATTCCCGTTTCGCTCACCTACTGCACCGACCCGGCGTGCGATCTGGGCTCCCGTACGGATCAGGAATACGACATCGGCACCGAGCTCCTCTCGGGCGGCGAGACGAACTACAAACCCTATCTACGCGTGCGCGCACGGCTCGAGGCATCGAGCGACAGCTTGAGCACTCCCGTGTTCCAGGGCTGGTCGATGCAGTTCAACTGCGTGCCGTTCGATTAGCGGGTGCCACCCTTGATCAGGGTGAGCATCGGCTTCGGGGCGTAGGCTGCGAGGTAGCCGCTCTCCTCAGCGACATAGACCCAGCCTCGTTCGTCGACTCGCATGAGGTCGGGGACGAGGTCGCACGGTAGACTTGCCGAGAGCTTCTGGCCGTCCGCGGGGCGCACGACGTGCACCGACGAGGCCGGCACGAAGAGGGCGCCCCCGCGCAAGACGGGCTCGAGACGCCGCGGGATTTCGTCGGCCAACGCATCTGCCAGGTTGGTGCTCCAGCGAACTTCGCCGCTGCCGACGTCCAGCGCGCTGAGCTGGCCGAAGGGCGCGTTGACGATCCAGGTTTCGTCGATCGCGAGCCCGGCGCCGCCGATGCCGAGGCCCGGGTCGCGTGTCTCCCAGAGCTCCTCACCAGTGGAGAGGCAATGCGCCGACAGCGACGCCTCTTCGCCTGCGCGCGAAATGAGCGCGACCTTGCCCGCGGCCAAGGGGTCCGAGGTCGGCGGCCCCGCGAGCTCCCTTTGCCACCGAGGCTGGCCACTAAAGAGGTCGATCGCGAAGAGCGCGCCTTCCCGAGGCCCGCGAACGGCGGCCGCGACGACCGTTTCCTTGCTGACCAGCGGCTTGAACTGAAAACAGCCGCGTTCGGCGAAACGCCAGACGTCTTCTCCCGTTGCGATGTCGAGTGCGTGAATCGCTTCCTCGCCGCAGGTGACCAAAAGGATGCGTCCCACCTTCGTCAGGCGAAACTCGCCGCCACTTCGCGACGAAAATCGCCAGCGCGGCTCGCCGGTTCGGACGTCGATCGCGACCAATCGATGGCTGCCTTCGGTGATCACGGCGACGGGCGGGATATTGCCGCCACCTGCCATGAGCCCGAGCGGTGGGCCTCCGATCCGCGGGGTGATGTGCGTCGAGCAGTAGGGCTCACCGTCTTCGACGCTGCAAAGCTCGACCTCGCCGTCGTTCGAGAGGCGGATCAGGACCGACCCGGCCATCAAGGTCGTCGAGGCTTGCCCAGGCCGCGCCCAGAGAACGTCGCCGCTGTCGCGTGCGACCGCGACGACGTGGGTCTGCGTCGCGATCACGAGGCGGTCGCCGCACATGAAGACCGAGTTCGCGTCCAGCCCTTCGAGGCAGATGCGCCAACGCTCGTCGAAGAGGAGGGAAGGGAGGTTTCCGGCCGCGGGCGGCAGCTCGGATCCGCCATCGTGGTGCATCCGCAGGCGATCGGGGTCGAGGTTCACGAAGCTGTCGGCGCTTCGACGCGAACGGATCTCTCGGCGAAGGTTGCGCACCTCCTCGCGAAGTGCCCGCACGCGCAAGTTGCGGCTCTGGCCCCGGTCGGATCCGACCAGGCTTCGAAGGAGATCGCTGGCCAGCTTGAGGATGGGAAGCGCCGCTTCGGCGATCGTCAGGGATGTCGCGGTCAGATCGCCCCGACCATCCGAAGACAGCTCGACGCTCACGAGCTGGTGGGACGACTTGCGCATGGCGATCTGGAAGGCGCCTGCGCGGAGCCGGACGTGGGTCGGCCGCGTGCTTTCCCACGAGTCGACGAGGGTTCGTACCGCGACGACCATGCGATGCGCGGCGAGCAAGATCGGGCCTCGCGCGAGTGAAAGCTTGCGACCGCGCACGAACGCCCAGAGGTGACCTTCGAACAGGAGTGCATGGACGTCGGCTCTCGAGGATCGACTTTGCGACGACGAAGAGGAAGGATAGATTGCCGCCTCGTAGCCAAACGCGAGCGGGACGTGCTCGCCCGGCGTGTCGAGCTCGCCGCCGCGCTGGTTCATCGGCGCAATGCGGCCTTCGGGGTCAGGCGCGACTTTCGTCGCGAGCGCCCGTTCAGCGACCCGGACCGCGATCTGGCGGGCCGTCGCGTCGAGCTCCTCGGCCGCGGTGTCGAGCATCGCCTGTGCACAAGTGTCCAGGAGTCGACGAAGGGGGACCTGCCGGTCGAGCTGGTAGACGACCGGTGCGCTCGACGTGCCGTAGCAGCTCACCAAGATGGAGCTGCCGCGCCGGACGAGCGCGTATTCGACGGCTGCGCTTGCGAGCGGCAGCAAGGCCTTTCGCTTCGATCCGATCGCGAGCGCTGCGGTTGCCGCGGTGAGCTCGGCCAACGCGGGGATCTCCACGTCCAGCTCGGCGCCGAGCAGGAGATTGGCAATACCGTGGTTCGCCCGTTTTTGGGCGTATGAGAGAGATTCGTCCGGGTGGGCGACCATGTTGTTTTTCCAACGCGAGCTGGGAGGAAAAATGGTACTTGGTGCGTTCGAGTCGGATCCAAAAAAAGGCGCGTTGTCGTATATGTTGACAGCGCAGAGTGGGGATGGGCGACGAAACGAAACAATGGGTGGCCGTCACGGTGCTGGTCTTTCGTGCAGGGCGAATGCTGTCGATGCGTCGCGCTTCGACTCAGGAGGCGGGGTCCGGCTTGTGGGAAGGTGTCTCAGGCCGTGTCCGCGCCGGCGAAGATCCGATCGCTGCCGCGCGTCGCGAAGTCGTCGAGGAGACGGGCCTTCGCGTTCAGATCAGCCCGCAACCGATCATCGCGTACGCTGCGCTTCGAAGAGGTGAGCCGATGACCGTGATCGTCTTCAGCGCGATCCACGAGAGTGGCGAGGTCACGCTTTCCGACGAGCACGACGAGCACCGATGGTGCGAGGTCTGCGAGCTCACCGAGCTTGGGGTGCCGGTGCAGCTTGCGGATGCGGCACGGGCTGTGTGGCCGTCGTCCGAGTAGCGGCAGCCGCGCCGAGCCAGTCTTGCATGGCGTCGACGTACCGGCTCGCGCTGTGATGCGCGGCGAGGTAGTCGGACGCGCGGTCACGCGTCTTGTTCGCCGCCACGGAATCGCCGAACACACGCCGGCTTGCTTCGGCGAGCGCGTTGGGGTCGTCGTTGGGGACGACGGAGCAAGCATCGCCGACCGGTAGGCCTGCGGTGGCGCGCTCCATGGCGACGACTGGAACGCCTCGCGCGAAGGCGTCCAACATCTTGATGGGGAGGCCGCCCTCCGTGCGCCGCGGCACCCAGGCGACGTCGGCCGCTGCATGAACCCGTCTGCGGGCGTGCTCAGAGCTCAAACCTCGGAAATCCAAGGCTTCGGCGATTCCAAGAAGGCGTGCGGCGCGTCGCGCAGGCCCGGTGTCCGATTCGGTGGCGATGAGGAGCCGGGCTCTTTTCTCGACGAGACGGAGGCGCGCGACGGCATCGAGGAGGTGCTCCCAGCCTTGATAGCGATCGAGGTTCCCTGCGTAGACGCAGAGCCGGGCGTTCGCCGGGAGGTCGAGTGCGGCACGGGCCTCGTCTTTCGGAGGACGGTCGACCGCCGAGGGCCAAGGGACGGGAACGTGGCGCGCGTTCGGGAGCAGATTGGCGAGTGAGGGCGCCACGGCCGCGACACCTTCCGCACGCGCGCAGACCCAGCGCTCAGCCGCGCGCCCGGCAGCGCTCACGGCCTGCCTCGGGAGCCGGGGGAAATAGACGGGCAGCTCGTGCGTGAGGGAAGTGTGAGCGACGTAGTAGACGGGCGCGACATCGGCGATCAGCGCGGTCACCGCTGCCTCGATGTGGTGTGCGACGATCGCGTTGGGGCGGAGTCGCCGAGCGAGGGCTCGCGTCGAGGCGACGCAACGCGCGTCGAGCGCGACCTTTCCCCAAGATGGACCCGACCGAAGCGAGCGGACTTTGGGGAAGTCCGGAACCCTGTGGATACTGTAGGGCGGGTCGGGCGTGGACGCGCCGTGCGCATACGTGAGGAGATGTGCCGAGCGCCCCGACGCCGACCAAGCGCGAAGCATCGCATCGAGAGCAGCCTGTGTGCCCTGATGGCTCGGAAACGGGAGACAGGCGAGGTGCACAATCATTCGATGTAACCCAGGGCGCGCAGCCGCGATTCGACGAGCGCCTCGTTCGCGGCTATCCGGCGACGCACCTGCGTGACGTCGGGCAACGCCTGGGACGCGGCGCCGTCCGTCGCGCTCAGGGCTTCCCAGAGGACCCGCCCGCTGAAAGAGGTCGGTACGGAAAGCTCCAAGCGCCGGAGTAGGGTCGCGCTGAGATCGGCAATGTGGGCTTCGATCTGCCCGCCGGCCCGGATGCTGGGACCCGCGAGGGCCATGAAGCCGTGAGAGCGGTGGCTTCCGGGGAGGCTGCGACCCTTCTTGCCGAGATGCTCTTCGGGGGGGAGCCGCCGAAAGACTTCCGATTGGCTGCCGGTCGGCATTACGTTGTACGAGTACCCGGCGTCCAGGGCGAGATCGACGAGGAGGTCCGGCGCGCGATCCAAGTGGGGGCCTTCGAACAGATCCTCTCTCGGGACGATGTCCCGAAACACCGGCTTGCCCGTCCACGGGTCCTGCGTTTCCAAGAGCGCGGCCCGCACACGAAGTGCGGCGTCACGCCGTTCCTCGAACGGCACGATGCCGTGCGGTTCGCGCCCTCGAATGTTCAAGTGGATGCCGGGGAAGTAATTGAGCTCATCACTGAACGCGAGCGTTCGGCGCATGTCGATCGCGCCGAAGCGCACGTTCGATTCCAAGCGGCTCGGGAGCCACGCATTGCCCAGGCGGAAGAGCCGTTCTCGGAGACGTGGTGGAAGGCGGCGGAGCGCCAGCTCCTTCAACCTGCCGGCGTTTCGGCCACCCTGCGTTCGGAAGCGCAGCAGCCCCTGCTCGGCGAGGAGCCGATTCAGGTGCAGCACCTTGTCGGATGAGCCGCCCGAGCCGTGGTCACTCAGGAGGGTCGCCTCGGTGTCGGGACCGCTGGCGTCGATTAGGGCGCCCACGGCTTGGTCGAGGGCCCGATACACGCGCCCGAGTCCATCCTGTTGTTTGACGGTGACGCGCGCGGGGCGTCGCGGGGAACCCGGATCGTGGTGGGCCCACAAGTAGTGCGAGGCCGTATCGCTTTCGCCAAAATACAAGGCAAACACGTCCCAATCCTGGCGGCCGAGCAACCAGCGCGCCCACCCGGTCTTGCGCTCGACCCTTCGCTCGAGAGCCGCCGGCAGTCGGTCGATCCATCCGGGTTCGTCTGCATGGAACTCATCGACGTCGTCGAAGGTCGGAGTCCCGAACTCGCGAAGCGTCTCGTCATAGAGCGACGGTGGCCACATGAACGACCGGTCGGCTTCGAACGCGACGGGCGCATCCCAGCCGCTGACGAAGACTCCGTGCTGAAGCTCTTCGGGAGGCCAGGTTGCGGGGAAGCTCAGACACGCGCAGCGAAGCCCAAGCTCGTCGAGCTGCTTGAACATGGTCGGCGCCTCGCGAGCGGTTCCCGCGGTGAACCGGACTTGGTAGCCGTTGCGCGTCGTGAAATCGAAGACCCCGTGTCGCGCAGGGTCGAGGCCGGTGAGGAAGGTCGTCCAGTTCGGCAAGGTCGCCGGCGGCTGCACCGACTCGAGCGCCGCGTATACGCCACGATTCATCAGGGCGTGGAGGTTCGGAAGCTCCGTCGGACCGAGCTGCTCGACGACGCCGAGGTCGAGCCCATCGAGACCAATGACTAGGGCCCTTGCCGGCACCGGGGGGATGCTAGCATCGTCCTGACGCTCACGCTGACCCTTCCTACCGACTCCAATCTCTACCCAAGATGTCTGGCGGCCTCGGCACGCCGAACAGGCCCAGGATCGTCGGGGTGATGTCGTAGATCTCCGCTCCCTCGATGCGGCCTCGCGTCGGCGCGTCTCCGCCGCTCATGACGAAGATACCGTTCCACGCGTGATTGCAGGTGTCGGGACCCGTGTCGTTTTCGGTCACCACCGTTCGTCCCGTGCCGACCGAGCCGATCGCTCGGAGCTTCAGGTCGTCGAAGTACACCATCAGATCCGGCGGAAAGCCGCGTGCCTGCCGGTAGTACTCCTGCGGATCGCGGATCTGAACTGGAATACGGGCGCCGTCGTCGTCGCACAGCGTTTCTAGAGCCTTTCGAACCGACGCGCGCAGCACCCCGACGTCGCTTGCAGGCACGATGCCGTTTGGCTCGCGGCCAGCGACGTTGAAGAAGATCCGAGCGTAGTACCCGCCTTCGGCCCAGACCTTCGTGCGGTGCCAATCGATGTCGTCGTGGTTCAGCGGTCCGGCTCGTTCGGGCGCCTTCCGGAGCGCTAGGTAGCCCCGCGCGATCAGCCACTCGTTGATACAAAAGCCGCCGTGCATCGCGCGCGCCCCGTGATCGCTGACCACCAGCACGACCGAGTCGTCATCGAGAGGGTTGCAGAGCTGACCGATCTGGCGGTCCAGGCGGGCGTGGTACTCGCGTCCGAGGTGCTCGTACGCATTTCCTGGCTCGTGTCTCGGATGCTCCGGGTCGATGTGTCGCCAGAACGCGTGATGGAAGCGATCCAGCCCGATCTCGACCATCATCATGAAGTCTGGTTTCCGATCGCTCCAGATGAAACGCGCGATGTCGAAGTGTTGGTCGGTCATCGACACGATATCTCGATAGATTCGATCGAGATCGTCCGAACGGAAATCCTCGACGTCCGCCTCGTACGGCCCGAAACGGTGTTCGAGATCCTGTCCGAGCCCCGGAGGGAAACACCATGGTCCGTCTCCCCCGGGGTGCATGAAGCCGGACACCATCTGCCCGCGAACCGGTGTCGGCGGCGAGGTGAGCGGAACGAATAGTGGCGCGACTCGATACCCGTGATCGCCGAGCCAATCCCAGACGCGTTTCACGCGTACATCGCGACCGCTCGCCAAACCAAGTCCGGTCTCGCGCGGGACACGGTTTCGGAAACCGTAGAGGCCGAGCTCACCGGCGTCGCGTCCGCTCACCATGCACGTCCAGGCCGGCACGGTGATCGGCGGCTCCGAGCTGCGCATCGGTCCCCAAGTTCCCCGCTCCATCAACCCGGCCAAGAACGGCATCGCGTCGCGGTAGCGATCGAACACGAGCTCTGGCGCCGCGCAGTCGAGCCCCACCACCATCACCCGTCGTCTAGGCACCGGATGCTCTTCCTGGTCTGTTCCGGTTGGGAACGCGGCCCGTCAATCTGTCCCGCCCCGTCACCCTCACACTGTCACCGAGGGTTGATCAGGTCGGCGGCCTCGTAGATGGTGCGTTCGAGGTGTCCGAGCTCGAAAGGCTTTTCAATTCGGAGGTTTGGAACGCTTTCGAGGAAGTCCCTCGCGCGTTGGGTGAAGGCGCCGCCCGTCATGAACACGATGCGATCGTTCATCGGGGTGGCGCGCTGAAGTGCCGCTCGGTAAACGTCCATGCCGGTCATCTCCGGCATGATCAGATCGCACAGGATGACGTCGTAGGCGTTCTCGCCCATCAGCGCGACCGCCTCGCGACCGTCGCCCGCCGTCGTGACGTCATGCTCCACGAGGGCCTTTTGAATCAGCCGCGCGATGACTGGCTCGTCGTCCACCACCAAGATGGAGAGCCTGCCGCCTGCTGCGCGGCGGATCGCACTGATTGAGGGAGGCGGCACCGTGAGTGGCCGTTGTGCGCGTGTTGCTCTCGGGAGAACGACGCGGGCGACAGTGCCCTGACCGGGATGACTCTGGATCTCAATCGTGCCCTCGAGCGAGTGGACGATGCGTCTACAGATCGACAGTCCAAGTCCGGTGCCTCGCCCCGCTGGCTTCGTCGTGACGAAGGGATCGAAAATTCGCCTCAACAACTGTGGCGAGATCCCAGGGCCGGTGTCCTGTACCTCGATACAGACTCGACCCTTCTCGGTGCTCCGTGCGCGAATCGTGATCGTGTTTCGTGCCTGGTCGCCGGGATCGATGGCCTGTGCCGCATTGACGATGAGATTCAAGAACACCTGGCTGACGCGCGTCCTCGATCCGCGCACGTAGAGATGTCCCTCCTCGTACTCCCTCACGATCCTGGCACGGTGCTGCATCTCGGGTTGTGCGATCCGGATTGCGGAGTCGAGCACCTGCTTGAGGTTTACAGACTCGATCTCAGCGCCATCTCCGCCGTGGGATAAAATCCCGATTTCATTGGAAATTACGCGTATCCGTTCGGCGCCATCGTACGCTTCTTCGAGGAGCTCGGCGGCGTCTGCCGGTAGTGATTCCGCGCGTTTCCGAAGCGAGCGAAGGTGGTTCCACACGAAGGTGAGCGGGTTCTTGATCTCGTGAATGGTGCTTGCGGTGAGCGTCCCGATCGCGCTCATGCGCTCGGCAAGCAACAGGCGTTGTTGAAGCTCGTGCTCGGCGGTCATATCGACGACCGATACGATCGCGCGTCCGAACTGACCCTCGGCGTCCGGGACGAATCGCCAGTGCACCCGGACGTCTCTCGCTTCACGTGCGCAGGTCATGATCGCAGTCTCGAGGTGCACGTCGCGTTCCTTGCGAAATGCAGCCATCAGCACCCGCAGGAAGTCAGCCTTGGATTCCGCGGTCAAGAGCTCCGCCGAGCGGCGGATGCATTCTTCTTCACTCGCGGCGCCGACCAACGATACAGCACCGGCGCTCACGCGGCGGACACGCGTCCGGTCGAGGCACTTGCCGAGCGCGTTCGGATCCTTGCGCACCAGCTGCTTGAATTCGTCTGCGTCTCTGCAGCCTTGCGCCTTGATCCATGCGAGCGTCTTTGCGAAGTCCAAATCCCAAAGTGCGGCTGGCAGCACCTCCCATAGACCGCCATCGTTCTCGGGCGTTGGGGCCTCGGACTGTGGGATGAGATGCACCATGGGCGTGCCGATCGTAGCTGGGAGCCGCCCACCGGACCAAAACGCCGCAGTGGTGGCGCCGAGGGACGGCAATTTCAGCCCTCGGCGGCGTCCAGCAGGGTTCGAGCCGCGCCGACCAGGCGCTCCACCTCGGTCCGTGCGGCCTCAGCGGTTGCTCGCGCGTCCGAGGCGTCCGGGAGGGGGTCACCGATCTGAACCGCGATGCGGGTCTCGGGTCGCGCCGCGACCTTGGACATGTGTTCGGCGAACGATTCCTTCCCGTACGGGACGGCAGGCGAGTAGGCGAGACCGACCGGAATGATTGGAGCGGCCAACGATCGGACAGCGGCAAACGTGCCGGGGTGGAACTCGTGGACCGAGTCGCCAGGAAACGTGCCGCCCTCCGGAAACGCCACCACCACCCGGCCTTCTTTGACGCGCCTGCGGATCTCGCGAAGAGCCGCGACGCCACTGCGACGGTCATCCCGGTCGACGAAGATGGTATCGCCATGCTTCGCCATTCGGCCGAGCAACGGCCATTCGGCCACGTCGTGCCTGCTGACCAGCACGCCTCGAGACAGCGAAAGCATCACGCCAATGTCGAGCGCGCTCTGGTGATTTGCGACGACCAACGCGCCTCGCTCGTTCTCGAGCGCGCCGCTCACGCGAAGCTCGGTTCCGAATAGACGCAACACGCCAAGCGTGAATCGGTCGCGGTAGCGCGCGAGCAGAGCCGGCCGCGCTTCCTCCGGGACCAGCACCCGGTGGGCTTCGTACACCGCGAGGTTGCCTGCGGACCAGCCGATGAAGCCACCCGTCCGCAAAAGCGCACGGAGTCTGCTCACTTACGAGACCCCGGACTTTGGGCTCGCGAGGCCTCGGGTTTGGTGGCAGTCTCGACTCGTGGCGGCATCTCTTGCACCTGGATTCCTCGTGGCAGCACCCTCGATGCGCTGCCCGTTTTTCAATCATACGCTGGTGCTGCTGATCGATCACGGCGACGAGGGATCTTTCGGCTTCGTCATCAACCGCACGACCGATCTCGAGATCGGCGACGTGTTCAACGAAGTGGGGGTGACGGGCGACGCCACGGACTCCGTCCAGGCGCCCGTGTTACTCGGTGGGCCGGTGTCGCCGGAGTCGGGTTGGATTCTCTACGACGCGGAAGGCGTCCCTCAGCCTGCTTCCGGCACGACGATTGCCGTCGGCCACGGTATCTCGTGCAGCGCTTCGGTCGAAATCTTGGAGCGCATCGCCCGCGGAGACGGGCCCGAAACCTGCGCCATGATGCTCGGGTACTCGGGCTGGGGCGCAGGTCAGCTCGAAAGCGAGATGAAGCTGGGCTCCTGGATCCCAGTCGATCTCGACTACTCGCTGGTGTTCGAGACGCCGATAGAAATGCGCTGGGAGGCGGCGCTCGCCACACTCGGAATCGACCCGGCGCGTGTGATCGACAATCAGGTCGCCAGCGCGTGAAGCGCGGCGTTTCGTCGCCTTGTTCGGACCCTGGCGAGAGGCTAACCCTCCCCGCGATGGGCGTCCGCCTCGACAGATGGTTCCTCCTGCTCCTGCTTGCATTTGGTGTCGCGTGCAGTGGCGGATCCGGAACCGGCAAGACCGGCAAGAGCCTCCTCAAGCCGGACGACGACGCGCGCACAGCGTACGAGCGGGCGCTCCTGAACTTCCGTCGCGGGGACTGCCTCAACGCCGAGCCCACTTTCCGCGAGATTCGCCGCGAGTTTCCATACAGCCGGTTTGCGGCCCTCTCCGAACTCCGAATCGGTGACTGCCAGTTCAAGAACGAGGCATACCCCGAAGCGATTCAGACCTACCGACAGTTCGTCCGGATTCGACCGTCCCACAAAGAGATTCCGTACGCTCGATTCCGCATCGCCGAGGCGTACCACAATCAGATCCCCGGTGGCTGGTTCATGACGCCCCCGGCCCACGAACGCGATCAAAGCGCCGCCCGCGACGCGCTGATTCAGCTCCGCCGCTTCGTCGTCGACTACCCAAACGACCGGCGTGTTCCCGACGCCAACAAGCTGATGGAGGAGTGCATGGCGATGCTCGCCGCCCACGAGTTCTACGTGGCCCGCTTCTACATGAAACGGAAGGCGTATCGTGGCGTGATGGCTCGGCTCAAGGGGCTGCTGGCTGCATATCCGGGGAGCAGCGTCGAGCCCTCGGCGCTCCTCTTACTGGCCGAGGTCTATTACCGCACGGAAGACATCGATTCCGCGCGCAATACCCTCACCGAGATCGTGCAGCGGTTCCCGGACAGCAACGAGGCCAAGACGGCCAAGGGTCTGCTCCGGAAGATCGGCTAGCCGACCCAGACGCGGATTTCTAGCCACCGATCCCGGCCGTCGTTACCTTCGCGGTCATGGCTCCTTGGGCTCAACAGCTTCTGGACGCGGCCAACGAGCACTACGACCGCGCCGATTACCCGCTTGCACAACCCTATTACGAGAAACTCGTGCAGCAGGGGCTCCGATACCCCGATGTCTTCAATCGGCTCGGCGTCATCTATCACCTCGGCGGCCGGCTCGCCGAAGCCCGCTGGTGCTTCCAGCAGGCCTTAGAGGCCAACTCCGGTTACCTCGAGGCTGCCGTCAACCTCACGGTCACTTGCAACGAGCTCGGCGAATATGGCTCCGGCGTGCGAACACTCCAGCGCGCTCAGGACCAAACGGACACTTCGAACGATGCCTACCGCCGCGGGAAGGTCGCCAACCTCCACCGGTCCTTGGCCCGCGCGTACATGGAGCTCGACCGTCCGGAAGACGCAATGCACGAATTCGGGCGAGCCCTTCGCTTGTGTCCGAGCTTCCACGACATCCGGCTCGAGCTCGCCAAGCTTCTCCGACTCCGGGGCAACGCGCGTGGCGCTCGAGAAGAGCTCCTCTTGATCCTTCAGCTGGAGCCGGGCCACCACGACGCCCGAGCGCTCCTGGGGGTCATAGAAATCGAAACCGGCGACCATGCGGAAGGCCTACAGCACCTTCGCACCGTCGTCGCGCAGCGGGCCGACCATCCCGTTGCGCGAGCCTACCTGCAACAAGCGGATGCGGGCGTTCGCCAGGCCTCCTGAGCCCGACGATCCGTTCCCTTTGTGACCCGACGAAACGGTGCCACACTGCTTGAAGCGTGGCCCCGACGATTCTTCTGCTCGACGATGACACCCAGTTCCGGACGAGTGTCACCCCCGCGCTCGAGGCGTTTGGTCTGCGCGTACTGAGCGCCACCAAGGGCAGCATCGCCCGCGCACTGATCGAAGAGGAAGAGCCGGCGTTGCTCGTGGTCGACGGACTGCTCCCGGATACGAATGGCATCGTGTGGATCGAGGAACTTCGCGCTGCGGGCTACAGCACTCCGGTCATCTTCGTGTCGGCATTCTACCGGGACCTCACTACGTTCAAGCATCTGACCGGCAACCTCGATGTCACCAAGGTGTTCCACAAGCCCGTCGCCGTGGACCGATTCGCCCGCGAGGTGGCGAGTGCGGCAGCGGCGCCGATGAGCCTGACGCCGGCGGCTCACCTGCCCGCCGATGAGCCCGAGGATCGCTTGCTCTACCCCGAGGAGAGCTCAGAGCCCGGCGTCGATCCGGAGAAGGCCAGGAGCTCGTACGCGAGCCTCCTTCCCATAGCCGCGGACAACCTCACCGGCGCCATTCGCCGCGTGCATGCGGAGACCGAGCGAACGAGCGTGGTCGCTGAAGCCTTGCGTCAGGCGCACGATCTTCACGGCGCTGCAGACACCCACGGTTTTCAAGAGATCTCCGATGCAGCTCGGCGGATTGAGGAGGAGCTTCGCCAACTTCAACGCTCGGGACGCCTCGATTGGTCGACCATGTTCGAATCGATCGACGCGGTCCGCGCTCACGCCGCCGATGCAGTGGGCTGTCAGGCGGGCCCTCCGCCCGCCGCGGCCGCGACCCCGTCGGTCACGCCAGCCGCCAGCTTCTTTCTTCATCGTCCAGTGCCGAGCGATTTCGTCCCCACGCTGCTCGTGCTCGAGGACGATCCGGCGATGATCGCCTACCTCCGGTCTGCATTCGACGAGGTGCTCGTGCACTTGAGGCCCGTGTCGAGCGTCGAGGAAGCGCTCAAGGTGGCGGGCCGCGACGCGCCGACCGCGACCCTCATCGGTTGGCCCCTCGAAAATCGGGAGTCTCTTCCCCGCTTCATGCAGATGTTCCGGGGCATCCTCGGTTGCCGCGATACGCCGATCATCCTGCTCTCGGTCGATGATGATCCCCACACGCGCGCTCTCGCCGCGCAGCTCGGCATCGACATCTTCCTTCCTCATCCCGTCGAGCTCGTTCGCTTGCATCACGCCGTCGGGACGGCCTTCGCACGCGTCCTGACACCCCGCCCCAAAGTCGCCGTACTCCGCGACCCCGATGCGGCGAGCGCGATCGAGGATGCCGGCATCGAGTGCATGCTCTTCTTCAGCCTCGACGAGCTATTGCGCGAGCTCGACGTCGAGTGTCCTGACGTCGTCTTGCTCGGCTCAGGCGTGACGGCCAAGCAGACTCCAGCAATCATCCGAATGTCTGCATGGGATTCGGAATGCTCGCTATTGTGTTTCGATGATTCGCCGATCGCAGGTGAGTTGCACGTCGCCCAGGCCTTGAGCCGGATGTCGGGGTGGCTGGTTCCTCTGCATCGGGAAGCGGAACGCGTCGCGAAGCTCCGCTCGCAGCAGCAGCGGTGTAGCCAAACCGGGTTGCTCGCTCGGCCCGTCGCGGTGGCGGCCCTCGAGGCCGGGCTCTCGTTCGCGCAGCGGCACGGGCACACGTATTCACTAGGCCTCATCCGAACGACGGGGCTCGACGAGCTCGACCACGTACGAAGGCGTCGTCTACGCACGCATCTTGGGCGAGTGATCTACGGGCGCTTTCGGCGCGAGGACGTCCGCGGACGCTGGGACGACGACACTTTCGTGGTCGGGTTTGATGGGTCGAGCGCGCGGGCCGTCGTCGAGGTGATTCGCCGTTTGCAGGACGAGCTCCAGGCGCAACGGGCGCGCCAGCCGGAGGAGCTCGCATTTCTTCGCGTCGCGATCGGGCTGTCATCGTATCCGCTCGATGGTGATACCAGCCGATCGCTGATCCTCAGCGCACACGAGCGCCTCGAAACCGCCGTCGAACGCGGTCCCGACGCGCTGGTCTGGCGCTGAGCCTAGGCTCGCGCTTCCCCCTGGAAGACGCTAAGCTTTGGCCATCGAACCATCCGCGCAGAGCAGCCCGACCGGGGCCGATGTGGCCGCCGATATCGAAGTGGCCGACCCAACGTTGCTGCTCAAGCTCACGGGCCCAGGGGGCTCGAACTTGCGGGTGCTCGAGGCCGAGCTTGGCGTATCGATGGGGTTGCGGGGCTCGACGATACACGTCCAAGGCCCAAATCGAGACGTCGAGCTCGTCGAGCGGGTCTTGCACGAGCTCATCGACGCGTTGCAGCACGGCGAGCTCTCGCCGGTAGAGATCGCGCGCGCGGCAAGGACGCTGCAGGCCCACCCCGAGATGAGGCTTCGCTCTTTGCTCGACGATGTGGTGCTGACTACTTCGAGCCGTCGCATCGTGTCGCCCAAGGGCGTTACGCAGCAGCGCTACATTCAAGCGATCCGGTCGCGTGACATCGTCTTTGGAATCGGACCGGCAGGCACGGGCAAGACGTACCTCGCGATGGCCATGGCGGTCCGGGCTCTTCAGGAGCGACAGGTGAAACGCATCATCTTGACGCGTCCCGCGGTCGAGGCCGGCGAGCGTCTGGGCTTCTTGCCAGGCGATCTCGCCGAGAAGATCAACCCCTATTTACGTCCGCTCTACGACGCCCTGCACGACATGATGGAGCCCGGACGCATTACGGCGCTGCTGGAGCGCGGCACCATCGAGGTAGCGCCCTTGGCCTTCATGCGTGGCCGCACCCTGAACGACAGCTTCGTGGTGCTCGATGAGGCCCAGAACACCACGGCCGAACAAATGAAGATGTTCCTGACGCGCCTGGGGTTCGATTCGAAGACCGTGATCACCGGCGACGTGACCCAGGTCGACCTGCCGGGCGGCGCTCGGAGCGGCCTCCGTCATGCG
>Ga0316197_10001042_pt1 | contig 19682 bp, 11 predicted proteins | sample OudBiesiAoxic_MG_FD_204939 | JGI IMG/M metagenome (GOLD analysis project Ga0316197, IMG submission 204939) | Coastal sediment microbial communities from Oude Bieten Haven, Netherlands - site A oxic | ecosystem: Environmental > Aquatic > Marine > Coastal > Sediment | place: Netherlands... | reverse complement strand
CCACACCTCATCGGACCGCGAAACTCCAACCGCCGTTTCGTCCTCTCCTGAGGGGTGCGGCAGATCAGGAATGGCTGCGTTCCAGAGATAGAAGATGTTCCCCTCCCGGTCTGCATACGTGAAGTTGGAACTTGGTTGCGCCCGGATTCGCATGGCGGATTTCCACTCCTCGAGGTTTTTCGCCCTCATCATCTGTAAGAATTGCTCTGCCATCCGAAACTCACCGTCTGGAGCCGATCGGAAAACGAAAATCTTACCGCCACCGCGGTGGATCACCGGACCGAGCGGTGTATGGAAGAACTCTCGCGATTCGCGAGCCAAACCTTCTCCGTTTTTGAAATTGACCGTCACCGATTCTCGCCGGAGCGGCACCGAGCCCCCATCGAACAGATAATGATCAGGGTGGTCAGGATCGACCTGCAACGCATAGATCTCATCCAGATCCGGGTAATTGTTGGTGGTTGCCCACCCCAAATAGTCGTTGAATCCCCCGTTGTAGAAGAGCGGGCGCCCAACCCGGAAGTCGCCGTAGAAATTGATGATCCCCGGGACGGTAATGTGGGCTTCGTAATAGCCGGCATCCCAGCCGAGGTGAGGATTGCGCAACAAGATGGCGTCGCCGGAAACCGTGCGGCTCGGTGCGAATGCCCAGGCGTTGGACCCCGCTTCATCCACGAGAGGTGATTCCTCTTCGAGGCTGTCTCTTTCGTACTGCAATTCCAGAAATCGCTCGATCTTCTTTCGACTCACGCTGCCTATCCAGAGCGCGGCGACATCGTGAGGGCTGAACGAAGGCTGGACCCACTCGGGGAGCTCCTCGGGATGAAAGCGAATGTAGTGGTTCACCCCGGCGGCATAGCCGCGGAATACGTTCCTCGTATCCTCATCCAACAAATGAAAGGTCTCGACGGCCCTCGCATGTGAGGATCGGTTGAAAAAATCCGAATCCAGTTCGTCTCTGCCGAGAAATCTGGCCAGCTCACCCCGGCTTCGCACCAAACCCAAAACAACCCGCTCTCCGTGGTCTTCCAGATGGCAGTACGCCAGTCCAAAGAAGGCTGAGGCCAGGTCATCGGCCAGTATGTGCGGGATTCCATAGGTCGTTCTCCGGATTTCGACCTTTTCTGCCAGTGATTCTGGTTCTTCAGCGAATGCCGGCGAGGATGATGCGAATAAACAGACACTCAGCCAGACCACCAGAACTCGGTGCACAGAAGACATCGTTTTGTTCTCCATGATTTTCTATGTGACGCTAGTATCCCGGGCCAAACTCGATCAGCGCTTCTCAGGAAGGCGGATCTTTTCGTCGTCGGTCAGGAACGTGGCCTTGGGGTTCTCCTGGTTGAATTGAACCATCAGCTGGTAAACGTTGGGCACCTTCTCGGCCAGGCGATACAGCACGTCGGCCGGTACCGTTTCCCTGCTGAAAGGCACCCGCTTTGCGTATTCCTGTATCTCACCTGCGTTTCTGCTGTACTTGTAGTCGTAGCTGAAGACGCCGGGCGCCTCGAGTTGGATGTTCCCGTTCGAGGTGTTGGGTACGCTGATGTAGAACTCGCTGTGCTTCATGTCGCTCTGGTTCAGCAGTGACTCCCGGTCGAGGTGCTCGAACAGCTCCTTGGCCGTGTTGATGGCCGGATCGACCAGCGCGATCTCCTCGGCCATGTAGGGCCGATAAACGTACTGTCCATCCTCCTGGTAGTCATAGAGCTCTTTGAGCTTCACCCGCAGCTCCGGTTCGTTGTAGGGGAAGTGCGTGCAACCCAGGATGATCGCCTTGAGCTTCGGGGCGCCTTCCGTGTTGCGAATGGTCTCCAATAGCGACACGGTGTGATAGCGGACGTAGTTGTCCACGGAGTTGACCTGCAGGCTCTCAGGCTTCTCCCGCGTACCGGAGTAAAGCATTTCATGGTTGTCCCAGGTGAAGGCGTAGCGGTCCATCAGCGACTCATCGATCGGCGCCTGGCCATGCCCGACGGCCGGCCCCTGATAGCCCTCGGTGGGCGCCGTGGCGCCGGGTGCGATGTACTCGCTCTTTCCGTCGATGGCCCCCGACCAGCCGTAGCCTCCCTGCTGCGCAACCATGATCGTGCCGGTGTAGCCGCCGGCCTCCTTCTGCGCGACGAGCGCCTTGACGTAGCCCTCTGAAGCAACGGTTCCTATCGTCGCCATGACGCCGATCGTGCCGTCCTCGTCCTGTGCAAGATGACTCAGCGCTCCCCGGCTGCCGGCATCGATGACGCCGATCACCTTGATGTCGAGCTCGGCCAGGTCGAGGAGGTGTTCGATGTCGGACTTGCCATAGGCGGTGCCCGTGTTGCAGGCGATGACCATCGCCTTGATTGGCGTCTTGTCGGACTGCGGCGCCTCGTCGGCCGCTGTTCGGTAGTATTCGCTGTCCAGCAGGAACCAGGCGTCCTTGATGATGTGCTCTTTGAGCAGGTCGGTCTTGCCCTTCTGCGGGCACACCCCGTACGGCATGTTGGCCGTGTCGGCCAGGTAGACGAAGCGTTCGGCCTTGAGATCGGGCGTGCCGTCGCCGGCCGCCGTCCAGGTCCTGTTTTCATTGTCGAACTGATCGAAGTTGATGATCGCGTCCAGCACGGTCAGGCCACCGGTCCCCGAATCAAAGACGCCCACCGGCAGCTCCCTGCCGATGGCCGGATAGTCCTTCGCGTCCAGGTAGAAGGGGCTCTCCTGGTCGTGGAGGATCGCCTCGACGACGGGCATCTCACGGTCCGCGTTGGAGAGCTGTGCCGACTCTTGCCTGGCGCAGGTCGCGGAGAGAATCGTCATCAGCAGTGCCGCCGCGCCCACAGTTATTTGCCTGATCACTCGCATGTTTGGTCCTCCTGGCTCCGCCCGTCATTGAAGACGGCAGCGTCCATCATTTTAAGGCAAGAGGCGACGATCGTGGTTCCCAGCGGAGCGCATCAGTCGGACGCACCCTTTTTTTTCGACCCCCAGCGCTTTGCCGCCACGCCGCCAATCCGCCACGCCCGTCATGAGGTGGCTTTCACGATTCACGCCGATGCTGTGGGCTGAGCCCTGCCGACCGTCTCGCCGGGGGCTCTCCTTCACAGTGTGGCCCTTGGACCGAAGCTCCGTCAGAAGCTGCTCCCAACGAAGCCCGTCCAGGTGCTCGACCTCGATCACGTCCGGAAACCACTGGTGGTGGATACGGGGCCCCTGGATGGCCTCTTCCAGCGGGAGGCCGAAGAAGAGCGTCTGCACGAGGATGCAGGAAACGGTGTTGATGATCGTGCGCCCCCCGGGGCTTCCGGTCAGCAGGACGACCTTCCCGTCCCGTTTGACGATCGTCGGGGTCGTCGAAGAAATCATTCTTTTGCCCGGGGCGAGGAGGTTCGCGTCCGTGCCGATCTTGCCGCTTCGACTCGTGTAGCCGGGATACCAGTTGAAGTCGCCCATCTCGTTGTTCAGCAGGAAGCCGGCGCCCCGCACGACCACGCGAGAGCCAAAGGGCTGCTCGATGGTGTAGGTGTTGCTCACGCCCATTCCGTCGTCATCGAGGACCGAGAAGTGGGTCGTGCTCTCGCCCTCGTACGGTCCTTCGAAAAGCTCGATATCGCCCGCCAGCGACGAGCTGGGCGTGGCTGTGTCGAGACTGATCGACCGGGCGGACTCGGCGATGAACTCGTCGTCGTAGAGGTGATTGGGGATTCTGACGAAGTCCGGGTCACCGAGATAAGCGGCCCGCTCTCGGAAGGCCCGTTTCATCGCCTCGGCCATGAGGTGGACCTGCCGCGCGTTCCAGAAATTCTCGGGATCGGGTACGAGCCCCCGCCGCTCGAGCGTTCGCATAATCAGCAGCATGGTCGTACCGCCGGAGTTGGGCGGCGGCGCTCCGAAGACCTCGAACCCCTTGATCTCGGAACTGACCGCGGGACGGATCTTGGCCTCGTACCCGGCGAGGTCCTCTCGAGTCATCAGTCCTTCACCGCTTTGCATCTCCGCGACGATTTGGTCGGCGATTCGGCCCTGGTAGAACGCCTCCGCCCCCTGTTCGGCGATTTGGGCAAGCGTGGCCGCCAGGTCTGGCAAGATCAACGTGTCGCCCGTCCGCCAGGCTCGCCCCTGGGGATGTCCATAGTTTCGACGCAGTTCCTGATATCGATCGTTCGCGCGAACGTCGGATTTATCAAGGGCGCGGTTGAGCGACGCCGCCAGGTGCTCGTCCACCTTGAAGCCATCTCGCGCCAGCTCCGCGGCCGGCTCGACGAGCCGCCGCCAGGGCAGACGGCCATAGGTCGCGTGGGCCAGGAAGAGCCCACCAACCGTGCCGGGCGTGCCGACGGCCCGGTGATGGTAGCGGTTCGGGTTGTCGACGAACATGTCTCTCGTCGCGGCCGCAGGGGCTGTCTCGCGGTAGTCGACGCACACAACGTCGCCATCCGGAGGGGCAACCATCATGAACCCGCCGCCACCGATGTTGCCGGCCTCCGGCCACGTGACCGCCAGGGCGAAAGCCACCGCCGCGGCGGCGTCGACCGCGTTGCCGCCCTCTTCCAGGACGTCTCGGCCGACCCGCGTCGCTTCAAGCGTCTCGGAGACGACCATGCCCCTGGTGCTGGTTGCCACGTCGACGCGAAGCTGTGAATCTTCGTCGTCGGCACACGCCGCGGTGAACAAGCCCGCGCAAAGCAGAGAGAAAAACGCGAACGACCTTACACGTGCGTTCATGGTCATAGAGCTTACCGCAACGCGGCTCAAAGGCTTTCGATGTTCGCCGGCAATCGGTCGGTGGCGAAAAAAGCCCCGGCCATTCGGCCGGGGCTTTTAAGTCACAGAGTGACAGCAATCAGAAGCGGAGGCCGATGGTGAAGCGGTACGTCCGCGGCCTCTGGTAATCCGACTCGCTTTCCGGCTCGCCGAAGTTCTCGCCCAACTGCCAGTGCGCACCCATGTCCTCGCAAACCTCAGGCGCCGCACCCTGCGGGCACTCTATGGGCGTTTCGGTCCACGGGTTGAACAACGCCAGCCAGTCCTCGTCGTCCTCGGTCAGGACCGTCTCGTCGAAGCTGACGATAGCATCGTTGTTAAAGACGTTGAACACGTCGCCACGGATGTAGATATCCAGGGCTCTGAACGGCAGAGTGTATTGCACCCCGATGTCGGTCCGGATGATGTCCTCAGTTGTGAGGTCGCCGCGGCCGTTGAAGAAGTAGCTGACCCCGGACGTTGGCGATATGTAGCCCGGATTATCCACGAAGGACCGCGTGTCGATGGTCCCATCGGTGGAGGTGGCCGTTCCGGACTCGAAGCTCTGCAGCAGGCTGAAGCTAAAGTCCCCGAACGAGGTCGGCAGATCGTAGGTGCCCCACAGCTTCACCCGGTGCCGCCGGTCGCCGACGAGGGGTCCCGTGGGGTGGTTCCAGCTTTTCTCACGGTACTCGGGGTATTGCCCCGCCGTACCCCTGACGGGTCCGCTGTTCCAGGTCTCGCCGTTCACATTGCCTTCCAGGCGCGACAAGGTCCAGGTGAGGCCGGTGTTGAAGCGGTCGGAGAAGCGGTACTGGGCCTGGGTATGGAGGCCGGTGTACTCGCGTTCGTAGATGGAATTGTCGTTGCCGACGATCCTCAGGTCGAAGGTTCGGTCCTCGAAGTCAACCTGGCCGGTCTCCATGTTGGTGTAGCCGATGTAGAAGTCGTCCCAGTTACGGTAGACGATGTCGGCCCGCACCACCCCGCGGTTGCCAAGCGTGGCACCGAAGCCGAGGGTCCACTCCTTGACGTTGGGCGAGGTCAGCCCGTTGGGGTCGAGAATACTCTGGAGTCCGGGGATTGACGGGTTTGTGCGAAGCGGGCGCAGATCGTTGCCGCCGTTGGCGAAGTACCAGTCGAAGAGGATGGCCAGGGCCTCCTCGGTGGGGATCAGGTCCTCGGTCGGGGCCATCGGGTCGTCGTTGACGGGCGGCCCCGCGTAGTTCCAATAGAAGCTCGAGGTGCGGCCGGCCGGGTCGCCGTCGTTTCCGACGCCCTCGGCGAGGCGCCCGACGTACTGGCCGTAGCTGGCGATGACCTTCCACCGGCCGTCGCCTTTAATGTCCCAGTTCGCGGCGAAGCGCGGGCTCAAGGCGTCGGAGTCGTCGATCTGGAACTCCCCGTCACCGCTGACCGCGTCGTTCTTGTTGTAGCGCACGCCGAGGTTGAAGGTCCAGTGCTTGTTCAGCACCCAGCGATCGTTCAGGTAGACCGCATCGGAGGCGTAATGGGAACCCTGGCTTTCGACGAAGAGAGGTAACCATTGGATGCGGGTGGACGAGCCGCTCGAACGGAACCGGGGATAGATCTCATCGCCGCGATGGATGCTCGTGTATGCGTAGACCCGGTAATCGCTGCCGTTCTGGTAGTTGTTGACGTCGCGGATCTCGTCGAAGTGCTCGTAGCCGGCCTTGAGCTCGTGGGCGCCGGTGCTCCCGGTCGACAGGAAGTACGAGCCGTTGATCGTATACAGCTCGTGGTCGCGGCTCTCGCCCCCCTCCTGATACCGGAACGTGGGTGACCACCAGCGAGCGCTACCGCGCTGGCGATCCCGGAGCATCGTGCCGTTGTACTCGCCCAGAGCGGGGTCGTCGACCCACCGCGAGCCCCCACCGAGGAAGGTGTACTCCTTTTGGGAGTACTGCGCCTCGAGGAAGAAGTTTTCCGTGATGACGCCGTTGTAGTTGATGGCGGCAAGCGTGTTCGGATACGTGCGGTCGGGGATCAGGCTGCGGAGATCCATGACCGTTCCAAAGTCAGTGTTGGTCGCGCTCCGGTCGATGTCGGTATACGATCCAACGATCCTGTGGCTCTGGTTGATGGCAAAGGTCAGCTTGGCCTCCAGCCTGGTTTCTTCGTCGGTCCGCGGGTAGGTGATGGGATCGAGCGGTGTGCCGGATTCGACCCAATTGCCGGCTGCATCCTGGTCGCCGGTGCGGGCGAGGCCGGGTTCGGTCTGCCCGATGGCGCTCGTGTCTGCATATCGTCCCGCGAGGAAGTACCACAGCCGATCCTGCCAGAGCGGCCCGCCGAAGGTGGCCTCGAAGGTCGGGTTGATCGTGTCCTCCTGTTCGGTCGTCAGCGCCGTCGGCTCCGTCCAGCTCTCGTTTCTGAGGGTGGTGCGGAAGCTCCCCGTGAACCTGTTGCCGCCCGACTTGGTGAGCATGTTGACGACGCCGCCGGTGAAGTTCCCGTACTCGGCCGAGATGCCGCCGGTGAAGACGGTGGTCTCCTCGATCGCTTCTTCAATGTAGAGATCGTGCGGCTGTCCGCGCAGGTTCTCGTTGACGATCATGCCGTTGATCAGGTACAGGCTGTCGTACGACATCGCGCCGGAGATGACGAGGTTGTTGTTTGGCCCGCCGGCGTTGACGCCCGGAGCGAGCAGCGTCACCGCTTCATAGGTCCGGCCGACCGGAAGCTCATCGATGAGACTCTGGTTGATGTTCATGCTGACCGAGGTTGCCTCGATCGGCGCCGTCATGTTCTTGTCCGCGGTGACGATGATCTCCCCCTCCACCGCGGCGAGCTTGAGATCGACGTTGACCGTGTCCGTCATATCCGCCGTGAGGGTGAGGTTCTCTTGGTGGGTCTGCATCCCGCCCATCTCGAAGGTGACCGCGTACTCCCCGGGCGGGAGGAACGGGATCAGGTAGGCCCCGTTCGCGTCCGACACGGTCGCGCGCGGACCCTGAAGTCGCGGGGACGTTGCAATGACCCGGACCCCGGGAAGAGCAGCGCCATCCGCGGTCACCTTCCCGGTCACGGTTGAGGTCGCCATGGTCTGCGCCATAACACCTGTCGCAGCTATCAAAACGACCAACAGAACTAGGGTTACGGTTCTCATCGATACCTCCTGATTTCTCATCGATCCCTCCTTTTTAAAGATGAAAATGAGACTGCAAATGCGGATCCTGATGTCGTTTCTCGTGTCGGCCTCCTTCCATTTGGAAGGTTCCATCAGCAAACGCAACCCGGCCTCTCGGCGTCCACGACGGTCCGGTGCGTCGATGGCTATAGTCATCGTTTTGTAAAATTTAAGCAAGATCTGTTCCCTGGAGCAAAGATTTTCGCAGGTGTCCTCTTTGCATTGAGATAAAGACTCATCACGAGGCAGTGAGCTACTATTAGTAGTCGTTTCAGCGACTTATGAGAAAATGCTCAATTGTTCCCCTGAGGTTATCTCATTTTTGAGCCTTCAGAAGAGATCCCGTCGCGAAAAAGGCATCCGAAATTTCGGACAACATCCGGATCTGACGTACGACAGATCGGATGCCGTGAATACCGGGTCGACGCGGTAGCCCCGAGGCTCAGGATGCCTATCACCCCGAATCGAGCGGTTCCGTCCCGGTAGGGCCACCACGTTTTTGGAGTTCATCGCCGAGCTCGATCCAGTCGACATGGGTGTCGTAGAAGACGTGCACTTTGGGCGAGCGATCGATCGGCCCATCCATGTGGGCAAGGGCAATATGCACCTCACCGGCCCAGCGCTCGCTCTCGAAGAAAAGCGTCGAGCCACAGCGCGCACAGAATCCTCGCCGCGCTTCCGGGGTCGACTGATACCAGGTGAGTTCGTCAGACCCCGCAACAAGTTCGAAGGCGGAACGCTCGACACCGAACCAGGTCACAAAGGCGGCGCCGTGTGCGCGGCGGCACAGCGAGCAGTGGCAGTGGGCGCACCACTTGGTTGGCGGCGTGACCTGGAATCGCACCGCGCCACAAAGGCAGCCACCGGTCAGAGTAGCGTTGTCAGTCATGGGAAGCCTCCGCTTGTATTCTAAAGGTCTCGGGGCAATCGGATGCAGGATGCAGGATGCAGGATGCAGGATGCAGGATGCAGGATGCAGGATGCAGGATGCAGCTAAAAGGTATGTCGTTCCGCCCATGGGAAGTGTGGCTGACCGCATTGCTCCATAATTTTCCTGCAGATAACGCAGATTCACGCAGATGGATTTCTTTGTATGGATCTGCGTCATCTGCGGGCAAGCTGGGATGAATTCCGAATCTGGAATTCGGGCAGGCGGCTAGCTCGCTCCGGCGGCAACCAGGCGGGCCATGATGGTTTCCGAGTGGGCCGCATCGATCGAGATAAAGGCGACCCCGACGTCGTAGGTGCCGTCCTCAGCCGGCTTCTCCCACACCACCCGGCCGGTGGCCTCGACCTCCTCGGCGTCGATTGTCAGTTTGAGACGTAAATAGGAATCTACGCCCAGGGACTCGACACTCGAGATCATCAGACCTCCAAGGCCGATCTGCCGTACGGTCGTCTCTTCTTCTTCTTCCGCAGGGCCGATGCGGTGGATCAGCACAACGTCCTCCGCCGGAATCCTGGGAAACTGCCGCCTCGTGGGTGTGAGTTCGTCCTCAAACATGCTCGATACCTCACCCATTATTGTACCCCAAATGCGATCGAGAATATGGAATTCAAGCCGCCATCGCGGATTCGGTGCATTGGCTACAGGATGCAGGATGCAGGATGCACCGGGAGCATATGCCTTAATTGGGTGGGTGACCGGCCCTGCATCCTGAATCCTGTATCCGGGCGGGCGGGCTTGTCCCGGCGGAGCTGAAGGCGAAGCCGGATGGGCGGTGTAACCCCAGAAATCCGTTATCGCAGACTCGAAATTCCGCCGTTGGTGGTGTCCTGAACCACCTTGCCGTCACGGATCTCGATCACCCGATTGGCGCGTTGCGCGAGGGCCTTGTCGTGGGTCACGACCACAAGCGTGCTGCCCCCATGCCACAGCTCCTGGAGGGCGCCCATCACGTCGGAGCCTGACCCAGTGTCGAGGTTGCCCGTGGGCTCGTCGGCAAGCACGATATCAGGCTCCATCGCGAGGGCACGGGCAATAGCGACACGCTGCATCTGGCCGCCGGAGAGCTCGGTCGGTTTGTGCTCAACGCGATCGGCGAGGCCGACCGACTCCAATCGCTCTCGTGCGCGCCGCTTCCGCTCTTTGCGGCCGACACCGCCGAAGAGCAGCGGCATCTCGACGTTCTCGAGGGCGGAGAGCTGGGGCAAGAGATTGAAGTTCTGGAAGACGAATCCGACGCGGCGGTTGCGGATATCGGCGAGATGGTCGCGATCGAGGCCGGCGACCGTCTCGCCACTCAGCCGGTACTCACCGTCGGTCGGGGTGTCGAGACAACCGAGCAGATTGAGGAGGGTCGATTTACCCGACCCCGAAGGCCCGACAATCGCCACGAACTCACCCTTTTTCACCTTGATATCGATACCGCGGAGGGCCTCCACCTGGATCTTGCCAGTGTCATAGACCTTGGTGATTGCCCGCATGTCGATGATGTGCCCGTTCGACTCGGTGGTGCCGTTCTTCTTCTTCATTGGCCAGTTCATGTCGATCTCCTGAGCCCACCATCCTTTGCGTGGACGGTGGAAAAATCCCAAATCCGAAATCCGAAATCCGAAATTGCTAACTTCATCACTCATACCTCAGGGTTTCGGCGGGATCCACCGTCGCAGCCCGCCGCGCCGGAAAGTAGCCGGCAAGGATGCCGATACCGCCGAGAATCCCAGCCGTAGCGACTGCAATCTGCCACGACAAGGTCGGTTTGCCGAGGAACTCGAGGGCCTGGTTGCCCTCGACCGGCATGAGGCCGAGGAGGATGATCAGAATCATCGCGATCACCAGCCCCAGGGCCCCGCCGACCAGGGTGTAGGAAAGCCCCTGCAGCACGAAGGGTCCGGTCACCCAGCCCCGCCGGGCGCCGAGCGCCATCTGCACCCCGATCTCCCGGGTCTTCTCCTTGACCACCGCATACATGATGTTGGCGACACCGATACCACCGATGAACAGGGTGAGGGCGCCGATAATGCCGAGGAAGGCCTGGAGACCGATCATGATGTTGCCCATCACCTTGGCGCCCTCGACGGTGTCCCACAGACCGGTCACCTGTTCGTCCGTCGGATCGAAGCGGTACTTGGCCGCCAGCGATTCGTTGAACTGCTGCCGGGCCATCGGCATGTCCTCGGCGGTACGCGCCTTGAAGACGATGTTGGTTAGGCGCTGGCGGCCGAACTGCGCCGCAAAGGTCGTGATCGGAATGATGGCGCCGTTTTCGTCGGGCCCCTTGTAGGTCCCCATCTGCATCTTGTGTTGCATCTCTCCGACCACCAGGTAGGGCACCCGATCGACGAACATCGTCTTCCCGACCGGATCCACCTCGCCGAAGATGTCCTCCGCGAGCGCGTCGCCGAGGAAGATTACGCGCCGTTTGTCGCGCTCGTCGTTGGCATTGATGAAGCGACCACCGGCCTGCGGAAAGTGGTGGCGGATCTCTCCGTACTCCCAGTTGGCGCCGGTGACCCGACCGGTGATTGTGGTCTGGCCGTAGGTCATCGAGGACGACCAGCTGGTCAACTCACCGATGACTCCGGAAGCGGCCGTCATGCGTCCCCGCAGGTAGTCGATATCATCCATCCTTGGGCGGATTGGACGGCCTTCGGGAAGTCCCTGCCAGACCTTCGAGGTTTCGTCCGGCCACCACACGGCGATGTTCTCGCCCATCCCGCGGCGGCCCTTCATGAGCTGGATCTTGAGCCCCTCGCCGAAGGACAGGAGCATGATGATGGCCACGGTCCCCCAGGCGATGGCGGCCACGGTCAAAGTCGCGCGCTTGCGCTGGAGTGACGAAGCCTTCAAAAAGAGCTGACCCACGACCCGCCAGTCCAAAAGTCTCATAGCGTCGCCCCACCCGATTTCGAATTTCGAATTTCGAATTTGCTGTCGGCCTCCAGCCGACGCGTCGCACCGTCGCCTGCGGGCGCATCATGGCCTCCTCTTTCAGATGAGGCCTGATCCGCCTCAGCAGCCGCCGGCGGGTTCGGATTTTCCTCTCCACGCGCAACCCTGAGGGCTGCCGGTTTTGGATTCCGAATTTTCATCGTTTCCACTTCCTTTGTTTCACAGTTTCATCGCCACGACCGGGTCGAGGCGCGATGCGGCGCGGGCCGGGAAGTAGCCGGCGATCAAACCGACCAGACCGAGGATCGAGGCGGTGAGGACCGCCAGACCCGGTGAAAGGGTCGGCAGCCCCACATACTCCTCGAGGTTGGTGGGAAAGGCCGAGCAGATTGCAAACGAAATGGCGAGCCCAATGCCGCCGCCGATTGCGGTCAGGATCATGGTCTCGAGCATGAACTGGCTCAGGACCGCTCTGCCACGGGCACCGAGCGCCATCTTGATGCCAATCTCGCGGGTCCGCTCCTCGACCACCACGTTCATGATGTTGGAAACCCCAATGCCGCCGACGATCAGGGTCAGCACTCCCATGATGCCGAGGAAGATCTGGAAGCCGAGCATGAATGCGTCCATGAAGACGAACATGTCGGTGGTGTCCCAGAGCTGGACCGCCTGATCGTCGTCAGGGTGGAACCGCAGCCGGCTGCTGAGCGCCGCGCGGACCTGCAGGTTCAGGGTTTCGTTGAGCTCGGGTGTCGGCGCCTTGTAAATAAAATTGTCGACGTATTTCTGTCCTGTGATGGCACGGAAGGTCGATTCCGGAACGATCACCTTGGAGTGGTCGCGGCCCGAGTAAGAGGAGTCCTGCTCCTTGGGCACCAGAACCCCAACCACCAGGAACGGAGATCCGTGCAGCATGACCGTTTCGCCGACTGCCTCCTGGGTGCCAAAGAGATCGTCCGCCAGCTCGTTGCCGACAAAGGCGACCCGCCGTCGTTGCTCGACATCGAGGTCATTGATAAAACGGCCGCCGACCGCAGGAATCATGTTGCGCATGGTGCCGTAGGCCGGGGACACCCCGGAAACAGAGACCGATCGTTGCCGGTCGCTATAACGAGCGATCAAGCTGTCGGAGTACTCACCCGAGATGCCGTCGATGAGCTCGACCTGCGCCTTCAGGTACTGGATGTCCTCCTCCATCATCCGCATCCGGCGTCCCTTGCCGAGGCCCTCAAATGTCATCGACGTCCGCATCGGCCAGGCGATAACGATGCGATCTCCGAGACCGGCGATGCTCTTGATCATCTGCCGGTGGAGGCCGTGGCCGAAGGCGAGGAGGAGGCTCACCGCCACCGTCCCCCAGATGATGCCGAAGGTGGTGAGGAAGGTGCGCAGCTTCTGGCTCCACAGATCGCGGGCCAACTGCCGGAAGAAGGAGCCGAATCCCGTCACCGGTCTGACCGCCCCAGTTTTGAGTTTTGAGTTTTGAGTTTTGAGTTATTCCCCCACCCATCCTCAGTGTTCGTTGGGAGGGCCGCTGAAAACCCGAAATCCGAAATCCGAAATCCGAAATTTCCCATCAGGAGATTTCCTTCGGTGGCCGCTGGACGATCTGCTCGCCCTCGGCGACACCGGAGACGATCTCGACGTTGAGGCCATCGGAGAGTCCCAGCTCGACCTCGAGCTTCCGAGGCTCGGCCTCGGGACCAAGTCCCGGCACTTCGACAAAGGTCTTTTCATCTTCGAAGAGGACCAGCCGTTCGGGGATCAGGACGATGTCGTTCTTCTCCCGGATCACGACATCAGCGTTGGCCGAGTAGCCTGCCCGCAGGGTTACTTGTTGATCAGGATCGAGCTCGATCTCGACATCGAAGAGGGTCGCCCCCTCGTTCTTCTGAGCCTGCGGTGCGATCCGCGACAGGCTGCCGGTGACAATGTCATCGGGCAGGGCGCCGACCTTGATCCGGCACGGCATCCCGACTGTGATCTTCCCGACGTCGATCTCGTCGACTGTTCCCTTGAAGATCAGATCGCCCATATCGGCCACCGAGGCGAGTTCAGTCCCGGGCTGGTAGGAGGTCAGCGGGACCACCGGGTCGCCGACGTTGACCGCCCGCGAGAGCACGGTGCCGCTGGCGGTGGTTCGGATGATTGCCTCGACCTCGGTGTCGCCCCCGGTCACCCGGCCGCTGCGGGTCAGGTCGCGGTTGTCGAAGGCTTGCTGGCGGGCGATGCGCCCTAGCTCGTAAATCTCGCGCAGGGCGTCGAGATCACCCTTCGACATCAGTCCCTCCTGGTGGAGCTCTTCGCCACGTTCAAAGTCAGCCTTGGCCTTGAGGAAGCTGGCCTCCGACGAGTGAACGCGGTGGCTCACGTTCAGGAGTTCCTGCGGAGTGGGGTCGGGTGCGATTTCGAAGAGGGCGTCGCCCGCTTGCACCGTATCGCCGACTTCGACATAGCATCGCGCGACGATGCCCGAGATCTTCGACTTGATCTGAAAACGCTCGCGGGGCTCGATCTGGCCCACGGCCAGAGCCTTTTCGGTGATCGAGCCGATTTCGGCTTCGACCAGCGTGTTTCCGTTTTCATTCGTGCCTCGGGATCCGACCCACGCGTAGATTCCGCCAGCCGCTCCCGCCACGATGACTACAATAAACAGCAATCTCAGTACTTTGGCCATCCTCTTCCTCCGTGAGTCATCCGACCCTGCATGCAAGTACGTAAATTCGAGTAAAGAAGTTCAGTGTCATCCGAGCCTTCATCTTTCCCTCGTCGCTGCCCGTTCTATTCGATGCAATGAACGGGAAAAGCGTTTGAGACAGGTGCCACCCTCTCAAGGAAGAGCGCATCGGGGCTTCGTCGACACAGGTGCCACCCTTCGCATTGTTTGACTCGAAAACAATGAAGCCTGTCACGCGTACGGGGCAAACAATGCGAAGAGTGGCACCCCCCTCGCCGAAGCGGGAAGCACATACTGCGTCGAAGACAATGCGAAGAGTGGCACCTGACACACCGAAGCGAGAAGCGCTGACCGGGTTGCCGCCGAAGCGAGGCGTGCTCTTGACAGCCCGTGGCGCGTCAACGAATCTTGCAGGCGGAGGAGCAACCCATGCGCAAGCACGTAACTCTGATCACCGGCGCCGGCGGTGAGATCGGGCGCGGCCTGGTCGAGCGCCTCACCGCGGACGGCGACACCGCGATCATCACCATCGACCTCCAACCCCTCGAGCACCGGCTCGCGGCAAAGGTCGAGCACGAGTATCAGGGCTCGATCCTCGAGACCCACCTGCTCGAACGAATCCTCTCCGAATACGAGGTCGAGAGGATCTACCACCTCGCCGCGATCCTCTCGACGCGCGCCGAGTTCACCCCGGTCACCGGCCACCAGGTCAACGTGGAGGGCACTCTCAAGCTCCTCGACTTCGCCCAGGCTCAGGGGGAGTCCCACGGGCGCGCCGTCGTCTTCCTTTATCCTTCTTCGATTGCGGCCTACGGCCTCCCGGATCTCGAGACCAAGGCCGCAGCAGGCGCGGTACGGGAACACGAATGGAACCATCCGACAACGATGTACGGCTGCAACAAACTCTACTGTGAACACCTCGGGCGCTATTTCGCTCGCCACTACAAGCAATTGGCCGCTGAAATCCTTTCCGGCAAGGTCGACTTCCGAGCGATAAGGTTCCCGGGTCTGATCTCAGCGATCACGGTTCCTTCTGGGGGGACCTCCGACTTCGCACCGGAAATGGTGCACGCCGCGGCGCGCGGCAGTTCTTACGCCTGTTTCGTGCGGCCTGACACTCGAATTCCTTTCATGGTGATGCCCGACGCGGTCGACGCGCTGGTGCGGTTGGCAAAGGCGGACCACTCTGTGCTCGGTCAGAGCGTTTACAACATCACTGCCTTCAATCCCTCGGCCGAAGAAATTTGCTCGTTGGTGTCGGAAGGATTTCCGGAGGCCGACATCACCTTCGACCCGGACCTCAAACGACAGGCCATTGTCGATAGTTGGCCGGCCGATGTCGACGACTCCGCCGCCCGCGCCGACTGGGGTTTGGCGCCGCAATACGACCTCGAGAGCGGTTTTGCTGATTACCTGATTCCCAGGATTCGTGACCTCTACCGTGCCTGAATCTCTCCGAGTGTGCGTTCGTCGGAGGACTGCCAATGCTGTCTTTCACGACCTTCGCACCCTCGAGTCAGTGTCTCCTCTTCGGGTGGTTTTTCGAGACAATACCTAACCCCACAATATGGGTCGAAGGGGGGTCTCAGAAGTGCCTCATGAATAAACACTTCCACGTTCAAAAATAACCTCCAAGACCGCAAGATGTAGTGTTGACAATAGTCGGGGGCCCAAGATATAGTGGTTGGAGTCGAGCGCAAAGATTCCACATGCCGGTGTTTCAGAGGGGGATTCTAAGGGGAGCTTTTGCGCTAGAAAGCGGCCATTTCAGGGAGGACGAGGGTACAACATGAAGGTCACGCGTCGCTTTACCTGCGCCGGTAAAGACCCTTACGAGAAAATCGAATTCGAAGAGCGCTCGTCGGAGATCCGAAACCCCGACGGCACTCTGGTCTTCTCCATGGACGCGGTGAAAGTTCCCAAGAGCTGGTCCCAGGTCGCGGTCGACGTGCTGGTCCAGAAATACTTCCGCAAAGCGGGAGTGCCGAATGTCGGCGAGGACGGCTCACCAGAGGTCTCAGAGAGCGGCGAACCCCTCACCGGGCCCGAGCGCGATGCGCGCCAGGTCTTCGATCGACTCGCCGGGTGCTGGACCCATTGGGGCAAAGAGCACGATTACTTTGGCTCGGATGAGGACGCTGAAGCCTTCCACGATGAGCTTCGCTACATGCTGGCCGGCCAGCTGGCGGCGCCAAACTCTCCACAGTGGTTCAACACCGGTCTGCACTGGGCGTACGGCATCACCGGCCCGGCTCAGGGCCATTGGTACGCGGACCCAAAGACCGGCAAACTCAAGACCTCATCCAGTGCGTATGAGCACCCCCAGCCGCATGCTTGCTTCATCCAGTCGGTGAGTGACGATCTGGTCAACGACGGCGGCATCATGAATCTGTGGGTGCGCGAAGCACGCCTCTTCAAATACGGTTCGGGCACCGGCACCAACTTCTCCAGGCTGCGCGGCGCCGGCGAGCCGCTGTCGGGCGGCGGGCGCTCGTCGGGGCTGATGTCCTTTCTCAAAATCGGCGACCGCGCCGCCGGCGCCATCAAGTCGGGCGGCACCACCCGTCGCGCCGCCAAGATGGTCTGCCTCGACCTCGACCACCCCGACGTCGAGGAGTTCATCTCCTGGAAGGCGGTTGAGGAGCGCAAGGTCGCGGCGATCGTGGCCGGTTCGCGCCTCCTACGGCGGCAACTGCAGGAGATCCTCGACGCGTGTTTTCCGGAGGATTCGGCGAGCCCGGTCATGGATCTCTCGGAGAATACCGAACTCCGCGACCGGATCGTCTCCGCCCGGCGTCAGGGCGTTCCCGACGGCTCGATCCAGCGAGTGCTTCAGCTCGCGGCGCAAGGCATCCGAAACTATCCGGTCGAAGAATACGACACGGACTGGGACTCGGACGCCTACTACACCGTGTCGGGACAGAACGCCAACAACAGCGTCCGCGTCCCCAACGCCTTCTTTGGCGCCCTCGAGGTGAACCGAAATTGGACGCTGGTCAACCGCACTGACGGCGAGGTCGCGAGAAAAGTCCCGGCGGCTAAGCTTTGGAACGATGTCACTCTGGCCGCCTGGGAGTGCGCCGATCCGGGTCTCCAGTACGACGACACCATCAACGAGTGGCACACCTGCCCCGCGAGCGGCCGCATCAACGCCTCCAACCCCTGTTCCGAGTACATGTTCCTCGATGACACCGCCTGCAATCTAGCGTCGTTGAACCTCGTCAAGTTCCTCGGTGAGGACGGACACTTCGACATCGAGACCTTCCGCCACGCCGTACGCCTGTGGACCATCGTTCTCGAGATTTCGGTACTGATGGCTTCGTTCCCGTCACGCAGCATCGCAGAGCTCAGCTTCCGCTACCGGACGCTGGGCCTCGGGTTCGCCAACATCGGGTCCCTGTTGATGCGGATGGGTATCCCCTACGACTCGGACGAGGGCCGCTCGATCTGCGGAGCCATTACTTCCATCATGACCGGCGAGTCCTACACCACCTCGGCCGAAATGGCCAAGGAGATCGGGCCCTTCGCCGGTTTCGAGGAGAACCGCGAGCACATGCTGCGGATCATCGGCAACCATCGCCGAGCAGCGTATGACGCGCCGCCGGAGATGTACGAGGGCCTGACGATCAAACCGGTAGGCCTGTCTTCCGAGACAACGCCGCCTGACCTCCTCGCGGCCGCGCGCGACGTCTGGAACCGGGCCATCGAGCTCGGCACCGAACACGGCTACCGCAACGCCCAAGCAACTGTTCTGGCCCCAACCGGTACCATCGGTCTGGTGATGGATTGCGACACGACCGGCATCGAACCTGATTTCGCCCTCGTCAAGTTCAAAAAGCTCGCCGGCGGGGGATATTTCAAGATCGCCAATCAGGGTATCCCGGCAGCGCTCACAACCCTCGGCTACACGAGTGAGCAGATCGACGATGTCGTCGCCTTCACCATCGGCCGGGCCACCCTCAAAGGCTGCCCGACGATCGATCATGAGGTTCTCAAAGCCAAGGGTCTCAGCGACGAGGTCATCGCTCAGGTGGAGAAGGCGTTACCGACCTCGTTCGAGATATCCAACGCATTTGCCCCGCACGTGGTGGGCGAAGAAAATCTCCGTCAGCTTGGCTTTTCGGATGAGGAAATTGGCGATTGGACCCTCGACGTCTTGGCCCGTCTCGGCTTCAGCGCCGAGGAGATCGAAGCCGCCAACACCTGGGCTTGCGGCACCATGACCGTTGAGGGTGCGCCCCATCTCGCGGCCAAGCACCTGGCGGTCTTCGACTGCGCCAACCGTTGCGGAAAGCGCGGCACCCGCTCGATCCGCTACGACGGCCACATCCTGATGATGGCGGCGGCCCAGCCCTTCATCTCGGGCGCCATCTCCAAGACCATCAACATGCCTGCCGAGGCGACCCTCGATGACATCAAACGCGCCTTTTACCTGGCGTGGCAGAAAATGCTCAAAGCGGTAGCGCTCTACCGCGACGGATCCAAACTGAGCCAGCCGCTGAGCATCGCGATGGACGTCGAGGAGGAGGAAGCGCTGACCGAAGCTGTGGCTTCGGGTGATCCGGCGAAGGTCGCCGAATCGATGGCCGAGCGGGTTGTGATCCGCTACCAGGCCCGCCGCAACCGCCTGCCTGGCCGGCGAACCGGCTTTACTCAGAAGGCCTCGGTGGGCGGCCACAAGGTCTATATCCGCACCGGCGAATACGAAACCGGCTCTGTCGGCGAGATTTTCCTCGACATGCACCGCGAAGGCGCTGCCTTCCGCTCCTTGATGAACTGCTTCGCGATCGCGGTGTCGCTCGGTCTCCAATACGGCGTGCCGCTCGAAGAGTACGTAGACGCCTTCGTCTTCACCCGCTTCGAGCCCTCGGGCATGGTCGGCGGCCACGACCGCATCAAGATGGCAACCTCGGTCATCGACTACATCTTCCGCGAGCTCGCCATTACCTACCTCGACCGCGACGACCTCGCGCAGGTGTCGCTCGAGGACCTGCGCCACGACGCTGTCGGCACGGGCTCCGACCAACACAAGATTCCGCCTGACCCCAACAACGTGGCAGAGGTCCGCCCGATCGCGGTCAATCAGAGTGGTGGCGCAATCGCCGCCGAGCCTGCACCGATCGCCACCGGCCGCGTTTCGCTCAGCCAGGACCAGGCCGCGACCCAGAAAGCCCGCTACATGGGCTACGAGGGCGACCCGTGCCCAGAGTGCGGCGCTCTCACCCTGGTCCGCAACGGCACCTGTCTGAAGTGCGATTCGTGTGGAGGCACTACCGGCTGCTCGTAGAAGCGCGTCTCGC